>Ga0209201_1000904_pt1 | contig 37791 bp, 29 predicted proteins | sample AD_UKC055_MetaG_FD_184411 | JGI IMG/M metagenome (GOLD analysis project Ga0209201, IMG submission 184411) | Active sludge microbial communities of municipal wastewater-treating anaerobic digesters from USA - AD_UKC055_MetaG (SPAdes) (version 2) | ecosystem: Engineered > Bioreactor > Anaerobic >... | reverse complement strand
AGGATTTATTTATAAGCCACCGAGGCCACCGAAGTCACCGAAAGAACAACTTTGAACTAAGAACTCCTGCACTTTGAACTAAGAATAGTTCACGCAGATTGCGCAGATTATGTTTTAGAAACAAGGATTTTAGGATTTTAGGATTAAGAGGATTTATTTATAAGCCACCGAGGCCACCGAAGTCACCGAAAATAACTTACAAACAACCTAAATTACATTTGGGGCAATTAGGACTTACAAAAACGACAACTACTTTCCCATATTTTAGCATTGGCAAGTATTATGTACCTGCGGTAATAATGAGATCCCGATATTTGGGACTCTCTCTTTTTCATAAAAAAGATAGGCAAGTATTATGTACCTGCGGTAATAATGAGACTTCTGTGCTGTAAAAAAGTTATCACAAGGTTCAAGGTTATTAAGGCACTCAAGATTCCCAACTTAGCATTTCTTTCAAATTTATATCTAATCTTTTAACTCTTTCTTTTTTGGTTACTTCACCCATTAATCCTCTTTATGCTCCTGGCAAAATTCTATCAAAACACCTAGGCTTGATTTTGGATGTAAAAAGGCAATATCGGAATGATGAGCTCCCGGACGGGGTTCTTTATCAATCAGATTGATTCCTAATTCATTTGCTTCTTTTAGGGCAAGGGGAAGATCGTCAACGGCAAAAGCAATATGCTGAATTCCTTCGCCTTTCTTTTCAATAAATTTGGCTATAGGGCTATCATCTGAAGTAGGGCAGAGGAGTTCTATTCTCGTATCCCCACAAGGGAAAAAAGCCACTTTTACTTTTTGCGAAGGAACCTCTTCTGTCCCTTCTAATTTTAAGCCGAGATTTTCATAAAAGGTGATACCTGCTGAAAGGTCTTTAACTGCAATACCAATATGGCTGATGTGTTTGATCATTTTTTTATTCTCCTTTATCTATAGGCGGGTTGAACTCTTGGTTTAGCCCCACAAACATAATTTAAGGCTATAATAGAATATAGCGGAAACAACATTATTTGGTTGTATGAGGAACGGCAGGATGTCCTAATTCCAAATAGTTACGAGTCCTCACTGCCAAATGGATTGGTGGTAAGTGTAGTTTTTACCTTGGCAGTGATGACTCCTAACTTTTTTTAAGGTTTATTTTTTAGCCAGGTCGAAGCCAATTTGCATTGCTTTCAGATTCACATCAATAAATGCGGGCTTGACCGATTCTTCAATAGCTTTTTTTAATGAACTTTCTTTAACGATTCCGGTAACTTTCACCAAGAAGGCAAGAGCCATAATATTGGTAGAAATAGGGCTTCCCAATTTTTCCTGAGCAATATCCGTGAAAGGAACTTCGTATGTATTTTCGGATGCTAAAGCAAGGTTTTTTACGAAAGTAGTATCGATTATCAAGATTCCATTATCGCTTAAATCGAAGAGGAACTTATCGCAGGCCTCTTGAGTTAAAGCTAAGAGGCAGGAAATATTCGTTGCTTCGGGAAAATGAATATCCCTATCACTAATAATAACATCAGCATGGGAATATCCACCTCTGGATTCTGGACCGTAGCTTTGAGTTTGAGTAACTTTTCTATTTTCCAAAACAGCTGCCCGAGCCAGAATTATGCCTGCTAAAATAAGACCTTGACCTCCACTTCCGGAAAGGCGAACTTCATATGTTTTAGTCATCATTCACCTCCAGCGGTTTGGATTTTTTTGCAAAGGGCAGTATATTCAGCAGTAAATTCGGGACGGATTTCCTTGCGCAAAATACCACGGATGATTTTGCCTTCAATTTTATCTGGGGGCAATTTCTCTACTGCAGAAAGGGGGATGGAATTATCGCGAAAGTCCTTCAACATTTGAGGTGCTCCACCTTTTTTATTTAAGCGTCCGTATATAACGGGACAGGCACTAATCACTTCAATTAAAGAAAAACCGGTATGCTGAAGTGCATCTTTTATCATAGATTGCATTTCCTGAACATGGAAAGCAGTGGTTCTAGCAACAAAAGAAGCTCCTGCACCCATAGCCAGATTGCAGATATTGAAATCGGGCTCTATATTTCCATAGGGAGCTGTGGTAGCATAAGCATCATGAGGTGTAGTGGGACTGCACTGTCCACCTGTCATTCCATAAATGTTATTATTTATCATAATCACTTTCAGATCTATATTTCTGCGCGCTGCATGAATTAGATGATTTCCTCCGATGGCTGCACAGTCGCCATCACCAGTAACTACGATAACTTTCAGATGTGGTTTATGTAATTTAACCCCTGTTGCAAAAGCGATACTGCGTCCATGTAAAGTGTGCAATGTATTAAAATCTACATACACAGGCATCCGGGAAGAGCATCCGATTCCTGATACCATAACAATATCGTTGCGATCTATATTCAAAGAGGCAATTGCTCGTATAATGGCTCCTAAAACAATACCATTACTGCATCCTGCACACCACACATGGGGAAATTTTTTATCATGACGCAGGTATTCATGAATGATGCGTTGGGGAATATTAGCCATCTTAGCATACCTCCTTGATTTTGTTCAGAATATCGTTGGGAGTAATTAATTCGCCACTAACCTTATTAATTGGAATTAATCCTCCGTCACTTTTATCTTTTGTTAAGCGTTGAACTTCGTGAATCAGCTGTCCCTGATTTAGCTCTGGAACAATCACGGTATCTACATTTCGTAACATTTTACGAACAGCATCATCCGGGAAGGGCCAAATGGTTAAAGGTCTTAAAAGCCCAACTTTAATTCCTTCTGCACGAGCAGTGGCAATTGCAGCTTTCGCAGCGCGAGAAGTGATCCCTGCGGCAAAAATCGCAATTTTGGCATCTTCCATTTCATAGCTTTCGATCTGAACCAGATCGCGGATATTATAGGATATCTTTTTGCGTAAACGTTCCATCATCTCTGCTGCTTCACTTGGTTTGTTAGTAGGAAAGCCATGTGAATCATGAGTTAAACCGGTAACATGATACCGGTAGCCTTCTCCAAAACTGGCCAGCGGAGAAAGATATTTTTGATTCTCATCATAGTGTTTATACCACTGAGGTGGAACAGTTGGTTTGATCCGATTGATGATTCGGACATTGGCAATATCAGGAAGACAAACTGCTTCACGCATATGAGCAATCACTTCATCTAATAGCAAGATTACGCAAGTTCGATATTTTTCACTTAAATTTACTGCCCGAATGGTTAATTCGTAACTTTCTTTAACGGAATCCGGGTAAAGAACAATGGCTGGAGAATCTCCATGCGAACCCCATTTGGATTGCATCAAATCTCCCTGGGCGGGACTAGTAGGCATACCTGTACTTGGTCCAACACGTTGAACATCAACTACCACACATGGTGTTTCGGTAATTTTGGCAAAACCTATTCCTTCCTGCATCAAAGAAAAACCAGGTCCGCTGGTTGCTGTTAAAGCTTTTGCTCCTGCCAAAGAAGCACCAATTATGGCACAAATAGAGGCAAGCTCATCTTCCATTTGTATAAACGCACCATTTCTTTTAGGAAGTTCAGCTGCCAAAATTTCTGCAATTTCCGTAGAAGGCGTGATTGGGTAACCGGCGAAAAAATCTACTCCGGCATCCAACGCTCCGTAAGCAACAGCTTCGTTACCTTGCATAAGAACTGTTTTCCGCTCTCGTTTTGTTTGGATTTCTTCCAGTTTACTTTCTGGTTTTGCTGCCAGGGAGGATTTTTCTTTGGTTGTTTTAGTTTTATCTTTTTCTGTCATCATACACTCCTTCAACGATCTTTAGCACCGGTAATAGCAAAATCAGGGCAAAGACGGTCACAATTTTCACAATGAATACATTTTTCCGGAGCTTGAACAAAAGGTGAGCCGTCACTTTTTCTGCCTAAACATCCGGTTGGACAAAAAGCCACACAAATTCCACACTTCTTGCACCAGTTATAATAGATGAGGACGGGTGAATCCTCATCGCAAGGAGCTTTAATTTCTGTTATTTCCACTTCCATTTTTTCGGGAGTGTCTTCTTCGCGTATAATCATGCCCATACGGTCTTTTTCGACTTTTTTGGACATTCTTTCCTCCATAATATACTTATTTTTGTAATACTTTTTTAAAGTAATTGCCTAAACGTTTGCATCCCTCTATGTTAGTTTCAATGCTTTCGTAGCTGAAATTCAAACGCATTGTGTTGTAGCCCTTGCCATTACAGAAGAAACTATTTCCTGCCACATAGGCAACATTAGCTTCTTTGATGCAATCGAGCAAAATTGCATTGGTATCAAGATCTTCAGGACCTGTAACCATTAGGAATAGACCACCTTCGGGATGGGTCCATTTCATCTCTTCGGGCATATATTTTTCCAAGGATTCCAGCATAATTGTCTTCTTTACAGAGTACATTTCGATAATATCGGCAATTTTAGAATCCAGATAACCTTTTTCCATATAGCGAGCAGCAATTCTTTGAGTGAAAGGTGGAGTGCAAAGATCAGTTGCCTGCTTTCCAACTACGATTTTATCTAAAATATCGGGATGACCAACCACCCAACCAATTCTGAAACCGGGGCAGAAGATCTTGCTGAATGTTCCTAAAATTACTACTTGACCAGTTCCATCAAGTTCATAAAGGGTTCTTTGGGTTTCGCCCTCATAACGCAATTCGCGATAGGGACTATCTTCCAGGATAAGAACATCGTATTTATGAGCAATTTCCAAAATTTGTTTACGCCGGCGCTCAGTCATTGTGATTCCAGCAGGATTTTGGAAATCTGGAATCAAATAGATGAATTTTGGTTTTTTACCTTTGGCTGTAAGGTCTTTTAAAGTCTCTTCTAGAATATTGGGATCCTCACCTTCGTCATCCATAGGAATACCAACCATATTTGCTCCGTAGGATCCAAAAGCCTGAAGAGCTCCTAAATAGGAAGGTAAACCAACAACAACATAGTCACCTGGATTAATGAACATTTTGGATATAAGGTCTAATGCCTGTTGAGAGGCAGTAGTGATGATGATATTATCTTGAGTAACATCAATGCCATTGGCTTTATAACGGTTAGCCAGCATTGTCCTTAATAGATTATCACCTTCAGTAGTTCCATACTGAAGTGCATAAGCAGCTTCGTTTTCCATAACTTCGGCAATAATGGTTTTCAGCTCTTCAATCGGAAAAGTAAGCGGGCTGGGAAAACCTCCGGAGAATGAAATCAAACCGGGTTGACCAAGATACTTAAGCAGTTCACGGATAGCGGAACGTTTCATACCTTTAATGTTAGTCGAAAGGATGTTTTGCAGATCGGTGATCATTTTGATCCTCCTTGTATTTTTTTTATTTTTCTTCGTAAATTAACACTTTTTTGTTGGATTTGCGCCATTCTTTGTACGCATTTTTTATCTCTATTTCCCACAGGATCCGTTTGTCGTTATCTTCAAAAGTAACAATATCTATATAATGAGTGCGTCTGGATTTACCGATAAAGCTTTTGCGCGGAAATTCTACAACTAATTCCCCTTCTATGTTCAAAATGGTAACTTCATTTAGAAAAACACCATCAGCGATTTCTATTATTGCTCTAGCTTCCACGCTTCCACTTTGGACATCTCTAAAATGTATATTCATTAATAACTCCCATTCTCTTCTTATACTTTGAATAAAAAATACACAAATTGGTCAAGCGATTTTTTTTAGTGGCTGAGTCACAAGGAAAAAAGTCCTAATGCAATGTTCAAAAATACCGTTAAGATATTCTCCCATAAATAGCTTTACTACAATAATGCTTACTGCACATTACCCTAATGTGACTGAAAAGGTAATATGAATCGTACACCTATGCTCAATTGATAATACTATTGTGCTGTAACATCAATTGAATTACGGGCTTAATCTGATTCTGGATTTTCTGGGGTAAGGGTTTGATCTTGAATACGAAAGATCTCAGCAAAGTAAGAATCATAATATAGCACAGTTAAACTATTATCATCTGCATACATTATATGAACAGTGCGCGTTGTGGATAAAAACCAAATAAGCTGGCCAGTTTCTTCATCGTAATGATTGGTTTTACCATGCAAATCTTGTAATGCTTGTAGTACAAAAGCATCATTTTCTTCTGTATTATCGGGATTATATTTGATGAACCAACCGATAACATATCTGGTTTGGGGCTCTAAAAAAACCAAAATTGCTTCTACCAAATCACTATCCTTAGGGTAATAACGCACTAAATTCTCGTCTATATTAGTAGTATAAAAGTTACTTAAAGCCAGCAGGGAATCTGCTTCCTCAATAGGGATAGCATAGCTTAAATTAAAAAGACCGGTCTGAGCCGACAGGGCAAAACTGCCCGCAATAAGCATTAGCAGGATAATTAATCTTTTCATTATACAGTCCATTATCATTAATTTATTCCAATTTAAATTATAAGAGCAGAAAGTCAAGCAAAATAAGCTCTCATATCGATGTTGCCTCTCACGGGTTACACAGATGTAGTTTTAGAAACGAGGATTTAAGGATTAGTTCACGCAGATTACGCAGATTACGCAGATTTAGTTTTAGAAACGAGGATTACAAAAGAGTATTTAGCCACCGAAGTCACCGAAGTCACCGAAAGAACAACTTTGAACTAAGAATAGTTCACGCAGATTACGCAGATTACGCAGATGTAGTTTTAGAAACGAGGATTACAAAAGAATATTTAGCCACCGAAGCCACCGAAGTCACCGAAGTCACCGAAGCCACCGAAAGAACAACTTTGAACTAAGAACTCCTTCACTCTGAACTAAGAACTCCTGCACTTTGAACTTTGAACTAAGAACTCCTGCACTTTGAACTTTGAACTAAGAACTCCTGCACTTTGAACTTTGAACTAAGAACTCCTGCACTTTGAACTTTGAACTAAGAACTCCTGCACTTTGAACTAAGAATAGTTCACGCAGATTGCGCAGATCACGCAGATTTAGTTTTAGAAACGAGGATTTAAGGATTAGTTTGCGCAGATGTCACAGATGAACACAGATCTTGTATTAGAAATCGTTTTGTAATGAGGGTTATCCTTGCTATATGTTTACTTTTCGATTTTTTCGTTATAGTTTTAAGGGGATATAGAGCTCGTAAAAATCCTTTCGATTGTCTATTATTTTAACTTTCTGCCTTTGTTCAATGTACCATTGATTCAAATGATCTTCCTGCATTTTTTTTTCGGCAGCAGCAATAATATTTTGTTTATCTTTTTCCCAGATAGTTAAATCCGGCAACTGGCGATTAGTTACATAAGCCAAATACCAGCGTTTTTCGTTTTCGATTAAGGGTGTAAATGAACCCAAGGGAGTGTTTAAAATTGCTTCATTCAAGGCAGGAATTTTGCCAATGGTTCTAATATCGCTATCAGCCAGCAATTTATCCACTTCCACAATAGCAATGCTATCTCTGGCGGCTGCCTCCAAATATGTTTCAGGAGTTTCTCTTTTCATAAATTCCTGAACATAATTATCCATAGTGAACATTCTTTTAGTGCGGTTGGCACGGATGATCATTTCCTGCTTTTTAATTTCGAAATCTATATAGTATTCCGGAATTTCGCTATTTAGTTCCAGAACAAAGATGTCACCTGTTGGTGCGTAAAAAATATCGGGTATTGAACCTACTGGATTATTGAAGGCAAAAGCAATCAAATCTGGAGCTCGTCCGATCAAAGGGATTATTTGGTCTTGTGGATTAAAATAGGGGCTTTCTTCCAACGGCAAATTCATTTCTTTTGCTGCTCGTTTTAAGCCAACTTCTTTAGCTCGATTAAATAAAGTAGTGCTAAGTGTTTTATTATCTTGAGCTATCTTTTCCATATCTTCTGATTTACTTAGAGCTCCAGTAAAACGCACAAATAGGAAACGGCGTCCATTTTCGCGTTTAAATTCCTCTTTATGAGCTTCGTAATACTCTCTGGCTTCTTCATCAGTTACATTTATATTGGTTAGTTTATTATAATCAAAACAGATGATTTTAGCACTGGCATAGTTATTTTGGTGCATCCAGGCATTTTTAACGCTGTCCGGATTTGCCTTTACCTCATTTTTAATGGTTTTTATCAATTTATTGTAAGAATAGAGGTCACGAGCATAATTCATCAATTCCTTTTTAAATTCAGGGTGGTCTTTTAATGCTTGTAAATATTTTGCGTTGTCGAACTTTCCATTGGTTTGGAAGTCCTTTATTTGTTTAACCTCAGAAGGGATATTTTTCTTTATTTCCGCTTCCAATTCGGCATCGGTTACCTTTATTTTGCCCGCTTTGATGGCCTGATCGTAAACATAGATACCTACAAGTTCTTCCCAATATTGATTATTTAGCTTGATGCTATCCTGTTTGGTGAGTACTTTTCCCCCTCCGTAATATTGCAGATAGGCCTTAAAACCGTCATTAAACTTTTTATAATTATATTCCCTATCTCCAACTTGGCCAACTAATGCAGTTGGATCGGGCTTAGTAGCCGCTAAAGCAATTGACCATAATAGGCAGATTACAACAAGGATCGCTATTTTATGTTTCATTCAATCACTCCTCATAATTTGGGACTTCCCTTTTCTTATAAACAATACTTTTGAATAGCGGATTTACTGCAAGGAAAAAAAACAGAGAAAGATATTTAATTAAGCAGAAGAAGATAGGTTATCATTACTATTGTATGGAAGTTATGTTTGTGATTTGCTGGAATAGATTGCAAAAATGAAACCCCGCTTTTAGAGGCGGGGTTTCGCATTGTAATTGGTTACAGTATATAACTGTAGCAGAGCTTTATATCAAACTCCGCAACAAGGTTATTTAGAGAGTAGCATTTTACGGGTAATATTCTTACCAACATTGGTTACACGGTAGAAATATAATCCGCTAGCGACTGTTTGATTGTTATCATCCAATCCGTTCCAAACAACTTTCTGATTGCCAGCAGTCATATTGCCATTTACTAAAGTCCGAATCAATTGTCCTTTTAAGTTATAGACCTTTACGCTGGTAGGTCCGCTTTCAGGTAAACTGAAGTGGATAGTTGTTTCAGGATTGAAAGGATTAGGATAGTTTTTAGCATCCAAAACTAAAGCTGGAAGGGTAGGATCTTCTCCAGCCATACCACCCATTACTATAGGACGGAGCATAATTTCACCCTCGGTTACGGGTTCCCAATTAGTTCCGATCTTTTTATAGCTATAGCCGCTGGAGTTCGTATCCAAACCTATCAGTGAAGAATTAACAGTTTCCATAATGCCAATGTAGAAAGTTGCATCAGTCAATTGCACTTCTGTAGGAAGAGTGATGTAGTTCCAACCTTCGACGATAGAAGCAAGAGGATACTGATATTGAGTTAGTTGTACACCAGGAGTACCATCTACTCCGGAGTTATCATAAACCCGGACAATCATTGGAGCGGTACCTACTGTGTGCACATAGGCTTTTATATACTTAATGCTAAACTGACCAGAATGGGAGTATTTAACAGCCATCTGTTTTGTGGATCCAACGCTGAATCCTTGTTCGGCAATACCATCATCGTGGTTCAATTCATAATGATCAGCGGGCACCACGAAAGTGGTTACAGCATTGGACGCGCTGGATTCGTTTGTTCCATACATTGCAGTTACATAGTAAGTATGAATGCCGCCGGGGACTTCATTATCGGTATAGGTTAATACACTGCCTTCTACTTGAGCAAGGTAAGTTTCATCACGATAGATCTTATAAGCAGTTATTTGGCGTCCGCGAACTGGTTCATTATAAGCAACGCCAAAAGTGCCTTCGGCAAAAGTATCGTTCATAGGAAGCTCGCCAAGTACATATTCTTTGCCATTAGCATCGGCTACATAAACTTGAATATTCCAGTTGTAGGTAAGTGTTGCACTTTGTTGAGTAAGAGTTTGCCAGACACCACTCAAACGAATCATATTTCCGTAGCCCTCAACTTGAGGTCCACTATCACAACCAGCAGGGAATCCACCTGTTGTATTACAACGGAAACCAGCCCAAATTGCAGTTCCTGAGGGAATAGTATAAGGTGTATTAAGAACTACTTCATTCCAGGCATCTTCAGTGATTGTGCTTACAGGTTGATCGTAAACCATAGTTCCGGCAGAACCGGTCCAAATTCGTACAGAATAAGAACACATAGAAGTTGGCTCAGCTGGGACAAATTTGATTTTGGTAATATTCATTCCCACATAGGGATAGATGCTATTAACATCACCTAAGGGGTCCCATTTTGCTGCAACATCAAAATCTGCAGCTGAATTTGTTCCAACGGAATTACCAGCTGGTTCACCACAATAATAAATCCAGCCTTCTTCTCCACCGCCACCTCCGCTACCGGGAGCATTCCAGTTAAGAGTAACTGAATTTCCGGATACGGTTGCTTCCAGGTTTTCGGGAGCAGCAATAAAGATATCGTTATAAATCTTGAAATCGTCGATGCGAATACCTGTTCCGTTAGGTGTATCAGCATCGGATTTGAAGAACCAACGGAAGATAGCTGTTTCACCATGGTAATTACTAATTAAACCATCCAGAGTATAGCTTTCAGTCATTGAAGCCCAAGCAGGTGGAGCATCACTATACACATAGTTGTTTCCATTTGGATCATCATATGGGTTACTCATATAGTGCCAAGTAATACCATTATTAACAGACATTTCCCATCCCCAATAATCTACTTCAGGGAAAGTATTGGGATCGGTAAAATTACCCATAATCATAAAATCAGCACGAATATCACCGCTTTCAGGTAATTGAATAGGGGGGCTTACCAAATAATTCATCATATTGATATTATAAGAACCAGCATCATTTTGGCAGATCATACAATGGGAAGGAGATGGGGCAGTTGCATCAGTTCCCAGATGCCAGATATCTCCACCTTGAGGAACCATAGAAGACCAAGTCATTTGACCATCATTCACACCATTATTAGTATATCCACCAAAACTGATATCATCAACCATCATTCCATACATTGCAGGAGCTTCGCTTGTACAATATGCAGGGTCGGAAGCAAAGGCAAAACGGATTTTTACACTTTGACCTACATAAGAGCTGAGGTTAAAAGTGCAGTTAGTCCATTCCCGTACTCCACCCCAAGCAGGAATTCCAGTTCCTTCACCATGTTCAAAACCGAAGGAATATGCAGAGGTCATATCGTAAGCGGGAGTTCCGGTTATTGGAGTCCAGGTAGTTCCACCGTCAGTGGAAATTCTCACATTACAGGCATCCCATCCATCGTAAGGTGGATTTGAGCTTGGAGTTTCCACATTGTGACGCATTTTGAAAGTTAAAGTTGCATTAGCAGCGGTCAAAGTCCGCGCTGGGGTATCTAAGACAAGATATTGATGATTGTAATAACCACCAATGTAAGTTCCTTGAGCCAGGGCTGGATCACCCATCCACCAGACATCACTTTGGGTTCCACCAAAATTGTAAATATGCCAATTATTGGGAGACACCGCACCGTCGAAGTGAGTCCAACCAGTAGCTCCAGATTCAAAATCTTCGCTATAAGCCACAACTTCATAGCGGCTGCCATTTGCAAATATGGCTGTTACAAGTGTAAGGGCTAGTATAATCAGCCAATACTTTTTCATTGATCCTCCTTATAGATCATAAATGATACTTTCTTCTAATATACTGCCAAGGATAAAATAAGATTACTCCGTAGGATTTGGGTTATTGTATACTTATACCAGAGTTTTTTATTAGCAATATGGATAAGCACAATACGGATAAAACTCTTATTTAATCTTGGCAGAACACTCTATCACATATATAGGTGGTGACCAATTTCGTCGATAAATTATGAAAGCCACCATTGTATATTGATATCATAATTCGAATCCCAAATTCTGTCAATCACTTTTTCTATATCAGCCCAATTTTAGGTATACTGTAATCTATATAAATCGTAATATAAGCCCTGTTTGTCAAGGAGTTCGAAATGCGAACCTTCTTCAACAATTTCACCTTTATGCAACACTAAAATGCGATCAACATTCTGAATTGTAGAAAGTCGATGAGCAATTATTATTGATGTTCTATCCTTGATAATTTTGTTTAACGCATCTTGAATAAGAAGTTCGGTTTCGGTATCTATATTCGAAGTTGCTTCATCCAAAATAAAAATGGATGGATTATAAGCCAGCACTCTGGCAAAAGCGATAAGTTGTCTTTGCCCCGTAGAGAGAGTTGCACCTCTTTCCATAACCGGTTCATTATATCCATTAGGTAATTTACTAATAAACTTATCAGCATTAACATATTTGGCTACTTGGATAATTTCTTCATCGGAAAGCTCATCATTATTGAGAGCAATATTATCTTTTATATTTCCCGAGAAGAGAAAAACATCTTGTTGCACGATACCAACATTTCTTCGCAGGTCAGCTAAAGAATAGTTATGTATATCTTTCCCATCTATCAGAATTCTACCTTTTTGGTAGGGGTACATACCCAAGATCAAATTTACGATAGAGGTTTTGCCACTGCCTGTATGGCCAACTAGAGCGATTTTTTCGCCAGGAGCAACTTTGAAAGAAATATCCTTTAGCACCCATTCGTTTTCGTTATAGGCAAGCCAAACATTTTCGAATTCAATTTCGCCTTCCAGCTTAATATTTTGATGTTTTTCTTCCCGATAATCATCTGGCGAAAGAGCAAGTAAATTGAATATTCTTTCTGCACTTGCCAAAGCACTCTGCAAGAAGTTAAATTTCTCCGAAAAATCGTTTATGGGCTCAAAGAGTTTCTGGATATATTGAGTGAAAGCCATCAGTAAACCGATAGTGATTACATTTTGTAATATTTTCCCTCCTCCATACCAAATAATTAATGCTACAGCAATTTGAGATGAAACATGGATGATAGGACGGAAAAAGGCAAACAGACGGATCTGTTTTATCGAGGCCAGATAGTATTTTTGATTTATGTCCGCAAATTCTTGACGCTTATGAAAATATTGATTGAAGAGCTGGATAATTTTTTGCCCTTCGATATGCTCTGCCAATGTAGCATTTAGAACAGCAAGGTGTTTTCGTACTTCGCGATAGACCACTCTGGTCTTTCTACGGAAGATAACTATTACCCAAATTACTAGTGGCAAGATACTAAAGCTTACTAAAGCCAAATGCCAGTTTAAAGCCAGCATTAATATCACAATCGTAATAATTAAAACTACATCTTGAATTATAGTAATAACTCCGGAAGCTAACATTTCATCAATAGCAGCAATATCGTTTGTAACTCGAGTAACCAAACGTCCCACAGGATTGGTATCAAAGAATTTTGTAGGCATTTTTTGCAGATGAGCAAAAACATCATGTCTCAGATCAGCCATTGCAGTTTGCGAAAAATATGCCGTAAATACAGTTTGAAAATAGCTGGCTACAAAGCGTAAAGTTATAATGGCCAAAAAGATAAGTGCTAATATCAATAATTGCTTTGAGGCATCGGAACGAACCTCCAGGCGTTTTGCTTTAGGTAATTCTTTAAGTTGTTCCTTGGGAATAGCAATAGTTTCAGAGCTAATTTTAAACCATCCGGTAAGATTTGGTTGCTCAGGATTTATATTTTCCGGCAGATATTGTTTTAAGATGCTTATGTTTTTGTCTTTAGCGCTTACTAAGAATACCGTATCTTCTTTTAAAATACCTTTTGCTTTCAGCTTTTCCAAGTCCGCTCGGTCCATTTTGTTACGATCTTTGGAACTGATAACGAGAAAGTGATTATCACCATATTTATATTCTTTAAATCCAAGTTTTTGGTAGCGGTTTATAAATTCGTGATAATCATCTTCTTGGGTAAAAATAGCCAGAGTTTTATCGGACACGATATAATCATCAATAGCTGATCTTTGAATTAAGGGAATAATAACTTCTGCACCGGAAATTAACATCAGGAACAGAAAAGAAAGAATAACCCATTTTAGGTAGGGTTTTATATAATGAATGACATTGCTAAAAAGCCGTCTATCGTATATTTTATTCTTTAGCTCATCTTCAAAATGTGCCCCTCGTCCAGAATGACCTCCACCGCCACCACCGCCAATCATTATTCTTCTTCTCCTTCGATTTTTGCTCTAATTCTTTGTTTTTCATAGAGGTCTTTGTACAATCCACCCTTTGCCAGAAGCTCTTGATGGGTTCCCTGTTCGGCAATTATTCCATTATTGATAACAATTATTAGATCAGAATGTTGGAGCGCAGAAATGCGATGGGCAATTATAAAAGTTGTTTTTCCTTTCCTAATCTCTATTAAGCGGTTCAAGATCCTACGCTCGGTTTTTGTATCTACTGCCGAAAGAGCATCGTCCAAAATTAAAATATTAGGATTAGTAAGCAAAGCTCTGGCAATCGCTACGCGTTGTTTTTGTCCTCCAGAAAGAGTAACTCCTCTTTCTCCAACAATAGTATCAAATTTGTGCTCAAATTCCATTATTTCATCATATACCTGAGCAGTTCTTGCTGCCTCAAAAACTTCCTCATCTGAAGCTTCAGGATTGCCCAAACGAATGTTATCGGCAATTGTTTCAGAAAATAGGAAAATATCTTGAGGGACAAGCACAATATCTCTTCGTAAAACATTTAAGGGAATTGTAAAAAGCTCATAATCATCTATATAGATACTATTGCGTGGGGGGTTATATATCCTTACTAATAGTTCAATTAAAGTAGTTTTACCACAACCTGTTGGGCCAACAATTGCCATTGTTTTTCCAGCTTCTATCCCCGCTGTGATGTCATTAAAAATAAAGGGTAGATGATCTGCATAGCGGAAAGATAAATTTTGGAATTGGATTTTACCTTTTAGATGAGTTATACGCTCATCTGCAAAGGCATCATCAATTTCAGGATTAACTTCAAATATATCATTCAAGCGTTTCAGGGAAGCAGTTCCGCGTTGGTACATATCTACAATATGGCCAATAGCAATCATAGGCCAAACTAGCATTCCTAAATATTGGAAGAAAGCAATAAAACCACCAACGCTTATTTCGCCACGAATGGCTGCCTTACCTCCAAAATAGATAGTGATAATCATACTTATACTGATAATAAAACCCATAAAAGGATGAAATACACCAGCTATTTTCGCTAGCGCTAAATTCTGATCTACAAAATCGTGAGATACCTTATCAATTTTCTTTAATTCGTTTTTTTCCTGACAGAATGCCTTCACTATTCTGATGCCAGAAATGGTTTCCTGAACTTTCCCACTTAATGTAGCAAAACTTTCCTGCACAGCTTTAAACCGAGTATGCACTTTTTTCCCAAAATACAAAACAGTTAAGGATATAATAGGCATAGGAATTATTGCCAGCAATGTTAACTTAGCATTTATCGAAACCATAAATGAAAAAGAGGCAATGGTCATTAGCACAATATCCATTGCAGAAATCAATCCCATTCCAAAAAGCATCCGTACCGCATTTAAATCATTTGTAGCATAAGCCATTAAATCACCGGTTTTGCTTTTATTAAAAAAATTCTGAGATAAGGTTAACAAATGATCGTAGTAATCCTGACGCAAGCTCTTTTCTATGAGATGCGAATTGCCGATTATCAGAATCCGCCAAAAATATCTTAGTACCATCACTGCTATGGCACAACCGAATATAATTAGCCCAATCCAAGCAAGACCTCTGTAGTCAATTGTCCGTTCCTGGATGTGATCTATGGCATATTGCATCACTTTAGGGACAGCAAGCTGCACAAGATCAACCAAAATTAACATTACCAATCCACCCAAAATCCGGGTGTAGCTCTTCTTCAAATAGGGAAGAACAGCATCAAATGTTCGCATTTTGCTCCCATAATCAATTATTTTGGGGATGAAAGCTAACCTGAAGAACAGGTGCTATAGACTATTAAAACCCAAAGTCAACCTTTAGAAATGGATAATTTTGTCAAATGTTTTCAGTTGATATTGCATATTCCTATATGGTAAAAAACCAATGTACTATCATAAAATAGGGGATTTTTATAGTATCGAGATTTTAACAAACAGATTGAATCTTGCTTAGATAGTTGTGGTAGAACCACCGTGATGCTATGGAGGGAAATGCCCAAGAAATACCACCGTATTTCTACCACATATAATTAAGCAAGAAATATGTATACTGAGTCCTTCTGAAAAAAGTGGACCAAAATTACGAAGAAAGAAATGAACAAAAAGTTTACCTAAAAGGCTGCATATTCAGGATAGGATGCCATCGAATATATAAGTTGCTCATATCTGGGCATTCAGCGTGAATTATTTTTGCGGAAGAACGGCGTTCTCCGACTACCCAGTTGTCATCTTCTTGGTATACTCTTTTTAAATCTGAGAGTATTATTTTCGGTGACTTCGATGGCCTCGGTGGCTAAATCCTCTCAATCCTTAAATCCTAAAAATCCTTGTTTCTATAATTAAGCCAGCGTGAATTATTTTTGCGGAGGAACGGTGTCCTCCGACTACCCATTTTTCATCTTTTTTGTATACTCTTTTCAAGCCAGTGTGAATTAATTTAGATAATTTGGTTTCATCAAGCGAGAAGAATTTTGATTGACGATAAATGCCTTGTAAAAAACTATGTGTCTTACAAAAAATTATGGTGAGACAATGAACAAGCTTTTTATGCCTGAGCTGGTAAAAATTATAGAAAAATTCGAGAATAAAAATGCCTGTTTACATTATATGGCAGACCTGCTATCGGAAAGCGGTTGTTTAAGTTTTCCAGATCGTTTTTTGGCTGCAGTAAAAGGTAGAGAAGAAATAATGAGTACTGGTATTGGAAGAGGAATAGCAATTCCGCATGCAAGAGATCTAACTGTTAGTAGTTTAAAAATTGCAGTATGTATGATAAAGCAAGGTTTAGATTTTACAAGTGTGGATAATTTACCTGTAAATTTGGTGTTTATGATTGCTGTGCCTCAAAGTTCCAATCAGGATTATATGAAGATATTACGCTCGCTTTCAGGCTTTTTGAGGCGGGATGAAAACCGTGAATCGTTATTACAAGCAACCGATGAAAGAGATCTATATGAAAAAGTTCAGGTTCTTGAAGAAGAGCTTCGCCCTCAGCTTGGCGTTTAGCTTTCTTATAATATTACCGTTATTTTCACAGCATCAGGATGCGGGAACGACCGGATTCTCTACTTTGAAGATTTATTATTCTGCTCGAGCTAATGCTATGGGGCAGGCAATGCTGGGGAGAGCGATGAATTTTGAAGGGATGCAATTCAATCCCGCTACCCTAATAAAAGCTAAAAACAAGGCTGTCTATACTACTTTTGCAGATCATTTTGTAGGTTCTGGAGGCGGATCTATAAATTATATGGTTCCCAAGAATATCTATACTTCCTATGGTTTTTATCTCAATTACTGGAATTCTGGTTCTATCGACAGAACGGATATCGGAGCAAATGGCGAGTTTATTGAATTAAACGATACTTTTGGAGCACAGGATATTACCGCTGGGTTTTCTGTGGCCAAATTTGTCAGTCCTGCTTTAGATGCAGGTGGAAGCGTAAAACTTGTTTTAGATCAAATTGATGGTAAATCTGCTACTGCTGCCTTAATTGATCTTGGAATTTTACATCACACTCCCAATGAAAAAATAAAAGTGGGGCTTACTATCCGCAATTTAGGCTTTCAATTGAGCCATTATACTAATAAAGATTATTCTGAAGGAATACCGATTACTTTTGGTGCTGGTATTGGAATTGATGCCGCAAAAAATACTCTGCTCAATATAGACCTAAATAAGGCTAATGGAGAAAACTTCATCGGGAAATTTGGCATAGAACAAAGTGTTCATCCTTCTCTGGTGCTGAGAGCTGGTTTTAAAACAAATGGTGGCGATTATTCTATAGGCGGCGATTTGGGTTGGAGCTCTGGAATCAGTTTAGGCTTGGGATGGACTTGGAAAAAATATGCGATTGATTATGCAATTGCTTCTTATGGCGATTTAGGATTTACAAATCAGGTTAGTATACGCTATAATTTTGACTAACTATAGACGACTATATATTAAGGTATAGGAAAACTTTTGAAACAGAACCAATTTTTACTTGAATTGGGAGTTGAAGAACTTCCTGAAAAACAGATTACTATTGCTTGTAATAGTGTAAAGCTATCTTTTGCCAATTTTTTAAAGGAGAATAAACTTAATTGCTCGGGTTATAAAGTGAGTGGAACACCGAGACGAATTTTCTTGCAGGCAATAGACCTGGATAGCCATCAAAAAGATGAAGAAATTGTTAAAACAGGTCCCGCTTTTCGCCTCGCATATGATGAGGCAGGAAATTTAACTAATGCCGGAAAAGGTTTTTTGAAAAGAAATCAGGTGGAAGAAAGCGCAATATTTATTCAGGAAACAGATAAAGGTAAGTTTTTAGCGGTAAAATATATCAAAACCGGGATATCCACAGGAGAACTTTTACAGAAGTGGATCCCGGATATGATTTTACAGATACCTTTCGATAAAAAAATGCTGTGGAATAAACCTGGTTTTGCTTTTTCGCGTCCTTTACGCTGGCTTCTAATTCTGCTTAATAATAATCCTCTTACTATAGATTTTTTTGGTATACCTTGTGGGAATACAACTTATGGTAATCGCTATTTAGGTTTGGATAGATGCATTACAATAAATAAAGCTGAAGAATATATCCCCAAGCTGCTGGAACATAAAGTTGTAGCTGAAATTGATGAACGCCGCAAAGAAATTGTAGACCAAATGGCTAATATCTTTCCCAAAGGTGATTATCGGGTTATAAAAGACCTCCCTTTAGTGGAAACAGTAGTAAACCTGGTAGAATTTCCTACAGCAGTTTGCGGAGAATTTGAACACAAGTATCTATCACTACCCGATAAAATTATTATCAGTACAATAAGTCAGGCACAAAAATACTTTGCTGTACACGATAAAATTGGCAAGCTGAGTAACAAGTTTGTCTTTATTTCCAATGGTGATCCAGCAGCCTGGGATCTTATTAAACAGGGAAATGAGAAAGTTGTAAATGCTCGTTTAGCTGATGCATTGTGGTATTGGAACGAAGATACAAAACACCCACTGGATTATTGGACCAAACACTTGGATATGGTTGTCTTTCAAGCAAAATTGGGAACAATGGCTGATAAAACAAAGAGAATAATTTGCCTAACTGAGCTTATAGCTAAAGAACTTAATCTACCTTCAGAACAGAGAGAAAAAGTGCTTCGCTGTGCAGAACTGTGCAAAGCGGATTTAGTTACTAATATGCTAGGCGAAAAAGAATTTACCAAACTCCAGGGATATATTGGTAAACAGTATGCTATTGTTTCCGGTGAAGATGAAGAAGTGGCAGAAGGGATATATGAACACTATATGCCCCGTGGTTCTGCTGATAAGCTACCTTCTACTTTGTGTGGAGCTCTGGTTGCTATTGCTGATAAAATGGATACTGTGGCTGGAATTATAGGGATTGGTATGCTTCCCACTGGAAGTGGAGATCCTTTTGCTCTTCGACGTGCAGCCAATGGTATAGTTCAAATTATCAGCCACCGAAAATGGGATTTTAATATCTTTGCTTTAGCTGATGAAGCATTGGAACTAATCAGTAAGCAAACGGAACTGGATAAAAATGCTTATAGCAATCTACATAGCTTTATTGAACAAAGGATAACCGGTTTGCTGAAAACAAAAGGCATTGCTTACGATGTGATTGATAGCGTTATGCATATCGATAAAAGCCATATATATGATCTGGAAAACAGAGCGAAGGCTTTGAATGATTTAAAAAGCAAACCAAATTTTATTCATTTGGTGATCGGTTTTAAAAGGGTAGCCAATATTATTGCAGAGACCACTGAATTTGTCCCCTTTGATAAAAACAAATTGGTTGAACCGGAAGAGATTAATCTATATATATCGTTGCAAAAATTGCATAATGATATAGATTCTGCTTTACAAAAAAAGGATTATCCTCTGGCTTTGCAATATCTGATCTCGTTTGGCAAAGTGATAGATGCCTTTTTTGATGCTGTTTTAGTAAATTGTGACGACGAAGTTTTACATAATAATAGACACTCCCTGCTAAGGGAAGTGAAAAATGAGTTTTTAAGAGTTGCCGATCTATCGTTGATAGTATTGGAAACCGAATAACAGGAAGAAGAAATGTTCATAATTGACGAAGTGAAAAAAAAAGCTAAAAAAACTAAGGGCAGCGTAGTTTTACCCGAATCATCTGATCCTCGGGTTTTAATTGCTGCCGCTCAAATCGTGAAGGAGGATTTGGCAAAAATAATACTATTAGGCAAGGAGGAAAAGATATCTGAGGATGCTAAAGCATTGAATCTGGATTTGAATGGTGTAACGATAATTAATCCTGAGACCTCAGAATACCTATCTGCTTTTGCTGATGCCTTTTATCTGAGGCGCAAACATAAAGGAGTAAATCCTGTCCAAGCATTGGAGACGGTTAAAGATCCCCTTTATTTTGGCGCTTCTTTAGTAAAACAGGGAAAGGTTAGTGGAATGGTTGCTGGAGCTGCTAATACGACCGCTGATGTTTTAAGGGCGGCTCTACAGGTGATTGGTGTGATGCCTGGATTGAAAACTGTTTCCAGTACTTTTATAATGCCGGTTCCTGATTTCAGAGGTGAACCCAAGGTCTTTTTGTTTGCCGATTGTGCTGTTGTTCCAAATCCTACTGCTGAACAACTTGCTGATATAGCTATATGTACTGCTCTAACGCGAAAAGCAATTATTGGAGATGAACCAAAAGTTGCCCTGCTTTCTTTTTCTACCTTAGGCAGCGCAAACGATGAATTGGTGGATAAAGTTATATCTGCGAAAGCAATTTTAGATGAAAGAAAGGTAGATTTTGAGTATGATGGTGAATTACAGCTTGATGCAGCCCTCATTCCAGAAGTGGCAATTAGAAAAGCTCCTCAAAGTCCTATTGCTGGAAAAGCTAATACCCTTATTTTCCCGGACTTGCAAGCTGGAAACATTGGTTATAAACTGGTTCAATATATAGGAAAAGTAAAAGCCATAGGACCAATCATTCAAGGTCTGGCTGCTCCTGCAAGTGATTTGTCTCGCGGGTGCTCTTACGAAGATATTGTGAATACAGTGGCTTATGTTCTTCTTTTAGCTGCTCAACAAAAATATAAATAAAATAAAAAAATACTGGAGGCAAAGATGGCCACAAAGCTATCCAACCGCTGCCGTTTGATTAAGCCCTCGCCTACACTTAGTTTATCTGCTAAGGCGAAGGAAATGAAGGATGCTGGAATTGATGTAATCAGTTTCAGTGTCGGAGAGCCGGATTTTCCTACTCCGGATTATATTAAAAATGCTGCTCATAAAGCTATTGACGCTAATTATACTCGTTATACCAATAATGCTGGTATCCTGGAATTGAGACAGGCAATTTGTGATAAACTTCTACGAGATAATGATCTTAAATATTCCCCCAAAGAAATCCTGGTTTCGCCAGGGGCTAAAGCATCAATTGTTAATGCTTTAACTGCAGTATGTGATGTAAAGGATCAAGTGTTAATGGGAGCACCTTATTGGGTAAGTTATCCCTATCAAGTTGCCCTAGCCAATGCAGAACCAATATATATTCCTACCAAAGAAGAAGATGGCTATAAAATTCAAGCTGCAGAACTGGAAATTGCTATACAGGAAAATCCTTGCACTAAAGCCCTGATTCTAAATTCTCCCGGAAATCCTACTGGTGCTGTGTATACAAAAGAAGAACTTGCTGCTCTTGCTGAAATATGTATCAAATACGATATTCTGGTTATTTCCGATGAAATCTATGAACGCCTGGTTTATGACGATGTAAAACATATATCCATAGCCAGTATCAGTGAAGAAATGAAACAACGGACAATTGTTATAAACGGAGTTTCTAAGGCTTATGCGATGACAGGTTGGCGGCTGGGTTATGCTGCAGGACCTGCAAATATTATTGCTACGGCGGGGAAAGTTCAGGAACATAGCACTTCCTGTGTAAATTCTATTACTCAGTATGCTTGTGTAACAGCTTTAAATGAAGAAGATGATTCCATCGAAAAAATGCGACAAGAATTTTCTGTCCGCAGAGATTTTCTCTATAACGAACTGAAAAAGATTCCTCATATTTCCTGTTTTAAACCCCAGGGTGCTTTTTATATTATGCCAGGCATAAAATGGTATTTGGAAAACAACAATCAGAATATTCAAACTTCTGATGATTTTTGTGCTAAATTACTTGACAAATATAGTGTTGCCCTAGTACCTGGTAGTTCTTTTGGGATGGAAGGAACCGTACGGTTCTCCTATGCAAACAGTATGGAAAACATTAAGGAAGGAATTAGTCGCTTTGCTTCCTTTTTACAGGAGCTAAATCCTGGGAGGTAAAAGATGGATGATTTTAACGATAAAATGAATGATCGCTGGAAAGAAAAGCGCAAGAAAGCATATAATTGGCCTAGACTGATTATTATGATACTTGCTCTGATAGCAATTCTTTACATTATGAATCATCTGGGAAATACTAAAAATGTGGTGCAAACTCCTTCAGCAACTGTAACAGACACACTTCAGGCAGATTCTGTGCACAAGGAGATAACACCTTGAGTTTAGTTATCGTTGGTTCAATTGGTTTAGATAGCATATCTACACCTGCAGGAGAAGTTTGTGAAGCTTTGGGAGGTTCTGCTATATATGGTTCTTTGGCGGCTTCCCATTTTACCAATACTCATATTGTTGGTGTAGTAGGAAAAGATATACCTGTTGAATATCTAAACCTGCTGCAAAAAAGTGGCATCAATTTAGATGGCTTAGAGGTTAAAGATGGTAAAACTTTTCGCTGGAAAGGGAAATATTCTACCTGGAATAGAGTGGAAACCCTTTCTACCGATTTAAATGTATTTGCCGATTTTTCTCCTCAGCTGCCTGAAAGCTGTAAATGCTGTCGTAGTTTACTGCTTGCCAATATCCATCCAGCATTGCAATTACAAGTGCTAAATCAGGTATCGGGATATTCGCATCTGGCTTGTGACACTATGAATTATTGGATAGAGCTGTGTCCTGAAGAAGTAGAAAAAGTGCTGAAACGGGTAGATATAGTTTTTATGAACGAGGATGAAATTCGGGATTATACGAAAATTGCGGATATCTACTCTGCTGCGTATGAAATTCTATCATTAGGTCCTAAATGGGTTATTGTTAAACGCGGTGAATGTGGTTCAGTAGCTGTTTCTAAGGATGATATGTATTTTGCTCCGGCTTATCCTGTAAAAAAAGTTAAAGACCCAACTGGAGCAGGTGATAGTTTTGCTGGTGCTTTTATGGGCTATCTGGCTGATCACGATTTTGTGAATCATGCTTTAATTAAAGAAGCAATCCTTTATGGAACAGTTCTTGCTGCAATGAATGTATCAGATTTTAGCGTTCAGGGTTTAGTGGGGAAATCGATGAGCGAAATTGATAACTACAAGGATAGATTAATTAAATGGACATCCTGAAAGACAGCTTAGATTATCGCAGTTCCGGGGTAGATATTGCGGCTGGCGAAAAAGCCGTAACAGCTATAAAGCATAAAGTAAAAGCTACCTATAATAGCAATGTGTTAAGTGAATTAGGCAGCTTTGGTGGCTTGTATCAAATCGATAAATCCAGCTGGCAAAATCCCATTCTCGTGTCTAGCACTGATGGAGTTGGGACAAAACTACTTGTAGCTATTCTGGCTAATGAGTATAAAACAATCGGTCAGGACCTGGTAAATCACTGTGTGAATGATATCTTGGTACAAGGTGCCATCCCCCAGTTCTTTTTGGATTATATAGGTTTGGGTAAATTGATTCCTGCAAGAGTGGAAGATATAATAGAAGGTATGGTAGTAGCTTGTAAACAAAATTCTTGTGCTCTAATCGGGGGAGAAATGGCAGAAATGCCTGGAATATATAAAGAAAAGGATTTTGACCTGGTAGGAACAATAGTAGGAATTGTGGAAAGGGAACAATTGCTTCCCAGAGCAAAAATGAAACCTGGAGATAAATTAATTGCTCTTCCAAGCAGTGGATTACATACTAATGGTTATTCTCTGGTGCGGAAAATTGTATTTGAAAAGCTTAATCTATCGCTAGATACATATATACCAGATTGCGAAACAACTTTGGGCGAGCTTCTTCTAAGGGTGCATCGCAGTTATCTTCCTCTGTTGAAAGATTATCTTACCGATCCTTCTTTATTAGGACTTGCTCATATTACGGGTGGTGGAATTGCTGGAAATCTGAAACGCATCCTTCCTGATAATGTGTCTGCAATAATTAACCTGAAAGAAACAGATATTCCTCCATTTTTTAAATGGTTACAGGAAGCAGGTAAGGTAGATTTCTCTATAATGAAGGAAACCTTTAATTTGGGAATTGGAATGCTTTGTGTAGTAGATCATAAAATGCAAGATAAGTATTTATCTATACCTGAAGCAAGATGTGTAGGAGAACTTGTCCCTTCAGACTATATTCAGGAAAAAATTGAATTTGATCTGTGTGGTGCTAAATAAATGTCTTATGTAAGTTTCTCCTTGTTCAAACCTCATTTTTGGTTAAAATATATAAAAAACCTCTTGACGATTTTGTATGTATTAAAGATGAAGTTTTTAGATAGGTTTTTTAAAAAAAGATCGAAATTAGTTCCTTCTACTAAAACAAAAGAAGGTGAAATAAAGAATACCCATAAAGAAAGGGAGGTTTTCGATGCGCAAATATGCATTGATCCTGCTAATAATCATGCTTAGTGGAGCAGTTTTTCTGGACGCTGCCACTACTGGGAAACTTTCAGTTCGAGTACGTGATAACTCAGGGCGTCCACTCGAATTTGCGAATGTTGTTGTCTCACAAGGAAATCAACGCATTACTGGTGGCCAGACCAACGAAAAAGGATTAGCAATTATCATAAATATTCCTCCTGGGATATATACTGTTAAGATTTCATTGATTGGCTACGATACGGTAATTTATAATGATGTCCGGATTAAGGTTGATGAAACAACATCTCTTACTCCCACAATGACTAAAAGCGGGATAGAAATGAAGGCAGTTACTGTTACTGCAAAAGTGGATAATGTGGATAAAAATCAGATTGGAAGTGCTATAACTATAGAGATGGATATTATGACCAATGCTGCAGTATCCGATGTTTCTGATATTGTTTCTCTTCAAGCAGGTGTTGTTAATATTGGAGGCGAATTACATATCCGCGGCAGCCGTGATAATGAGATAAATTACACTGTAGACGGAATGAGCGTTACCGATCCTGTTGACGGAGGAGCAACTTTACAAGTGGATACTGATGCCATTAAGGATATGAAGGTTATGACTGGTGGCTTTCCTGCAGAATATGGTAATGCCCAAGCAGCCGTGATTAATATTGTTACTAAAGATGGTGATCCTTTTTTCTCTGGTAAAGTAGAATATAATACTGATCATTTAATTTCGGAAGGTCGGAATTCTGATGTTTTAAAATTTGCTATTGGAGGTCCTGTATTACCTTTCGCTTCTCAGAAAATGAAAGAAAAATTCACTTTTTATCTTAATGGAGCAGGTGAATGGTTGGATGGCCGTTTGAAAGATTATTATATCAGCGATCCTAATAAGGATTATTCTATGAACGGAAGATCATTAATCGATGCAGATTATGAGGAGTATAATCCTTATTCAGATAGAGACAACATACTAGGTATTGATATTGGGAACAGAAACTTTAATTCCTATAATATAAACTTGAAATCTAAGTATGCTTTCAAACCTGGACAGGTTGCCACTTTTGCTATTCGAGGCGATAGAAACTTAAACTATCTATATAACCATACCTGGCGTTATGCTTTGCAACATTATGCTGAAGAAGAAACAAATCAACGGCAATATATTGGCACCTATGATCGGGTTATTAATGACAGAATGAATCTGAAAGTTAAAGCCAGTTATTATCAAAAAGATAATTATGAAGGTCCTAGGGGAATTGACAGGAATAACTATATGTATATGACAATTGATCCGAATAACATACCTGCTAATTACATTGATATGGTTTCCTTAGGAAATTATGGATATACTACTATTGATGCCAATAACGATAATGTACACGATGTGGGATTTCTTCCTGCTGAATATTGGGTCTACCGTTTGGAAAGTGTGGAAGAACCCAGAAACATTCCTGGCTATAACCCTCCTGGTACAATTTATAGTAGATATGTTGATGACACAACCAAAATTATCAGTACTCGTGCGGATTTTGAATGGCAGGTCAATGAAACCCATTTAGCTAAAACTGGGTTGGAGGTTATCAAGCATAACATTATGAAAAATCAGCTGGAAGATTATCTTAAAATTGATGAAAAACGCAGAACCAATTACCTGAATAGTATTTTCAATGTTAGAAATTTTGATCTTGATAATTATGTGGATACCAATGGTGATCTGTTATGTGATTATGTTCCTGAAGGGTTATATGCTCTGGCTGCAATTCAAGAGGTTCCTACTTCTTTAGCGGATTTAGTACCTATATACTATCCTCAAGATTACTATGCTGCAGCAAAGGCAGCTGCTGGCAAACGCGATGGTTATAAAGCTGAACCTTGGCAAATGGCCTATTATTTGCAGGACAAAATGGAATGGGAAGGTATGATTGTGAATGCTGGATTACGCTTTGATTTCTGGTATTTAGGAAAAGACTATTCTGTAGCCAGAGATGATGGTAGTTACGATTCCCGCGCCTTTGATGAAAGTGATCGGCTACAAGTTATGATCTCTCCTCGCTTGGGTGTTTCCCATCCGATTACCGATAAGGATGTGCTGCGCTTTGCATACAATTACCAAAATCAATTACCTCAAATGCAATATATCTTCACTAGTAAAACTCCGGAAGATGCTAACGATTCGGATACAATTATACAAGTAGGAAATCCTAGTTTGGAACCTCAGATTACTATTACTTACGAAGTTGGGCTTTCTCATCAACTTAGTGAAGATTATGTTTTAGACCTAACTGCGTATTATAAAAATTTATATAACTATGTGAATACAAGAAAAGAGCGTAGCGAAATTGAGCAAACAGTTTATTGGTACAGATATTATTCTAATGATTATGGCTCTGCTCGTGGTATAGATATGCAGATAGAGAAACTCCTCTCTAACTTTAACACTTGGAGCCTTGCTTATTCATTAGCTTGGGCTCAGGGTAATAGCTCCTATACAGTTATCCAAGATGAGACAACTAATTTGAGAGAGTTTCCTTTGGATTGGGATATACGGCATAATATAAGTGCTAATTTCACTTTCCATATTGCAAGAGGCGAGGAATACTTCATTCCGTTTACTGATTATATTTTACCTCTTGATGATTTTTCTGCGAATTTTAATTGGACTTTTGCTTCTGGTGCTCCATACACTCCTCAAAGTGCAGAATCTAATAGTTCATTAGATACTAACAGCAAAAGAAAAGATAATACTCAGCAAGCGAATTTGAGATTAACTAAGGGTTTTGTTTTGCCTAATAATATGAGTATCAGAATTTATGCAGAAATAGAAAATCTGTTTAAAAACATGAATGTTCTAAATGTTTATCCTAAAACAGGCAATTATTATTGGGGCGGGGACAACCTGGAAGAAGCTAATATTCCTGGATTTGTTTATGATGAAGTACAATATGTTTATAGCCTCGCATACAAAAATCCCACTTATTATAACAATTTCCGAGGGCTTACTGTGGGCGTCTCGTTTAACTTCTAAATTATTCCAAGGAGGAATTAATAAAAATGAGAAAATTCATCGGAACAATACTGTTGATAATGATGATGACCTTTGTATTCGCGAGTTTCGCTTATGCACAGGAAAATACTGCTGCAGCTGATCAAGGTGGTGGCGGGTTACAAAATATTGCAGAGCTCGTATTTGGCAGTGGTCTGGTTAAATGGTTCAAGGATGGTGGATGGGCTATGTGGCCAATACTCTTCTTGGCTATCTATGGCTTAGCTTATATTATCTGGAAGTTTATTGCCTTACTTACTGGTAAAGTTAATTTAAACGCTTTTCTCAACAAGATCGTTCCTTTAATAAAAGATAAAAAGTATGAGGAAGCGAAAGAAATTGCCAGTAAAACAAGGGGACCTGTAGCATCAATTATTTATGCAGGATTAGAAAAAATAGATAAAGGAATTGATGCTGTGGATGAAGCTATCGAAAATGCTTCTATGATTGAAATGAGCTATCTGGAAAAGGGATTCATTGAGCTATCTAATTCTATAACACTTGCTCCTATGTTAGGATTCCTTGGTACCGTTGCTGGAATGATCACTGCATTCGATTCTATTGCTGCTGCTCGGGCTGTCGATGCTACAATTGTGGCCACAGGTATTAAAATTGCACTTATTACTACTGAAGCAGGATTGATTGTAGCTATTCCTGTTCAGTTCTTTAATAATGTGTTTATGACTATGGTAGATGGAATAGTTATAGATATGCAAAGAGCATCCGAAAAGGTTACAGAAATACTAGCCGAAAGCATAGGTACTAAAAAATGAAAATTACTCGGAAGAGGAAATACATGGCAGCTATCCCAACAGCTTCCACTGGTGATATTGCCTTTTTGTTGATCATCTTCTTTATGTCCACTACCAAGTTTGATGTGAAAGAAGGTATTAAGCTTGTTCTTCCACAGGCGGCTGAAGTGGAAAGTGGAAAAACTCAAACTCTTACGCTTACTGAGAAGGAAATGACTCGTATTCAAATCCTACCTGATGGGCAAATAGCGTTAAACAGGGAAGCACCGCGATATATTGAAAGTAGCGAACTGGATGTTATCATTCAGCAGAAAGTACAAATTAATCCAGATATGATTTTTAAGGTCATAACCGACCGTGAAACAAAATACAGCGAAATGATTAGAGTGGTTGACCGCTTGAAAGCTGCTAAGATTGAAAAAATCTCTCTATCTACAAGTTAGGAGAAAGAAATGGCTAAATTTAGTACAAAAAAAAGACGTGGTGTTTCCATTCCTCAGGGATCTACCTCTGATATTGCCTTCCTCTTGTTGCTGTTCTTTATGGTGACCACAGTTTTTGTGCAGGAAAAAAAGTTTTGGGTAGAACGCGATCGTTGGCCTCACGCAGAAAGTATTGAACGCATTCCGCGCAATCATACAAGTACAATCTATGTTTTGCGAGATGAAACTATTTTACTGGATGATATTCCTACCCGGATAGAGAGCTCTGAGGATGTATTCATTTCACAAACCCTTATCCGAAAAAAAGCGGAAGATCCCGAGCTGATAGTTTGTTTTCGAACAGATAGAGACACGAAATATGGAGTAATGTCTGATATAATGCGGCAACTTCAAGATGCTAACACATTGGTAGTTGCCTTTGAAACTCAACCATTGCTAAAATAAAAGGTGGATAAGATGACAACACACAATCAAGATTGGAAAGACATTGCTAATGCACAATTTAGCAAAGCACTGGCTTTATCTCTTACCTTGCTTATCTTTGGCATAATGGTAACTCCGAAAGTTGAAGTTCGTAAACAGGTTTTTCAAACCCAACAAATGGAATTGGTCGATATTCCGATGGAAGAACGAGAACGGATAGAAGCACCGCAAACAGAAGTTGATGTTAATGTATCTTTCCAAATCAGCGATGTATTAGGAACTGAAGAAGTGGATATGGCTGCTTTTCAGGAAGCACTTTCGCAGATTGGAGATATCTACAAAACAACAACTACAAGTGTTCAACAACAAGAAGATGAGAGAGTGGTAAATTTCGTTCCCTATGATGATGCTCCAGTAATTATCGGTAAAATTGAACCTGTTTATCCTGAATTTGCTAAACGAAACAAATTGCAGGGAACCGTAGTATTGGAAGTGGAAGTTTTAAAAGATGGCAGCATTCGTGATATAAGAGTTCGCCGCGGGGTAGGAGGCGGTTTGGATGAAGCTGCTATTGAAGCTGTGCGTAAAGTAAGATTTCAACCCGGGAAAAGTAGTGGCCAAGCAGTTGACTGTTTGGTTATAATTCCGGTAGAATTTAAAATTCAATAAATTGGGAGTGCTTAATGAAGTTGTATAAAATTGGAATTTGCCTTTGCCTACTCCTTATATTTTCTATAAGCTCAGTATATGGAGCGAAGGCAGTTCCCTCAACTGGAACAAAAAAACTGGACCTAACGAAATATCATAATGTTGGAAATATCTGGTTAAGGGTAAGTAACTATGGATTTTTCGGTTCAGGTGATGATATTGTTCCCCGATATCCTTCCTTAGAGTATCCAGGTGGTAGCGGTATGGATTACCTTTATCAGGGAGCTTTATGGTTTGGAGCCAAAAAACAGCGTCGTAACAATCTAAACCAAAAACTGTATTGGTTAACATATCCACCCTCAGCTAGCAACGATACTCTTATTACCGAATTAGACCCTCGCTGGAATTCGAATAAAGTAGCAGCATTGGATACATTAGTAAGTGTTGGTTTTGATGGTGATGATGATTTATACGAATTCTTACCAGCCTTCAATCCCTTGGTTGTTGCCAATCCCGAGCAATCCGGTAACTATGCTCTTTATAATAACCAAGATGGCATAAGCTATGCTTCGACTAGGCAACAAAAAAGAGGAAAAGACGATGATGGTGATGGTAGGATAGATGAAGATGGAGCTGGTTTTACATTCCCCTTTAGAATGGCATCGGAATTACCAATTCAATTTGCTAATGATTTCGGCGGTAGATTTATGTATGAAGTTCCTATATCCGCCTTCTCTATTCTTGATGATCCTAATAATGCGGAAATATGGTTCCCGCTTGGTTTTATGGAACTATCTTACCGGAGTAACGATCCTACTTATAATTATGCTTTTTCAGCTCCTTTTGATGATGATGGTGATGGAAGAGTAGATGAAGATGGAGCTCCTGTTTCTGAACAGGATTATATCTCCTTCTATTATGATTATTGCCCCTTTGGTACAGATGGAGAACGTGATTACGGAGCTAGCAAGGGCGGTAACACTCACATACCTATAAAGGTTAGAGTGCGCCAAATGAGCTATCAATGGAGCTATGATTATATTAAAAATTTAGTTTATGTGGAATTTGATATTACCAATATGAATGATCTGGATGAATTGAAAGATTGCGCAATGGGTATATATATGGATTGTGATGTCGGTCCTCAGACATATGGAGTGGAAAAAGCATCTGATGATAAATCCGGTTATGTAAAAGGTCCAGGTTATGAATTTGCTTATACTTATGATGCCGATGGTGACAATGGCCTTTGCACTGGATTAGTAGGAGCTCGTGTCTGTACTCCTGATCCTGAAAAATTGAGTTTCGATTGCTGGTATTGGAAAGTAGGACAGGGACCTGATGACAGCCGTCCCCGTAATTTAAGTCCTTCAAACAAAACAGCAAATGAAAAATACTGGCTGCTTACAGGGCGTAATCCTAATACTACATATTACACTCCGTTGCGTCCAGAAGCTGACGACCAGACCGAATGGGAACAACCCTCTCCAAATGATACCCGTTTCCTTTTCTCATTCTATGGTGCCCAACCTGGAACTGAGGAATATAATGAACAGGATGAAAATGGGAATTATCACAAGCGTTGGAATCTGGCACCTAATAAAACAATGAAAATTGTGGTTGCTGTATTTCCTGGTGATAATAAAGAAGATCTGAAGAGGACAGCTCGTTGGGCAAAGGAAATATACGGTCAAGCTCAAGATCTAGTCACTGTGGTTCTACCGGATACTTTCCCGCACTATAATCCTCCGGAACCACCCGAAATTCCTACTATGTATGCAGAGATGGTTAACGATGGTAATCAAATAAACATTTATTGGGATAATCGCAGTGAATTCTCCTACGATGTTAAAACTGTCAGTACTGCTGTTATGGGCTGGCAGGATCCTAATAGTGCGAATATTATTAGCGGATTAGATAGTGATCCTAGGCCTCATATAGCTAATAATTGGGCTGACATTCCTGAACAATTTAGGCCAGATGAATCCTTACCTCCTGATAAATGTTGGAATATGAATGCCTTGGTAAATCCTTTTACGGCATACCGTTTACGCCATGATTTTCAAGGTTACACTGTTTGGGGAAGAAGTGGTAGTGGTAGCCAGGAAGATTGGTCTATGATTGATCGTTGGGATAAAGTAGATACTGCTCAGGACTTGGCTGACTATTCAGCTAATTATGGATATCCAGATGTATTTGTTGATTTTGGTGGATATATGGGTATCAATACAGGTTTACCCAATAAAAATGCCTGGAATGCTCCTTTAAGTGAATATAATAAATTCTATTGTTTCGACGAAAATTATTCTCTTGTGCCCAATGGAGATACTTTCTATGGCTGGCCTATCTATGAACCAAATCCAATTATAAATGGTACTCCTATGGATGAATTAACCGATTGGTCTACAATCCAAGAAGCTGCAGATGAAATTGTTGGTCCAGATATGGAAACCACGAAATTGATGCAAGCACGGCTCTTCAAGCATAATGAAATTCCCCAACAGATATTTGATGCTTTATATGATCCGAAACTTATTCCATTGCGTGGTTTTGCTTTTCCTGGAGGAACAGGTAATGAAGGACCTGATCAGGATGAATTACTGGAATTGAAAAAAGAAAGATTAGCCAGACGCTACTATAAATCGGAAATACTATATCCCCGAAAGGGAATAGAATATTATATTGCGGTCACTGCTTATGATCGTGGAATTCCATCTAACGATTTAAACTTCTTAGAAACAGGCCGTGATGCGGATGCCAATATGAGAGTGTTTTTCCCTGGAACTTTAGCAAAAGAGAATATGGATAAAATAATGGTTGTTCCCAATCCCTACATTGGACACAGTAGTTTTGACGGCCGCAGAGAGAATGATGACAAGGGAGATAAAAGCCGTCGTATATGGTTTGTTAATTTGCCAAAGCGTTGTGACATTAGAATCTATACCTTAGCAGGCGATCTTGTACAAACCTTAAAACATGATGGTGCCCCGATAACCGATATTATAACCATCTCGAAAGCAAGTACAGCAGGTGTTGCTGCTGATGGGATGGAATGCTGGGATCTATTATCCAAACATCAACAGATTATTGCTCCCGGTGTATATCTATATTCTGTAGAAAACAAAGCCAACGGTGATGTGAAAGTTGGCAAATTCGTCATAATTAAGTGAGGGAGGAACTGTGAAGAAAAGAATGATTATTATCATAACGATAGCTCTCGTGTGTGTACCACTGCTTATTGTTGCCAAACCCTTTGGTAAAACAGGCACAGTGGCTTTACAGTTTCTCAAGCTGGGAGTTGATGCTCGTGCTGTAGGTATGGGTGAAGCATATACTGCAGTTACAGATGATATTTCTTCTGTTTATTGGAATCCAGCTGGTTTAGCTCCTGCTTTTGAAAATCAGGTATTTGTTTCGCATACAAACTGGCCTGCAGATATTATGCATGAATTTGGAGCTGCGACCTATACAAATGGCGTTTCTACTATAGCGTTATATGGCAGTGTATTACATATGGATGATATGGATGTAACGGAAGAAGAAACATTAGGTCCTACCGGCGAAAAATTTACTTGTAGTGATATTGCTTTAGGAGTAGCTTTTGCTCAGCAATTTACCAATAAATTCTCAGCAGGTGTGGGCGTTAAATACTTGCGAGAAAACTTATATGAGTTTGATATAAATAGTTATGCAGTTGATCTTGGTTCAATGTATAATACTGGTTGGCGTAATATTAAGATTGGAATGGCAATGCGTAATTTTGGCCCTGATATCCGTTTTAGAGTAGATGACGATGATGATGGCAGCTATGATGAAGATCCATTCGATTTATTCGATAATGATGGTGATGGACTTATTGATGAAGATAGGATTGAATTGGAAAGTAAAATACCTTTAGGCTTTTCTCTAGGTATTAGTGGAGATATTATGCGCCAAGGAAACAATTATATGATTGCGTCCTTTCAAATGGATAATGTAATTGACCGCACAGAAACTTGGAATATGGGAGCAGAAGTGAAGCTTAGCAATTTATTCCTAAGAGGCGGTTATCAGTTTAACTATGATACTAATGGCTTTAGTGCTGGAGTAGGGTGGCAGGTTCCTACCTCCCTTGGAATTTTCAATATCGATTATGCCTATACCTCTATGGGCGAATTAGCAGAGAGCTTTATTAAAAGCGCTCATCGTGTATCTATTAAAATGAAATATTAAAATGAATCTACTAATGATTCAGGAGGAAAATATGAAAAAAGCTCTTCTAATCACCTTATGTTTGACTTTCCTTGTTGGTATCGCTTTTGCACAACAAATGGACCCGGCTACCAACAAGAAGGCACTCGAAGGTCCTGAGATGAAACCTTGTATATTGCAGAACAGCCGTACTGTTCCTCAATATACTTTTACTCGTACCCCTTACGCATTGTTGACCTCATATTATGATTATATGATAGGAAGTTACAATGGTATTCCTTTGCGCGTGATACCATCAGATATCTCTGATGGTGGATATTTTATGACATATCATGCACGTAGGGCAGCTAATGCAACTAGGCGTATATTTTATGCTTACTTAGGAGCAGATGGCAGTTTAACTACTAATAGTGAAATTTCTAATGTCACAGTAAATGAGGGTTATCCAACTCTTGCAGTTGATCCAATTTCTGGGAAACCTCTATATGCTTGGCATGCAAATGCAGATTCTGAAGCCGATTATTTAGAAACGCAATTTACAGCTGATTCTTTTATTCAAGGTACTGACGGTGTGTTCTTACCGATAACAACTCTAATTGATAATCCTGTAACATGCCTTACAACAAACGACAATGAATATATCTGGCCTACAGCTCAAATTGGGCCCTCGCCTATAGCTGGGAAAAGCAGAGTTTATATAGTTGCAAGAAATGCAACTACTCACACTTATGGGCCTTCAGAGAATCCGCGTATTGCCTATGCTGATTTTGATGGAGACCAAATTGAACTAGGAGAACCAGCGCTTGATTGGCACTTTACCTCTATTCCCGAAATGGACCAATGGAATCATGATTCTGAATGGCGTCGTCCATTCCATGCGTTAACTACAGACGATGCGGGAAATATTTATTACGCTGGTTTTCATTTTGCTACAGAATCTGATGGATCAACTGATATTCCTGAGCCGGATTTAGATGTGTTTAAGTGTAACAACTTTGGAGAAGGAACTTGGACGCGAGTTAGTGAATGGAGCAAGATGCCTTCTTGGAATCCTAATACCAGCCCTACAGACACTACTGGCGTTTTTGAAATTTCAGGTGGTAATAGTCCTTATGGTGATGATGGATTATATTGGAGTGTAAATGGCAGCGCTTCGAGCCATCTGAATGCAACTATTGATGATTTGGGAAGAATTCATTACCCAGCTATCTGGTCATTAAATAATATTGATGGATATTACTATCCTGCATATCAATATCCCAAAGAGATTATTTTTGATCCTTCTGAAGCGGAAGGTTCCCAATTTCTGATTAATGAAATCTGGCCTAAAAAGGATCCTCATAATAATGTAGATCAGTGTTTTCAACCTTGGGACACTGAAGAACCATGGGGAGAAGAAGAATTTGCTCAAGATCCCGATACAGGACAATGGTATGTTAGTTCATACCTTAGCTGGGATTTCCCTTATTGGGATCAAAGTGCACATGGTGATGCTATGTTTTTCCATTGCAACAATATGAAAGTAACCGAAGGTAATGACCACGGAATGTTAGCTACAGTTTGGCAAAATTGCTATCGTGCGAAAAGATTCAATGCAGATGGTGATACTGATTATGCTGAGTGGGCAAACACTCCTGAAATTTGGATTTCAGTTTCCTCCAATAATGGAGATAATTGGAGTGAGCCAATTTCATTGAACAATATTGAAACTCCTGAATTTGCTGGACTTAAACCGATGTGGGTTTATCCTGCTGATAAAATTATCTATGTTGGAGAACAGGATGGCTTAAAAGTAGGTAAATTAGGCTTAATGTTCTATAATGATTACACTTGGGGTTCTTTTGTTATTGATCCAGGAGTGGGTGCTACAAATGATGGCGGACAGGTTATGTTTACCGAAATACAGATTACCTTCCCACCTACAGCAGCAGAAGATCCTTCTGTAAGCCCGGTTACCAATATGTTGAATCAAAATTATCCCAATCCCTTCAATCCCGAGACCACTATTACTTTCGATATGCCAAAAACTGCTATTGCTAATTTATCCGTTTATAATGTAAAGGGACAATTAGTTAAGACCCTCCATAATGGAGTTGCAAATTATGGCAGAAATTCTGTGGTTTGGAATGGTACAGATAACAATGGTTCTCAAATTAGCAGTGGAATATATTTCTACCGTCTTTCCACCGATGGAAAAGTTGAAACTCGTAAAATGATGTTGTTGAAATAAAAATAGCCTTCCTCAATGAAAATAAGATGAAGCCCTGGGAGCTTATTCCGGGGCTTCTTCATTTAAAGAACTACATTCTGTCGTTCATCTTACAACCAAATTATGTTGTTTTCGTTATATTCTATAAAATTGTTGCACATATCCAATTATCTTTCCTAATTATTAATCAACCTTTTGAGATACAATCATTTCCAATATATAATGGATTGTTCAACAAGATAAAAAACACATTAAGATCGATTATTCGAAGCTATTAAGATTTAATTAGACCAAGAATATCAGCAAAATACAAAGTTAAACCTTACTTTTTCTTGACAGTTAACAATATACAACTTGTTATCCACCCAAGCATTTCTCCTCCTTAACTATGGGTTGATGAGGAGAGGAGGAGGAGAGGAGGATGGGTTGTTTGTTTGAGGCGTCCTAAATAAAGTGGACTAAAATTATGGAGAAAGAAATGCACAAAAAGTCTACAGAAAAGGAAGCATATTCAGGGCATCAATGCCTTCGAACCTTAAGTTGCTCATAACTGCTTAATCTGAGGGAATTATTTTCGGTGGCTTCGGTGGCTAAACATTCTTCTAAAATCCTTGTTTAAGAAAGCTCAATTCTCTCAATCCTTAAATCCTTACATCCTTAAATTATGGTTTCTAAGGCTAAACCTACGAAAATTGCGTAATCTGAATGAAAATCTTCTTGCGGAAGAACGACATCCTGTTGTTTCACTTCATAGTCAAAATTATATAGTTTCCGCTATATTCCATTATAGCTTTATAGTTTGTCTGTTGTGGATTGAACAAGAGATCAAACTTCCGGAGTTCTAGTTATTTTATAGTTACAAGTTCTTATCTTCGAAACACAGATAGTTATTTATAAAGATGGCAAAAAAATCAGTTATCCCTTTTTAGCAATAGCCACATAAAAAATGGGCAACCAATGAAAGAAGTAATAATTCCTACCGGTAATTCCATAGAAAGTAAGTGTTTAGCCAGCATATCACAAGCAAGTAAAAAGATCCCTCCAGTCCACAACGAAAGCAGATATATATTCTTTTGTCCAGATGGAACAAAAAACCGAATGATATGCGGAATAATCAATCCTACAAAACCGATAATACCAGCATAGGCAACACTTATACCGATTACGATGGAAGTTAGAACAAATATTTGTTTCCTTAGCGCTAAAACATTTATTCCAAGGCTCGCAGCATAGAGATCTCCGTTACTTAAAATATCGATAGCAGTAGATTTGAAATAGAGATAGATTAAAATAAGCAGCGAAACCGAGAAAAGAAAAAGAAAGCTAATCCATTCATTTTTAGTGAAGATATGTCCTAAA
>Ga0209201_1000901_pt1 | contig 37829 bp, 29 predicted proteins | sample AD_UKC055_MetaG_FD_184411 | JGI IMG/M metagenome (GOLD analysis project Ga0209201, IMG submission 184411) | Active sludge microbial communities of municipal wastewater-treating anaerobic digesters from USA - AD_UKC055_MetaG (SPAdes) (version 2) | ecosystem: Engineered > Bioreactor > Anaerobic >... | reverse complement strand
TCCACTATTCGGGAGTTCAGCCGGGCGGCTGCCGAATTCGCCGGGGCGATGCAGCTCGGTGCGGCGGTGCGGGCGTGTGCTTCAGAATCGGTGCGGGCGCGGGAAACCGCCGCGCTCGAATCGTTCGAAGAGATGCTGGGACGCCTCAGCGGCAGCATGTTTGGCGGCGAGGAAGAGTTGTCGCGCGCGGACTTTGCACGATTTCTGCGGCAGGCCTGCGCTTCGCACGGCTTCCATGTCACCCCAACGCCACGGGAGAGGCAAGGGGTACGGTGCCTCGACATGCAGAGCCTTCGAGGGTTGCGGTTCCAGTACGTGTTTTTCGGCGGGGTAAACGAAGGCGTGACGCCGACCGCGCCGGGTGTGAACGCGGTGTATTCTGAGGACGATGTCAAGGAACTGCGGGCGCTGGACATTCCCCTCGAACTTCAGGAATTCCGCGTTGAGCGGGACCTCACCTGGTTCCACCACGTATTAGAGGCGCCACGCGAAAAAATATGGCTGCTCTGGCGGACGGCGACTCCGGAAGGCAAGCCCCTGTTACGGAGCCCTTTTCTCAATGACGTGCTGCGCCTGTTCCCGGGGGAGAACATCGAACGGGCGCCCCTGCGCGCGGGCCAGTATTATCCGCCCCTATCCGATGCCGCCTCCACGCGCGACGCGCTGAACAACGTGTTCGCGACGAAATCGAAGCTGCCCGAGCTCCTTGCGGCCCGGTTTGTTTGCGTGACGCGCGGCGCGGACATCGAGAAACGCCGGTACAGTTCCGCGCCGTTCGATGCTTCTGACGGTGTGCTTGCCGAAGTCCGGAATAAGGAAATCGCTGCCGCGACGTACGGCGAGGACCATGTTTTCAGCGCAACGGAACTGGAGATCTACCGCACGTGCCCGTTCAAGTTTTTTGCTTTGCGGATGTTGCGTCTCATGCAGGTCGAACGGCCGGACACGTCTTTCGACCGGATCGAGCTGGGAATCGTGGTTCACCGGGTGCTGGAAGAGTTTCACAGACGCTACGAGGGCGTGCCGCTGGGGGGGATTCCGCCGCGCGAGGCGGCGGAAACGATGCGCGCGCTGGTCGAGTCGGTTTTCGATGAGCGGAAAGGGCGCATGATCACAGTCCCCGAGGGCATTGCTGCAGCGGAGCGGCTGTCCCTGCACGAGCGCCTGCAGCAGTATCTCGAAATCGAGCGCGAGGAAGAATCCGCGTGGCGCCCGTCGCAGTTCGAAGCGGTTTTTGGTCAAGAGAACTGCCCGTATCAGCCTTTGCCCATTCAAACGGAGGCCGGTCTTTTGCGGATGTGCGGACGCATTGACCGCATCGACGCAGGGGACGGAGGGTTCCGCGTGATCGACTACAAGACGGGTTCATTGCCGAAAGCGGAGTTTGTGAAACAGGGCGTCTCGTTGCAGCTCGTGGTTTATGCGCTTGCCCTGGAAAAGGTCATCGCGCCCGGCGCCACGTGCGTAGAAGGCCTGTTGCTCAAAGTAGGCACTCGGGATAAGCAGCGTATTCGCGAAGATGGCCGGACAACCTGGGAGCACGCGAAAGAGGGGTTTCTCAGCGGGGTGACCGCTGCCCTCAGGGGGATTCGCGGCGGGTGGTTTCCGCCGACGCCGCTACCCGACGTATGCGCGTACTGTGACGCGCGGCGGATGTGCCGCATTGATTCTTCGCGGATCGAGCGCAAGCTGGAGAATGCCGGATGAACTGGACGGACGCCCAGCGGGAAGCGATTCAGACGACGGGCGAAGACCTGTGCGTCACGGCCTCGGCCGGGTCGGGCAAAACCGCCGTGTTGGTTGAACGCGTGCTGCACCTCGTGCGTGAACGCAACGTGCCTCTTGAACGAATCGTGGCGATTACCTTCACGGAAAAGGCGGCGGCGGAGATGAAAGATCGTCTGCGCAGCGAATGCCGTGAACGGGAGAACAGCGGGCCGCGAGAAGAGATGAAGCGCTGGCGCGAACTGGCGCGCTCGGTTGAAACAGCGCGCATGAGCACCATCCACGCCTTTTGTGCCGGATTGCTCCGCCAACATGCTCTCGAGTACCGCATGGACCCGCCGCTGGACCCGGACTTCACCGTCCTCGACGGGGCTGAGAGTCATTTGCTGCGGGAGGAGGTCATCGAGGCGGCCGTCGAGGATCTCCTTGAACAACCTCACGAGGAAACCCTGCGCCTGGCCGCCCACTATGGGATCTACCAGCTCAAAGCGATGCTCGCGGCATTCCTGCGTAACCCTGTAACGGCAGGCCGTCTCCTGTCGGAGAAGGATTTCGCGTCGCCGGAACGGATCCTGGCCTACTGGCGCAAACACGTCGAACAGGCCTGCCGGGATTGCCTGCTGGGGGTGGGCCGCTCGGCCGCGGTTCGGAGGTTTCAGCGCACATTCGAGGGATTCGGAGGGCTATGCACCAAGCCGGGCGATGGGCGCGAACAGCTTCGCGAACAGTCGCTCCGTCTTATCGCGCAGATAGCCGCGCTGCGCGAACCGGCCAGGATCGAGCAGGCAATCAGGGCGTACCTCGAATGGAAAGTCCCCGGTGCCCGAAAGGCGAATTGGCCCACGGACGCGGCCTTTGACGAATTGAAGGAAGCGCAGGATGAATTCAAGAAGCTGTTGCTGGACTGCCTGACACCTCCTCGCGACCCGGAGGTCGAGCAACGAAGCGCGGAGCTGACGCGAGACGCCGTGGTCTGTTTCCGGGCGGTTCACGACCGGTACCGGGCGGCCAAGGCTTCCAGGAACGCGTTAGATTTCACCGATATGATCCTCATGGCACTCGATATGCTGCGCAGCCAGCCCGGCGTCTGCGAGCGTATCGCCCGCGGCATCGACCATTTGCTTATCGACGAGTTTCAGGACACCGACCGGGAGCAGTACGACATCGCCCGGCTGCTGTGCGGCACGGCAAGCCCTCCCGAGTTGTTCATCGTTGGCGACGCGAAACAATCCATTTACCGGTTCCGGGGCGCTGAGGTGGAAGTCTTCGAGACCGCCAAGGAGCGCCGGAAAACTATTGGCCTGCACCGGAATTTCCGCACGGTGCCGGAGATTGTCGAATTTGTAAATGACTTGTTTACGCGTACCGGACTCCTGGAGGCGGTCGAGTCCCAGTACGTACCCGCCGAGGCACATCGGGCGCCCGTGAATGAATGCCGCGTGCACTTTGTGATTCCTGAACGCGCGGAGGACAAGGAGACCTCCTCGGAAAGGCGCGCGCGTGAAGCTGCGATGATTGGCGATTGGATTGCGGCTGCCTGTTCGGGAAAGACGGACGCGCGGGTACAGCCTAAGGGCAGCGACTCGACACGGCGCGTGACGTTTGGCGACATCGCGATGCTTCTCCGTGCTCTGAGCGACGTACACATCTACGAGCGCGCGCTCAGCGAGCGCAATATACCCTTTCACGTGATTGCGGGTAGAGGCTTTTATGAGCGGCAGGAGGTGTTGGATGTTCGCAACCTTCTCGAAGCCATAGTGGACCCGTGGCACGAACCTGCGGTATCGGGGTTTCTGCGCAGTCCGATGGTAGGCCTCACCGACGACTCCCTTTTTGTGATTTGCCGCGATTCCGGAGTCACGGCGGCGCTTGTCGAGGGCGCAACGCCTGCCGATTTTGCGCAACCGGAAGAACTCGAGCATGCCCGGCGCCTCTACAAAGACTTGCGGGCGGAACGCGGGCGGCCGCTGCCGGATTTTGTTCGCTATGTGTTGGAGCGCACGGGGTACGAAGCCATGCTGGCGGGGTTGTTTCTGGGCGGCCAGCGGGTGTCCAATGTCCGGAAAGTGATGCAGCTTGCGGAAGTGTTCGCGAAGACGCGGCGTCCGCGGCTGAGCGCGTTTGTGCGGTATCTTGACGATGTGGCGGCGTCCGAGATCGAGGAGGGGGAGGCCGCGCTGCAGGCCGAAGGTTCGGACGAAGTCACTATCATGAGCATTCACAAGTCCAAGGGACTGGAGTTTCCGGTAGTGATACTTCCGGACCTGTCGAGGGGTGTCAACGCGGGGCCTGCTTCGAAAGTCGTCTTTAACCGTGAATACGGCGTGGTTGCGCGGCCGTACGAGCCGAGTAAGAGCAACGCCGCCGAGCCTCAGATCTACGAAGTGATGAAGCGCGACGAGAAAGCGAAGGAAGCGGCTGAGCGGGCGCGGCTTCTCTATGTGGCGATGACTCGGGCGCGCGATTGGCTCGTGCTGGGCGGTTCGGTCACCTCGGCCGGCCGCGGCAAGGTGCCCGCCGACAGCCTGATGGAACCGTTTGCGAGCGAATTGGGTATTGTAGGTATGAGCGACGGAACGCAGCTCTCGGGCACGGGCTGGAGCGCTGAAGTTCGCCGTACGACGGCAACGGCGGCGGTCGCCCCGGCGGACGAAGGTACCCGTGAGACGCCGGATTGGAGTGTGCTGGCCCGGCGGCTGGATGAAGCGCCGGTGATTCCCGCGACTCAACGCACGTTTGCCGTCACCACGCTGGCGCATCGCATGTATCCCTCCGATGAAGAACCAGGAACGGGGGGCGTCCCGAAGCCCGGGGCATTGGACCCGCTTCTTCGGGGAACGCTGGTGCACCGGTATTTCGAGAAATGGGATTTTCGGACCGGACCTCCGGACGTCGCATCGTTTCTGAGGCGTGAGATGCCGGCGGCCCGTCTCGAGGACCGGTTGTGTGAGGCGTTGGAGAGCGCCACCGCCCGATTCATGGCATCCGATGCGTGGAAACTTGTGACGGAAGCGGTTGACATACAGCGCGAGACGCCATTCATTCTGCGCGTGGGGGATGCCTTGGTCGAGGGGGTGATCGACGCCATCCTCGACGGAGACACGATTCTGGACTATAAGACGGGTCTCCAGAGAGAGAGCCGGCGCCACATGTACGAGGCGCAATTGTGTCTGTACGCCGAGGCGTTGTCCCGTCTGAGGGGTGCGGCTCCCCGGCGGGCCTGGCTTTTCTATGTCGATACCGGGGAATTGGCTTCAGCAGACATATCCCGGGAGCGGGTGGCGATGGTGCTCGAACACGCGGCAAAGACGATAGAAACGGTTCGCAGCGAGACCCTTTCCAACGAAATGGAAGTCTATTCACAGTGAAATGGGCCGTTCTTATGCTGATGGCCGCGATCATGGCCGCGCCGGCGCGCCCGTGTTACTCGGCTGTTCTGCAAGAGGGCCCGTTTCGCGTCGAGTATCCCAAAGGCGAAGAACGAGCCGCTTGGGCTACCATGGAGAACCTCGAGGACGTTGTCGCTGTGTGGGGTGGGCGCCTGGCGCCCGGAGAAGCGCCCGTCGTGGTCCGCATTTGCGCTTCGGGGGACGAATTCGCGGCCCTCGCGGGTTTCTCGCCCCCTCCCGAGGTTGGAGGGGTGGCCCATTCCGAAGATGGTCTCATCGTTCTGCGCTCGCCGGCCCAATTGTCGGACCCGGGCTATTACGCGGGAATGGTGCGCCACGAACTGATCCATGTATTGCTGGCGCGCAACACCGAGCTCAGGCATCTGCCCCGCTGGTTGAACGAGGGCATAGCCATGCACATCTCGGGCGAATTCCGGTGGAACAGCAGTCTCCATGTTGCCCGGATGTACATGGCGGACAGGCTCTATTCCTACGACGACCTGATGCTGGGTTTCGGTTCACTGGAGGGGGAGCGGCCTTTCGGCGATCTGTACGCCCAGAGTCTTTCGATGACCGCGTACTTGTACGACAAGATGGGGGAGGATGCGTTCTGGAAACTGGTCTATGCCCTGCGCGAGAAGGATTTCCCTGCGGCGCTCGCAGAGGTGGCGGGCGTGACCCCCGACGAGCTGTGGGACGAGTGGTGCGGGTCCCTGTGGAAAGTTGCCGTGATCTCGGCCGTTGTGTCAGGATTCAGCGTATTCCAATTCATGGCGCTGCTGGTGGTTGTGGCATATATCCGCAAACGCCGGCGCAACCGCAGGGTGTTGCGGAGATGGGAGGATGAGGAGGAAGCGGAAGAGCCCTTCATGACGGTCTGGGAGCTCGAGCGCGACAGCGAATATCCCTGGGAACGGGATGAGGGGGAAGACGGATGACCTCGCTGCAGGGTTGTCGCGTTACGGTTGTCGGTGCACGGGGGTTCGGTAAACATCACACCAAATGGCGGGCAGCCCAGGGCGCTGAGGCCGTTGCGTTCACCGGCACGTCGCGCGGGTTTGCAGGAAAAGGCGTCGAGCGCCTCGGAAAGCCTTGGGCGGATTTCGCAGCAGGGGATGGACCAGTTTGGGCCGCAAGGCCTTGTGGCCGCAAGCGCGGCGCCATGGCGCCGCGGAATCTGGTTTTGGGGGACGCGTTTCCGCCGTTTAGCGGCGTTACTCATTAGGAAGGTTCTATGGCAAACGTATTGGATGTTGGAGCGCTGAAGGCGCGTCCGGGGCGCGCTATTCCCTTGGGAGCGTCCGTGGGGGAGTTGGGAGTGCACTTCGCGATCGTCAGCCGCCACGCCACGCGTGTATGGCTGGCGATTTTCGGAGATAAAGACGATGCGCGCCCCGCGATCGAATTTGAACTGGACGCCGAGCGCAACCGTATCGGCGACGTATGGAGCATCTTCATCGAGAATCTGCATGCGGGGGCGTATTACCTGTTCCGGCTCGACGGGCCGTACGCGCCCAAGGAAGGACACCGGTTCGACCCCGGGCGGTATGTCCTGGATCCCTATGCGCGGATGGTGGTGGGGAGCGTCCAGAATTCCGAGGCCAAATGCGTGGTCGTGGATGTCGAACGCGACTGGGAACCGTATCTTCGGCCTCGCACGCGCAAAACCCATACGGTGATTTACGAGACGCATATCAGGGGGTTTACGGTTCACGAGTCCGCGGGCGTGAAGAATCCGGGAACGTATCTCGGGTTCATCGAGAAGATTCCCTACTTGAAAGAGCTGGGCATCACCGCGGTCGAGTTCATGCCCGTGCAGGAAGTCGGCGAAGAGTATCTGAAACGCAGGAATCCGAAAACGAGCGAACGGCTCAAGAACTACTGGGGCTACGCGCCCATCGCGTTTTTTGCGCCCGCCGGGCGTTTTGGCAGCGAAGGCGGCACAGGCGAACAGCTGCGCGAATTCCGGGAGTTGGTTTCCGCCCTTCATGAAGCAGGGCTCGAGGTTATCCTGGATGTGGTCTTCAATCATACCGCGGAAGGCGACGAGGACGGACCGACCCTATGCTTCCGCGGAATCGACCACTCCATCTACTACTTGTTGGACGAGGAAGGCAGGTGCTTGAATTTTACAGGCTGCGGCAACACGATGAACTGCAACCATCCGTTCGTGCGCGACCTGATTCGGGATTGCCTGCGCTACTGGACGACCGTGGTGCGCGTGGACGGATTCCGGTTCGATCTGGCCTCGGTGCTGGGACGCGACCAGAGCGGAAACATCATTGAAAATGCCCCGATCATCGAGCGTATCGCCGAGGATCCCGTGCTGCGCGACGTGAAACTCACCGCGGAAGCGTGGGACGTCGGAGGCGCGTACCAGGTCGGATCTTTCGGGAATGACGAGCGGTGGTCGGAACTTAACGGGAAGTTCCGGGACGATGTGCGCCGGTACTGGATCAACGAGCCGGATTCGAAGGGCGCGTTCGCGTTGCGCATCACGGGCAGTCCCGACCTTTACCAGGACGACGGCCGCCTGCCCATTCACAGCGTCAATTTCGTGACATCCCACGATGGATTCACCCTCTGCGACCTCTTTTCCTACAACAAGAAACACAATGAGCTGAATGGGGAAAAGAACCGGGACGGCACGGACCACAATTTCAGCTGGAATTGCGGCGTCGAAGGTGAAACGGATGAGGCCGACATTCTGGCGTTGCGCCTGCAAATGCAGCGGAATCTTATCGCTACGCTGTTCACTTCGCTGGGCGTGCCCATGATACTCGGCGGCGACGAGTTCGGCCGCACTCAGAAGGGCAACAACAACGCCTACTGCCAGGACAACGAGGTCTCGTGGTACGACTGGCGTCTGCTCGAGAAGAACGCGGGCCTTTTCCGGTTCTTCAAGGGCATCATCCAGTTCCGGAAGGAGAACGTGGCGTTCGAACGCGCCGAGTTCTATTCCGGAAAGCCCTCCAAGAAGGGCGCCGGCCCCGACGTACGGTGGTTTCGTCCGGACGGCAAGGCCCAGGATTGGAATCCGTCCGAGCCGGCATTGGGGTGGTGGATCAATGCTACGGAGAATGAGGGCACACCGCTCTATCTCATGTTCAATCCCTCGCCCGAGGACGTGGTGTTCGATCTTCCCAACGGCGATTGGTGGATGCGCGTAAACACTGCCGCGGCGCCGCCTGGCGACCTGTACTCAGCCGAAGAAGCCCCGCGGGTCGAGGGATCGGGTAAGTTGCGCGTTGCCGCCCGGTCGATGGCCGTCCTTTCCGGCTAATTGTCCTCGAACAGGCGCGCGTAGGCCTTGCGGACCCGGGATTCATCCCGTTCCCGTACCGCTGCTTGAACGGCGTTTCGCGCGGCTTCGTCGTCCCGGAGAATTGCCAGCGCCTCGAGGGCGCGTTCAGCGGCGGCCGCGTTGGCTTCGCGCACGATACGGAGGAGAAAACGCAGCGCATCCTCGCTTCGAACGAGGGCGATCGGGAGCAGCAGCATATCGCGCCGTTCGGGCATAACCGTCTGCTCCCAATGCCGTTTCAGTATTTCGAACGCTTCGTGTTGGCGCGAAGAGCCCATGGCGATGGCAGCGTTCTCCGCGACGGCGGGGTTTTCGTGTTCGAGAAACCGCGCGACAAACGGCAGGGACCTTTCCGCATGGCACCCCATCAGGCCCGCGAGGCACTCGGAGAGGTCCGCGGCATCCGTCATGCGCCCTGCGAATACGCGAAGCATCAGCTCCGCTTCCTGCCCACCGGCGTAGGCGATGGCGCGAATGGCCCCTCTTCGCGCTTCAGGTTGCGGGTCGTTCAATAGGTCCGCCACGTGAAACAGGATGCCCGGGACGTTTCGCCGCACGAGCGCGATGGCGCATTTGACGCGCAACGCGGCGGCGGTGTCTTCCCGGCCGCCCCACACCGGTTCCATCTGGACGTGCCGCAGACCGCTGGCATAGAGGCCATCGTCATCGTACTCGAGGGCGTCCAGGGTCTCGACCAGCGCGCATTTGGCCAGACAACCTTTGTCCTTGGCCGGATTCTCGATGAGGTATGCGAAAGCCTCGGCCATTTCGCCGCAGAACCGATTCAGTTCAAGCTCGCGCGCGACACTTGCACCTCTGGCAACCAGTTCCCGGTTACGGCTCGCGAGCGCTTCCCGCAGGAGCTTCTCGCCCTCACCGGACAGCGGCGCCGATTCCAGCGCCCGGAGCGCCGTCAATTTGTCCTCTGTGGAATTCCTTTTCGCCATGATTTGTCCGCCATCATACTGGACAGCCGCGAGACGCCCCGAGGCGGCTACATGGCCGAGAAGAGCGTCCCAAAATCGATCATCGTGGGGTCTTGCATATGCCTGGAGGCATTGATAATCGCTCCCGCCAAGGCGCATCCGGCGCCAAAACACAAGGCTACGGCGTAGATAGCCAGACCGGCCTCGCACAGTTTTCGCAGCGTGTTGCGCCAGGCAGGCGGCACCGGCAGCCCGGCGAGGACCGCTAACGGCACAAGACAGAACAGCGCCCAGAAAAGCAAAGCGCCATCCTTGCGGTCGAGCCAGCTCCACAGGCCGGTCAGGTTCAGAGCTTCCCGAAGCACCATACCGTAAACATACCCGATAAGTTTGACGAGCCCCCACGCCAGATAGCGCAGCAGCAGGGCGCCCACGATGACCCCTATAACATACTTGGCCAGGACCCATTTCTCGATAGGAAGTCTGTCTGTCCGGTTGGAATGGCGCAAGAGCACGTAGGCGCCGATGTATACGATGAGCGCGAAGGGTCCCGTGAACAGGCCAGTCAGCACCGCACCCGACCGGATAAGGACCGGGGGGATTCCCGTCTGTTCGGAAATCGCGGCGCACACGCCCAGCCAACGCCGTTCTTCGGCGGGTTTGGCGGTGTCCTGTGCCGCGCCTTCTACGAGCCGGTGGGCGTGGCGGGAAGCCGGGCCTACGGTCTGCAGGGCGCTCTCGATCTGGGCGTCGTCTGGAACGGCCCCATCGTATGAAGGAATAGCCCCCAGGATCTCCTCGCGGGCCTTTTCCAATGCCCGCTCGCGGGGACGTTCGGGAACATCGGCCATGTGTTGGCCCATTTCGCGCAGATAGCGGGCGATAAGGCGTTCTTGCTGGTCCGTGAGTCTCATGTCTCCTCCGCGAAGCTGCGGCAGTATACCCTACGGGAAAATCGCGCGCCAATCACTGCGGACAGCGTTCTGTACGGCGGCTCACGGTCTCGTCTTTGAATCCGGCGGAACGGAGCGGGTGCGCACGGCGGGTTCGCCGCACGGGTCTCGGATCATAGATCGGTTTCGAAATGGATTGTCATGCCGCCGGGCTCTCCATCGTCCGGCAAGAGGTTGATGTGGATGGAGAACCGCGTCCCGTCTTCATCGTTCGCGTTGTAGTAGCATCCGGCTCCTCCCAGAGCCAACAGAGATAGAACCAGGGCCGTCACAATGCCCCCACGCACAGATCTTTGCATGATGCGCCTCCTGGCCTCGCACTGCGGCCGGACACATGTCCTACAATCTATATTTTACCTCGATCCCGCCCTTTCGAGCGACACGGCGGATAAGACCGAAGGGTGGGGCGACGATCGCCATGTCCGGCCGGATCCTGGCCCCGGCGTCTCTTTGGCGAAAACACGGCCCTTTGTCTATCATACGGTCGTTTTCGCCCGGCTGTTACGTGCGATTTCGGCAGCCGATGGGCGCTCTCGCAGCGAGCAAGGGAGAGGTTTTTCGCATGAACGATTTGAAACGGTACGGCGGATGGGCGCTGATCACGGGAGCATCCGCGGGCATCGGCAAAGCGTTCGCCGAAACCATCGCGGCGCAGGGCATGAACTGCGTTCTCACTGCACGCCGCCTGGGATTGCTCGAGGAGCTGGCTCAAGGCCTTGAAACCAGACACCACATCGCATGCCGTTGTGTAAAGGAAGACCTGGCGGTTCCCGGGGCGGCACAGTGCCTGGCGGAGACCGTGGCGGACCTCGAAGTCGGCCTGCTGGTCAATAATGCCGGATTTGGCTACGCCACGCGTTTCGAATCCAGCGACCCAAACCGCATCACGGACATGGTCACCCTGAACTGCCTCAGCCCGGCTCTTCTCACCCGCCTTCTGGTGCCGAAGATGCTGGAGCGCGGCAAAGGCGCGGTCATCATGGTCGGCTCGGTCCTGGGCGTTATACCCGCGCCTTACCAGTCCGTATACGGGGCGACCAAGGCCTTCGATATCGCTTTCGCGGAAGGCCTCTTCGGCGAATATGAAAAAGCGGGCATAGACGTTATCGCACTCTGCCCCTCGACTACGCGCACGGAGTTCTTCGTGGCGGACGGCATGTCGGAAGCCCGTGCCAATACGATCATGGCACGGGCGGACCGGCCCGAAGATGTCGCCGCGCTGGCCCTGCGGTATCTTGGACGCAGACCTCGCGTTGGCCCGTGGGCGTATGCGGGGCCCGCTATCCTGGCACGCTTGCTGCCGCGAAAGTCCGCCATACGCATCGTGCGCAAGTTCATGGAACCGTATTTGAAGAAAGATCTGGAATGAAACCCGGAGCGGCCTGGGCACGGTTCGAGAGGAAACCCATCCAACGTCTCTTGTGCAGCACGGTTCTGTTGGCGCTGATGGGATGGGCGGCGGCGCAGACAATGTTCGGCACGGCAGGCCTGCAACGTCCCTGCCGGTTCGTGTGCAATGCCGCTTCAGACCTTGCACCACTTGGCCGGATAGCCCATCATGACAAGAAGGGACTTCTGCAGTGACAGCGTTACTAAAACACAGAGAGTATTTTCGACGCAGGCGTGCCCTGGTTTCCAGGGCTGTCGCGGCATGCTTTGTCGTGGTAACAGGTCTTTCGACGCTCTTGCCGTTTCCTGCCCATGCGGGGGACGGGGCGGGGGCCGGCGTGCTCGAGGTGAGTCCCGGCGGGCACTTTGTGCGCTACGGCGGCAAGACACGGATGCTTATCGGCGACAGCGGCACGCAATGCGTCCTGCAAGACCTCAACCTGGACTACCGGCGATGGCTGGACGACTGTGCGGAGCGCGGGCTGACGGCGGTTCACGTCTGGGCGCTGGTTCCTCCCCGGCAAACGCAGGATGGCGCGCTCGTGGAGGAGCGGTACGGGTACGTCTATCCCGGCGTGACGCCGTGGGCGCGGCACGCGGATGGCGCGCTTGCCGCCGACGGCAAACCGCATTGGGAGCTCATGCGCTTTGACGAAGGCGACGACCCGGACAAGCACTACTGGCCGCGGCTGCGCGACTTGTGCCGCCGTGCACGCGACCGCGGCCTTGTGGTGGGCGTCACGGTCTTTTTCGGATGGCCCAAGCACAACACGCCGTCCCAGCCTGACTGGCATTTCCATCCGTTCAACGTCCAAAACGGCGGTTTCCTGACCGAATCGAAGCCGATGACCACGGTTGCGCAGACCATCCACTCGCCGGGCCAAGAAGTGCTTGATGAACCCTGGGACGACACTTGGCTGCCGGGAAAGAAGACCCAGTGGGTCTGGGAACAATACGCCGGTAAGCTGATTCGCGAAACGCAGCCGTTCGGGAATGTTTTCTTTGTGTTCATGGACGAGCATTCGTATTCGGAGGGCAATTGCGGCGATCATTTCCTGGAGTTTTTTAAGAAGCGGGGGGGGCTTTACGCGGATTGGGGGGACCGGCGCGACCGGGTAAATCTCGTGCACGACGACGCCAGGGCCGCCTCGGGCGACGCCAACCGCGAGGCCGTGCGGGCGTTCCAGAGCGAGCCGGTTCGGCCGAACGTCACGCTTGAGGCGCCCCCCTACCGGGGCGATGCCGCCCGCCTGAGTATCTGGTCGCGCGCTATCGCCGGTCATCATATCCTGTTTCACAACGACGCGGAGCAGGAAACGCCCCAGACCGGCATCATGGTCTACGACCCCAACGTGCGCGGCGGCGTTCGAGAGAAGGTGATCGAGCGTCTGGACTGGCTTGGGTATGCCAGCCGGTTCTTCAATGAGGAGCTTTTGAATTTGGATGCGATGGCTCCCCACAATGAACTGGTGCAGGCGCCGGACCCGGTATATTGTCTTGCGGATCCCGGACGCGAGTATGCGGTGTTCTCGTGGCGGGGAGAGAGTTTCAGCCTCGATCTTTCAGGAGCGGCAGGAAAGAAGCTGGCGGCGCGCTTCTACAGCCCGAGAGACGGAGCGGTTCATCCGGTAGCCGTAGCAGTATCACCGGTCCGCACGGTGTTTGCGAAGCCGGACGCACAAGACTGGGTGCTGCACGTGCGGGTGTCTGAGTAGGGCGGTTCGATGCACGAGGGGTCATGGGCGCCGTCCGGGCGAGAGGAATTGGAAGAACCAGCATGAACTGAAGGATGCGCATCATGAGAAACAGGCAATGGACGTTGTCAGCGATCCTGGTTGGTGCAATCAGCGCGGCGGTTTATGGCGAACCGGCGGCCGCCGAACCGTCGGAAGGGGCCGGTCTCCAATCCGTCGTGCAGGGAAACACGGCGTTCGCCGTGGACCTCTACCGGCGTCTCAGCGAAGAACCGGGCAATTTGTTCGTTTCGCCCTATAGCATCTCGCTGGCGCTGGGGATGACCTATGGCGGGGCGCGGGGCAATACCGCCCTCGAGATGGCCGCGGCGCTGCATTTTCCCGAGAGCCAAGAGGCGCTGCACCCCGCCTTGAAGGACCTCACCCGAAGACTGTTGGAGACTGCCAGCGCAACCGGGCAGAAGCTCGACATCGCCAACGGCCTTTGTCTGACCGGCGGCGGCGTAAGCCCCGAATACAAGAGCTTGCTCGAGAACAGCTACGATGCGGAACTGTTCGCCGGCTCGGTAGACAAGATCAACGCCTGGGTGAACGACAAGACGGAGGGGAAGATCGACAAGATCCTCGAGCAGCTATCCCCCAACTCGGTATGCGTGCTGCTCAACGCGATCTATTTCAAGAGTCTCTGGGAGAGTCAGTTCGAGAAAAGCAATACCCGTAACGCCCCCTTCATGGTGTCGCCCGGCAAAGAGGTGAGTGTTCCGCTCATGTATCAGAAATGCAGCCTCCGGATTCTGCACAAGGAGAAGTTTCAGGCCGCTTCCATCCCGTACAAAGGCGGGAAGATGTCCATGATCATCCTGTTGCCGGACGACGTGGACGGGCTGCCCGCGCTCGAGAAACAGCTGAGCGCACAGAGTCTCGCGCAATGGCTCGGCGAGCTTGACAAGGCGTTCAGTGAGGAGATCAGTTTCTTTCTCCCCAAATACAAGCTTGAAACCGAGTACGACCTCGTGAGCCATTTCAAGGCTCTGGGTATGCTGGATGCGTTCGACTCGAGCGGCAAAGCGGATTTTACCGGCATGGGATGGCGGAAGGGCGAGCTTTGGATTTCCCAGGTCAAGCACAAGGCGTTTGTCGAGGTGAATGAGGAAGGCACGGAGGCCGCGGCCGCCACGGCCGTTGAGATGGTAACCAAACAGGCGGGGCGGCCCCGCGTTTTTCGAGCCGATCACCCGTTCTTGTTCCTGATACGCGATAATGAGACAGGCGCCCTGCTGTTTCTGGGGAGGCTTGTCAACCCCGCCGCGGCGTGAACGCCGGAGCCTCCTATCAAAGGGGGCGTTACACGACGACGGCGGGGAAGGGAGGGAGACACGTCCGCCCTTCGACGCGCAGTTCCCCATTCTCCGTGTTTGGATAGGTCAGCGGGATACGCGGCCCGAGGCATCGCCCCCCATGAGCTTCTCGACCTCCGCGACGCGCACCAGATTGAAGTCGCCGTGGATCGAGTGTTTCAGGCACGAGGCCGCCACGGCGAAATCAATCGCTTTCTGGGGTTCGCCATAGGTGAGCAGGCCGTAGATGAGCCCGCCGCAGAAGCTGTCGCCCCCCCCGACGCGGTCTACAATGGGCACAATATCGAACGCCGGGCCCTCGTAGAACGCGCCTTCGTGATAGAGCACGCCGCTCCACGTGTTGTGGCTCGCTGACAATGAGCCCCGCAGCGTGATGGCCACCATCTTGAGATTGGGGAACCGCCCGGCGAGCTTCTCGCATACTTGGCGGTACGAGGCCGCATCCACTTTTCCGGCAGTTACGTCAGCGCCCGTGGCCTGGATGCCGAAGACCTTCTCGGCGTCTTCCTCGTTGCCGACCGCCGCGTCGCAAAGCGAGACGAGGCCGGGCATGACCTCACCCGCCTGTTTGCCCCATTTCCAGAGTTTGGCCCGGTAATTGAGGTCGCAGGAAACGGTGAGGCCCATCTCGCGAGCGGTCTTTGCGGCATTGAGACACTCGCGCGCGGCCTCTTCCGAGATGGCGGGGGTGATGCCGGTCCAGTGGAACCATTGTGCGCCGGCAAACACCCTCTTCCAATCAATGGCGCCGGCGGGGATTGTCGCAATGGCGGATTTCGCGCGGTCGTAGATGACCTTGCTCGCCCGCTGGACGGCGCCCGTCTCGAGGAAATACAGGCCCAGGCGTTCGCCGCCGCGAACAACGTGGTCCACGCCTATGCCGTATTGCCGCAGGAAATTGAGGCAGGCGTCGCCGAGCTCGTTGGCGGGCAGGCGCGTCACGAACTGCGTGGGGACGCCAAACTGGGCCAGAGACGCCGCCACGTTGGCCTCGCCGCCCGCGAACGTCACCTCAAACTGCCGGTTCTGTATGAAGCGCTCGTGGGCAGGCGTCGCCAGGCGCATCATGATTTCCCCGAAAGTTACCACGGTCTTCATCGGAAACTTCCCTATAATCGAAATTCTCCGCCATGAAACACCGTACGAACAATGGCACAACAGCGGGTGGGAAGCAAGTGACGATTCAGAGCAGGAGACTGGCGGAAGGTTGTCAATGTGCGTCGCGGCGATTGAAACGCCTGCCATGCTCTGCTTTAATCACTCGGGGGAACGAGGCACGTCTTGGAACCCGAACACGAAGAGGAGCGCCTGCGGTAATGCGCGGGACCATCGCAACGATAGCCTTCCTGCTGTGGATGACATGCCCTGCGGCGGCCCTGGTGCAATCCGGGAAGGTCAACGAAACCGGCTTTACGGTTTATGCGCCCGACTGGACGTGGCAGAAGTGCGACATCAATATCCTTATCGTATTCGAGAACCCGGCGCCGCACCCGGTCGCGCACACCGTCGAACTTGTGGTGCCGGTGGCGTTCAAGGCTCACTTCGGCTATGCGGGTGCGGCGTCGATTCCGTCGGGCGCGCTGACGCGCACTGTCACCGTGCCTGCCAACGAAACCGCCCGCACGGCGATCACCAAGATCACCGCCCTGGACGGATTTCCCCTCCAACTATATCCCTTGTCGCTGCGCATCGCACAAGAAGGCGGAGCCGGTGAACAGGAAATTGCGTATTCAATGCAGACCGTGCGAGGGGCAGCGGTCAATCCTGGTAAGTGGGCGTTGTATCTCCCGGTGGGCGTCGCGCTGGCGTTTTGCCTCGTGTTCGTACTGGTGATTCGCCGGTTTGCGGCGCCGGGCGCGTGGAGACGTCCCAACGAACCTGTAACCCCGACAAACGACAGGCCCGCCTGGGTGGAGCAGGAGCCCTGATGGCCGAGCAGCGGAAAACCACGCATGAGACGGCAGCCCCCTGGAGCCTGAAAGCGGCGCCCCTGGGCTGGCGGTCCATTCTGCTTCTGGGCACGGGCTCGGTCATTGCATCGTTCTACATCGGCACGGGCGACATCACCGTCGCCACCAATATGGGCGCGTTGTTTGAATACAAGTTGTGGTGGACCTATTTCGTGCTCGGCATCGCCGCGTGGGCGCTGATCGACATGTCCGCGCGTTATTTCCTGCAATTCGGGCGCACGCCCATGTGCATGTTCAAAGACGTGCATCCGGCATTTACCATTTACATGTTTCTCGCCGTGGTGGTGTGCGCGACGTTCGGCTCGTACAACCAGTGGAGCGCATGCGCCCTGGTGATCACGGGCTTCGCGCCGGGCGTGCCCATCGAGGTAGCCGGCGCATTGGCGGCGGGCGCCGGCCTGGTCTTTCTGCTCACGGGGGCATACAAACGGGTCGAGTACGTGTTCACCGCCGGCCTTATCGTCCTGATCGTGTGTTTTTTCGGCTCGGCGTTCATGGCGGGCATCAACTGGAAAGACGCCGCGGCCGGTCTCGTGCCCAACGCCCCCGGCAAGGGCTGGGAAAACCTCATGTCGTCCAATGCGGGCAGCATCATCAACGCCTGGCTCATCATTATCTACCCTTACACTATGATCGAGCGCGGATGGTTTTCGGACCGGCTTCAGGGAAAGGTCAACATTCTCCACCGCGCGCGGCTCGACTACGGGTGGGGCATCCTGGCGGCGGGCGTGGTCGCACTGCCGCTCATGGCTACCGCCGCGGCCGTGCTGCATCCCTTCGGGATCGTGCCCCGCAACGACATGGACATGTCGATCCTCCTTGAACCGTTCGCCGGGCGCTTCAGCACAACGTTCTTCCTCGCCGGGCTGTTTATCGCCGCATGGACCTCCGGCATCGGGTGGTGGGTGTGCGGATGCTACGCGCTCCTCGACATCTTCAATCTGCCGATCAAGCTCGATTCGAAACCGATGCGGGTCGGCCTCGTGCTGTTCTTTATCCCCTCGACGCTCCTTCTGCTTCTGCGCATCAACCCCTTTTACCAGATGCTGATCTTCACCGCGTTCCTGTCGCTGGTCTTTCCCGTGATCGGCCTCGTGATGCTCTGGCGCGTCACCCGCCGCGACATGGGCTATTTCCGCTGGTCGCTCCAATCGTGGAAAGGCCGCGCCGTTGTCGCGGGTGACCTGTTCGCCATCGCCCTGAGCATCTACGTGGGAGTATATATGGGCTGGACTCAAATCGGCTCCGTGTTCCTGACGCGGTGAGGGTCGGAATACACCAGGCCCCAGGCAGAGGGCTGCCGCTGTCGTGTGCTCTCCTGACCACGCCACTGTTGCGGCCGCAAGGTCTCCCATCTAGAGAATGCAGGCGAGCTCCCTTCAATCCTGATGGTCTCATGAGCACCTTACTCATGACGTCTTAGGCTGCGCTGAAAAACAGTCTCTGCCGCCCCTTGCGGGGCTGGAATGTGGGCGTTCTTGATCCCAGGGCTGCGCCACGCGTACCGCGTGGCTGGCCCTGGGCTACGGCCTTCAGCCCCTGCGGGGCTGGGGAGACGGTCCTGGGCTACGGCCTTCAGCCCCTGCGGGGCTGGGGAGACGGTCCTGGGCTACGGCCTTCAGCCCCTGCGGGGCTGGGGAGACGGTCCTGGGCTACAGCCTGCCGCCCCTTGCGGGGCTGGAATGTGGGCGTTCTTGATCCCAGGGCTGCGCCACGCGTACCGCGTGGCTGGCCCTGGGCTACGGCCTTCCGCCCCTGCGGGGCTGGGGAAGGGCTTCCAAGCCTTGACCGGGGGTGCCATGCATGGGACCTATGACCCTCACACGGCGCGTAAATCCCTCCGCCGTGGTGTGGCCTCCGGACCACGCCACGTCTGTGACCCTTCGCTGTGGTGTGGTCTCCGGACCACGCCACGCCTGTGACCCTCCGCTGTGGTGTGGTCTCCCGACCAAGCCACGCCTGTGACCGCAAGGCCTCCGGTTCCTGACCGGTTCGCTCTTCCCTGACCAGGCAAGACATGTGCAGGACGCTCATGCTGCTTCGGAATCAGGCCTAACGGGAAACGCCTCAAATCCTGTTCACCGGTCAACGTTGTCAAAGGAGTCTTTCCTGGTACCGCTTGGCGGCCGACCTTTGCCGCAGAACTGCGCCCACGGAAAGACAACATCTCCTCAGCGGACTGGGTGCTCTCCATGGTTTTACCTCCGTATGCTTGGAGAAAGCGCAAGGCAATGGTATGCTTTGATTCTTGAACGGTGCTCCAGTCCGTACCTGTACGGAGTTTCTCTCATGGGGAGGGCAAATGCATGACAACGCTGGTCGCGCTTATGACCGTGTATGCCGCATCGGAAACGCTGGCGCATCCGCCGTTTCCGGAACATGGACTCGACTTCAACACGCCTGCCATGACGTGGGACGAGGCCCTGCCCCTTGGCAACGGCATCATGGGCGCGCTGCTGTGGGGCGATGGCGCGCCGTTGAACATCTCCCTTGACCGCACCGACCTGTGGGACCTGCGCCCCGTGCCGGAGTTTCAGTCGGAGGACTATTCCTATGCCGTCATGCGTGAATGGGAAAAGGCAGGCCGCTACGAGGAACTGGCCAAGATGTACGAACTGCCCTACCACCGGCCCGCGCCCACCAAGATCCCGGCGGGACGCCTGACCCTCGCTTTTGAGAATGCCGCGTTCAGGAATACGCGCCTCGACCTGGCCACCGCGACAGGGAGCGCTTCGTTCGGCGATGGCGCGCATGTCACGGCTTGGATTCACGCAACCGCTCCTCTAGGAGTGCTCGAGATCGAGGCCAGGTCTCTCATCAGACCGGAGCTGGTGGCGCCCCTGTTTGGAGGCAAGGAGCACGTCCAGTCAGAAATCGCTATCGAGGCCGGCGAACTGGCGCAGCTTGGATATGGCCCGCCGCAGGAAACCTCAGGAGACCAGTTCGCGGCGTACGAGCAGGAAGGCTGGGGCGGATTCCGTTTCTCCGTGTACGTGGGCTGGCGCTTCGATGAAGGCGCGGGCAAAACCACCGTCGTCTGGACGGTGGCCTCGAGTTTCGAGGGGGACGAGCCCATGGCCATCGCGAAGGCCCGGGTGGAGAAAGCCCTTGACGGCGGCTTGAACGCCCTGCGGACGGAGCATCTCGAGTGGTGGCGCGCTTTCTGGGACCGCACGTGGCTTCGCGTGCCCAATCCCCGCATTGAGCGCCAGTGGTACCTCGACACATACAAACTGGGCGCTGCGGCGCGGCCCGATGCGCCGCCCGTGAGCCTGCAAGGGCCCTGGACCGCCGACAACGGCAAACTGCCGCCGTGGAAAGGCGATTACCATCACGACCTGAACACCCAGATGACCTATTGGCCCTGTTACAGCGGTAATCGTCTCGAAGCCGGCCAGGGTTTTGTCGACTGGTTGTGGGAGCACCGCGATAATTGCCGCGCATGGACCCGCACTTTCTTTGATATGCCGGGACTGGCCGTCCCCATGACCACCGACCTCCACTGCAACCAGATCGGCGGGTGGCGCCAGTACACCCACTCGGCGATGATGGGCGCGTGGCTCGCGCAACATTTCTATTGGCAATGGAAATACAGCGGCGACCCGGACTTCCTGCGCGGGCACGCCTACCCGTACGCGCGCGAGTGCGCCGTATTCGTCGAGGCCGTCACCAGCGAACGCGACGCAAAGGGCCTGCGCACCTTGCCATTGAGTTCGTCGCCCGAGTTCTACGACAACAAGCCCGAGGCCTGGTTCCCGACGATTACGACGCATGACCTCTCGCTGTGCCGCTGGCTGTTCGGCGCGGCCGCGGAAATGGCGGACCTGTTGGGCGAAAAAGAAGACGCCGCGCACTGGCGCGGGGTGCTTTCCGAGTTCCCGCAGTTGTTTCGGGGCGAAAACGGCGCTCTCCTGGTCGCCGAAAACCATCCGCTGCCGTTTTCCCACCGGCATCACTCGCACCTCATGGCCATCTATCCGCTCGGGCTCGTGGACTGGGCGAACGGGGAGGAAGACCAGCGCACCATGCGCGCCTCAATCGAGGAACTCGAGAAATTCGGTCCGGGCGCATGGGTAGGGTTCAGCTACACGTGGCTGGCCAGTCTGGCCGCCCGTGCGCGTGACGGCGAACGCGCCGGGAAAGCCCTCGACATCTTCGCGGAGGCCTTCGTGTTGCGGAGCAGCTTCAATGCCAACGGCGACCAGACCGGGAAGGGATACAGCACCTTCACGTACCGCCCGTTTACGCTCGAGACCAATTGCTCGAACGCTTCCGGCCTCCAGGAAATGCTGCTCCAGAGCCACACGGGCGTGATCGATGTGTTTCCCGCCATCCCCGCTGATTGGGCCGACGTGGCCTTCCACAATCTGCGGGCACAGGGCGCATTCCTGGTATCGGCCGAGAAACGCGACGGGAAAATGGTTTCCTTGAGGGTCCAGGCCGAACGCGGGGGAGTTGCACGCCTCCGCCTTCCCGGCACAGACACCATAAAAACCTTCGAACTCGCTCCGGGCGCTTCGATAGACGTGTTAACCACGGGATAAGTCCAGCTATCACTTGACTTGCGTGATGCACTCAGCCGGATGGCTGGTGAATTTGTGACAGATCAGCACGAATTCTGAATAAAGGGCCGCTCTTCACGTGTTTACTGCTCAGTACAGTTAAAGCATAGGCACATAGAACGATATGAAAATGGAACCAGCAAGGGTACAAGCTCTTTCTGTTGAGATGTGGGATGCGAATGTGGCAACATGGCATGCTTTTTTCACCATTGAATCTATTTTCAATAGAATTGGCGATAGACCACCTGGACAATCCAGCTGCCGGGCATTCGTGACACAATCCACAAGAATCCAATGTCTAAGGTAGTACCCAAGGGGGATTGATTGAGCACATGGCTGTACACAAGATAAAGAAAGGCTTGAATCTTCCTATTGCCGGCGAGCCGCGGCAGGAAATCGAAGCCGCTCCGCAGCCCACGCACGTGGCCGTCGTGGCAGCTGACTATCCGGGCATGCGCCCGACCATGCATGTCCAGGAAGGTGAAACAGTTAAGCGCGGCCAGTTGTTGTTTGAGGACAAAAAGACGCCCGGTGTGCGCTATACGGCCCCGGGGGCGGGCAAAGTTGCCGCGATCAGTCGCGGCGACCGCCGCGCCCTCCAGACCGTCGTCATCGAACTGAGCGAAAACGAGCGACGCGGCTCGATGACAGACGAAGATTATGCCGTCTTTGAATCGTTCCGGGACAAGGCGCCAGCCACCCTCAAGCGCCAGGAACTCATCGACCTTCTCGTCGAATCGGGCCTTTGGACAACGTTGCGGACCCGCCCCTTCGGCAAAGTCCCCGCAATTGACGCGACGCCTCATTCGATTTTCGTCACGGCCATTGATACCAATCCCCTGGCGCCTTCGGTCGAGAAAACGCTCGAAGGCAAAGAACAGGACTTTGGAAACGGTCTTCTCGTTCTTGCACGCCTGACGGAGGGCACCACCTACTTGTGCAAACAAGCCGGGGCGAAGATACCGGCCTCGGCGAATCTCGGTATCGCAATCGAGGAATTCGAAGGCCCCCATCCCGCAGGGCTGCCGGGCCTCCATATTCACTTGCTGGACCCGGTGCACCGGGAGAAGACGGCGTGGTATATCGATTACCAGAGCGTGATCTCGATCGGACGGCTTTTTTTGACGGGCAAGCTCGATGTCGAACGCGTGATCTCGCTCGCCGGTCCTATGGTGAAAGACCCGCGCCTGCTGAAGACCCGCGCCGGGGCTTCGACCGACGCTCTGGTCGCGGGCCAACTCCGCGATGGCGAGGTGCGGGTTATCTCGGGGTCCGTTTTGTCGGGCCGGCAGGCGCAGGGCGGCGTGCACGGCTACCTGGGATTGCGCCACCACCAAATCAGCGTGTTGGAAGAAGGGCGGCACCGCGAATTCCTGGGATGGATGATGCCGGGGTCGAACACGTTCTCGGTGCTCAACCTGTTTGTTTCGAGGCTGATCCCGAGCAGGCGATTCGCGTTTACCACGAATACGCATGGTGCGGAGCGCGCCATGGTGCCCATGGGCAGCTATGAACGCGTGATGCCCATGGATATTCAGCCCACGTACCTGCTGCGCGCATTGATTGTTCACGACATCGAAGAGGCGGAGAAGCTCGGCTGCCTCGAACTCGATGAAGAAGATCTCGCGTTGTGCACCTTCGTGTGCCCGTCCAAATACGAATATGGCCCCATTCTTCGCGAGAATCTGGACCTTATTGAGAAGGAAGGGTAATGAACGCCATACGGAAACTCCTCGACAAACAGGCCAAGCATTTCGAGCAGGGCGGCAGGCTCGAAGCGCTTTACCCTTTGTGGGAAGCCGGCGACACCTTCCTGTTCTCCTTAGGCAAGGTGACGCGGAACGCCTCGCACGTGCGAGATGGCGCCGATCTCAAGCGCATCATGATCACGGTGGTCGTCGCGCTGCTTCCGTGCATGTTCATGGCGATGTACAACACCGGGTATCAGGCTCAGCTTGCCGTGCAGCACGGGGCAGCCATGTGGGACGGCTGGCAGACCGCGGCGTTCAATGCGCTCGGTTTTGACCTTGTCAAGGGCGGATTCTTCGCATGCGTGGTATACGGGGCGCTGTTCTTCATCCCTGTCTATATCGTGACGCTAGCGGCGGGCGGGACCGCGGAGGTCATCTTCTGTATCGTACGCAAACACGAGGTAAACGAGGGGTTTCTGGTTACCAGCGCGCTGTTTCCGTTGATTCTTCCCGCCACGGTCCCGTTATGGCAGGTCGCGCTCGGCATTCTTTTTGGCGTCATCATCGGCAAGGAAGTGTTCGGCGGGGTGGGCATGAACATATTCAACCCAGCCTTGACGGCTCGTGCGTTTCTCTACTTCGCCTATCCAGCCGAGATATCAGGCGATAACGTCTGGATTGCCGCGCAAACCAGTGCCGACGGCTACAGCGGCGCCACGTGGCTCGCCGTCATGAAGGAATCGGGCATGGAAGGCCTGCGCAACGGCCTGGGCGAATTGCGCGGCGGCATCACCTGGTGGGAGTCGTTTATCGGCCTCGAACCGGGCTCGATGGGTGAGACCTCGGCGCTGTTCTGTCTCATTGGCGCGGCGATACTCATCGCCACCCGGGTGGCTTCGTGGCGCATCATGCTGGGCGGTCTGCTGGGGGCCACCATTTCGGCAATGCTCTTCAACACTCTTGGAAAGGACCCCTCGTCCGTGTACGCCGTGCCGTTCTATTGGCATTGGGTGTTGGGCGGATTCGCCTTCGCCATCGTGTTTATGGCCACGGACCCGGTCTCGGCCCCGTTTACCGATAAAGGCAAGTACATCTACGGATTCCTCATCGGGTTGCTCGGCATCCTGATACGCGAAGTGAACCCGGCCTATGCGGGCAGTTGGATGCTGTCCATCTTGTTCATGAACATGTTCTCGTCGACCATCGATCACTACGTGGTGCGAGCGAACATCAAGAGGAGGTTGGCGCGCAATGCAGCGTAGCGGGTCACTGTATACCCTCGGGTTCGCCGGCGCCATGTGCGTGATTTGCGCGGTGCTGGTGTCCTCATCCGCCTATTTCCTGCGAGGCCCCCAGGAGCGCAACAAGGTCCTCGACCGCCAGCGTCAGGTCCTGAGCGTCGCGGGGCTCATGAAGAATGGTGAAAACCTGTCGGCGGAACAGGTGCAGCAGCGGTTCGAGGAATCGATCGAAAAGCGGTTTGTGAATATCGAGACGGGCCAGGCCTTGACTTCGGAGGAGTTCCAGAGCCAGACGGGCCTCGACCCGCGCAGCTACGATTCGCGGGAAGCCAGCACCAATCCGGCGCTCAGCAAGGCCGCACCGGCAAACAACATGGCCCGCGTCATCCGGATTCCGAATTACGCGATCGTCTATTACGTTGTCGAGGGCGGGCAGCCCGCCGAAATCGTGTTGCCCATCGTCGGCAAGGGGCTGTGGTCCACCATGTACGGATTCCTGGCTCTCGACAAAGACACGCGCACCATTCGCGGGATAACGTTCTACGAGCACGGCGAAACCCCCGGCTTGGGCGGCGAGGTCGACAACCCGAAGTGGAAAGCCCAATGGGTCAACCGTAAAGCGTACGACGAGAATTGGACTCCCCAAATCACGGTGATCAAGGGGCAGGCCGGGTCTCCGGACGAGAATCCGTACAAGGTTGATGGTTTGTCTGGGGCGACGCTTACGAGCCGCGGCGTCGGCAATCTGGTTCGGTTTTGGCTGGGTGAAGACGGTTTCAAGCCGTTCCTGGAGCAATTCCGAAAACAAGGGAGCGCAGCCTGATGGGTATGGGACTTGACAAGGCGGACCGGAAGATACTGCTCGATCCGATTTTCAACAACAATCCGATCGCCCTGCAGGTGCTGGGCATCTGCTCTGCGCTGGCGGTGACCACCAAACTTGACACGGCCCTCACCATGTGCGCCGCCTTAACATTCGTGACGGCCTTCTCCAACCTGTCGGTCAGCCTTGTGCGCAACAGCACTCCTCACACGATCCGCATGATCGTCCAGATGACGATCATCGCCTCGCTGGTTATTGTGGTGGACCAGTTTCTCCGGGCGTATCTGTTCGACGTCAGCAAACGGCTGTCGGTGTTCGTAGGCCTCATCATCACCAACTGCATCGTCATGGGCCGCGCCGAGGGCTATGCGATGCAGCACGGTCCGAAGGCCAGCTTCCTCGACGGGATCGGCAACGGGCTGGGTTACAGCATGATCCTTCTGCTGCTCGGGTTCTTCCGGGAGCTGCTGGGAAGCGGCAGCCTTTTCGGCCACCAGGTGTTTGCGCTCAAGCGCGACGGCGGGTGGTACGAGCCTAACGGGTTGATGCTGCTTACTCCGAGCGCCTTCTTCATGATCGGCCTTTTCATCTGGGCGCTGCGCACCTGGAAGCCCGAACAGCGCGAGGAGGAATGACCCATGGTCGGTTTGGAACATTACCTGAGCCTCTTCACCAAGTCGGTGTTCATTGAGAACATGGCCCTGGCATTCTTCCTGGGCATGTGCAGCTTCCTCGCGTGCTCGAAGAAGGTGGAAACCGCCACAGGCCTGGGGATTGCGGTCGTGATTGTGCAGGCTATCACCGTGCCCATGAACCAGCTGGTCTACAGCTTCCTGCTGCGGAAAGGCGCTCTGACGTGGGTTTCCGCCAGCATGGCTGAAGTCGACCTGTCGTTCCTGGGGTTCCTGACCTATATCGGCACGATTGCCGCCGCGGTGCAGCTGCTCGAGATGACCCTCGACCGGTATGTGCCGTCCCTGTATGTCGCGCTAGGGGTATTTCTGCCGCTGATTACCGTGAACTGCGTCATCATGGCCGGCTCGTTATTCATGGTCGAGCGGGACTACACCTTTGCCGAGAGCGCGGTGTTCGGGGTGGGCTCGGGCGCCGGTTGGGCACTGGCGATCGTGGCGTTGGCGTCGATACGCGAGCGCATGAAATACAGTAATGTGCCGCCGGGACTGCGGGGTCTGGGCATTGCGTTCATTCTCACCGGGTTGATGGCCATGGGGTTCATGACCTTCTCCGGCATCCAACTGTAAGAAAGAGCCGCCCGGGCGGCCTGAGAAAACGCTAGGAATTTGGGGTTATGCAGATCATCCTCCTTGGCTTGTTGATGTTCAACGTCGTCATTCTGAGTCTGGTGGTCATTCTGATGGTCGCCAAGGCGAAGCTCGTGAGCAGCGGCCAGGTGAGCATCGAAGTTAACGGCGACCCCGAGAAAACGCTGAAGGTCCCGGCGGGCTCGTCATTGTTGAGCACCCTGGCTAACCAGCAGATCTATCTCCCGTCGGCGTGCGGCGGCAAAGGCACGTGCGGGGTATGCAAAGTGAAAATTCACCAGGGCGGCGGCGCCATGCTGCCAACCGAGCAAGGCCACATCTCGCGCGGCGAAGCCCGCGAAGGCATGCGCCTCTCGTGCCAGGTGAAGGTCAAGAACGACCTCAAGATCGAAGTGCCGCCTGAAGTATTCGATATTCGCAAGTGGCACTGCACGGTCCGGTCCAACCGTAACGTTGCCACCTTCATCAAAGAGCTCGTGCTCGAGCTGCCCGAGGGCGAGGAAGTCCCCTTCCGGGCCGGAGGCTACATCCAGATGGAATGTCCGCCTCACACGGCCTACTTCAAGAACTTCGATGTTGAACAACAGTTCCGGGACGACTGGGACAAGTACGGCCTCTGGGACCTTGTCTCCCGCTGCGATGAAGTGGTTACGCGCGCGTATTCCATGGCCAATTACCCCGACGAAAAGGGGATCATCATGCTGAACATCCGCATTGCCACTCCTCCTCCGCGCGCGCCCGAGGGCACGCCGCCCGGCATCATGTCCTCGTACATCTTTAACCTGAAGCCGGGCGATGCGGTCACGATCTCGGGGCCCTATGGAGAGTTCTATGCCCGGGACACCCGCGCCGAGATGGTGTTCATCGGCGGCGGCGCGGGCATGGCCCCCATGCGCTCGCACATTTTCGACCAGTTCAAGCGCATCCGTACCACGCGCAAGGTGAGTTTCTGGTACGGCGCTCGCAGCCTGCGCGAGGCGTTCTATGTTGAAGATTTCGACGCGATACAGGCCCAAAACGACAATTTCACTTGGACGCTGGCTCTTTCAGAGCCTCTGTCCGAAGACAAATGGGAGGGGCCGGTCGGGTTCATTCACCAGGTACTTCTGGACAGCTACCTCAGCAAGCACCCCGCGCCCGAAGACAATGAATACTACATCTGCGGGCCGCCCGTGATGAATACCGCCGCTATCAACATGTTGCAGGACCTTGGGGTCGAACAAGAGAACATCATGTTCGACGATTTCGGGCTGTGATGGTAGAAAGAGGTCTATCGATGCCTACCGTTCCGCGGCACGCCGGCTGGATGCGTGGCCCTCTCCCAAGCAGGGAAGCAAGGTTCGGGTTTCCGCACGGTTGTTCCCGCTGGCGGGTCGCCACGGCCCTGGTCATCCTGCTGCTGGCGTGCGCGGGGTGCCGTGACAGGGTGCCGATCCACGAACGCGTCCCCGAGTTCTCCGGTACGACCATGGGAACGGTCTACAAGGCGAAGGTGATGTTGCCCGACCCCGCCGGAACGGACCTGACCGCCTTGCAACACTTGATCGAGGCCGAACTCGAGGGCGTGAATGCCGCGATGTCCACGTACTTGCCGGATTCCGAACTCTCGCGGTTCAACACGCATGCCTCGACCACCCCTTTCCCCGTTTCGGCCGCCACTCTCGACGTGTTTCGGCTTGCCCTCGAGATTAGCGAGCGCACGAACGGGGCGTTCGACATCACCGTCGGGCCTCTTGTGAACGCGTGGGGCTTCGGACCCGGCGACGTTCCCGAGAACCCGCTGAGCGACAATGAGATACAGGCGTTGAAAGAACACGTTGGCTACCAGAAAGTCACCATTGATCCTGTGGCCTCGACCGTGCGGAAGGACGACCCAGCGCTTTACTGTGATCTTTCGGCCATCGCCAAAGGATACGGCGTAGACCGCGTGTGTGCCGCCCTCGAAAACGCCGGTTTCCACGACTACATGGTGGAAGTCGGCGGCGAAGTGCGGACTGGCGGGCTTAACGGCGAAGGGGCCCCGTGGCGGATTGGCGTCGTGCGTCCTGACGCTCTCCTGGGCGATGTGGAGACCGTCGTGCCCATGAGCGGTTGGTCCATGGCCACATCCGGCGACTATCGCAACTTCTACGAACGGAACGGCGTCCGCTATTCCCACGAGATCGATCCCCATACCGGCAGGCCCATTTCGCATAATCTGGCGTCGGCGAGTGTTATTCATAAAGAATGTGCGGTCGCTGACGGGTACGCGACGGCCCTCATGGTTATGGGGCCGGAAGAAGCCTTGCATTGGGCCAATGAGAATGACATGGCCGCGTTCTTCATAGTCCGCACGGCGGACGGCCATTTTCGCGACATAGCGACGAAGGCCTTCGAGCAGTTCATGGCCCAAGCTGGAGAATCGCGCTCCAGCTCTGGCCAGCCCTCTCCGGAAAGGAGGGAATAACGATGTTGATGACGATCCTCCTGGCAATTGGCGTATTTGCCTTCATGATGGCGGCCCTGGCGTTGGGATACATTATCTCCGGCCGGTGTATTTCGACGAGCTCTTGCCATGCTCCCCGGGTAACGCGCGCCGACGGCGAGGTAACCTGCCAGGTCTGTGGCCGGACTCAGTCCCCTCCCGCGCAAATCTCCGGGGATACCAATGCCCGCCCTGGGTCCGTTTCTTGACCCTGCCGGCGTCGAGCGCCTCGCTTGGCCTCAGCGCTCCGAAGCAATCCCCTCTTGAAAGCAGCATCTCGCGCACGCGTGTTTTTTCACAGGAGAGCGGAATATCTTGGCGCGGGTCCGCGTTTTATATGCGGGGTAGTAAGCAGTGTATCAGTGGCGCGGCGGCGTTTTTGAAAAAGAGATGCAGAGCGCCGTGGGTAGGGTGTTAGAAGCGCCTATGACAAGAATGCCTGCCGCGTCATCTTTTGCAGGGCTGGGTTTTGCGGGCATCTAACGAAGTATTCGACGTTGGAAGGGTACGGAGAATCATGAACTCGCGAGGCCAAGATGAAAGAAGCGCTCAGGCGTTTATCTCCGACGATGAGGTCATCCGGGACCTCTTGCGGCGGTCAGCGGGGGCTGCCGAGACGATATCCCCCAACGAAGCGCTTACTCTTGAACAAACAGTCGAGGTTTTGCATCGGATACGTTCCCGGCAGCGCCCGGGAAGTTTCGTGTCTCAGTACCTCGACACCCGGCACAGCCTGTAATTGTGAAAGAACGGGGCATGACCGGGCATAACGGTCCGGGACCCAGCCTCTGAACTCATTATATGCGGCATCGGGTCAAAGACCATGCACCCTGCCAAAACCCTCTCCCCTTATGGTCTCCTTTCCCCATCGCGCTTGGGCGCTTGCTGTTCGAGGGGACGGGTGGCGAACTGGGCTGCGGCGCCGGCGCCGGCCAGTACGGCCCAGCAGGCGACCCCGACCCAGCCTTCCCGGACAGCGAGCACGGTTTCGCTGGGCTGTCCGAGGGAACCGGGCCCGGCCAGGAAGAATATGATGCCCGAGACCACCATCCAGGCGCCGATGGCGGCGGTCGCGAGGATAACAATGGTACGCCGGAGGAGCAGGGCCAGGACTCCCCCTATGCCGCCCGCTGCAAGGACCACCCAGGGCATGTAGGATTCTTGCCTGCCCGCTGTAAGGTGCATAGCCACCACAAGAACCCCCAGCACGCCGAGCAGAAAGATCCCGCTCCGCACCAGAAAAGCAAGGGCTATGGCCCCACAAATCCCACCCAGGACGCCGGAGATGACGATGGCGATGACGTGTCCCTTGCCGAGCCAAGCGGCAAGCGCGGCGGCTACTGCGCCCGCCAACAGAAAACCGGTCAATATGATGACGAAGCGCAATGTCCGGTAACCCAGGAAACAATACAGAGTTCCGATGGCGATGGCGATTGCGACAGCCCCGTTGCTTGCGGTAAGGGGCAGGTCCTCGAAAGCGGGAAGACGCCATGTTGTATCCATGTCAACCATTCTGCACCGATCCTGATGAGCCTGTCCAAGAAAGTCAATGCGGCCTTCAGATAAGCCGGGGGGGCGGCGCGCGCGAGAAATGTGGCCTAAGTATGCTAGACTATATGAGATAGGTCCGGGGGCGGGTCCACGAGGAGCTAGACTGCATGCACGCTTCCGATGCAAAGTGCTTGAAAGGGGTAGATGCCGTGGCCGGTGTCATTCGCAAAGCGCGTTTAGGCGACATGGCAGGAGTGAAGGTGTTGATCGACGCGGCCGTCGTTGACGATGCCGTGTTGCCGCGCACGCTCATCGAATTGTGCGAGAATGTTCGGGATTTTCACGTATACGAAGAAGATGGTCAATTGCTTGGTTGTTGCGCTCTCCACGTGGATATGCAAAACTTGGCGGAGGTGCGGTCGCTCGTTGTGCACGAGAGCCGCCGCGGTTCGGGTATTGGCTCGGCCATGTTGCGGGCATGCCTCGGGGAGGCCGGCGCTTTGGGCGTCGAACGGGTCTATGCCCTTACGCGCAGTCCCAAGTTCTTCGAGCGTGAGGGCTTCGGCTACATTGACAAGCACGAGCTTCCCAGTAAAGTGTTCCGGGATTGCGTGCGTTGTCCCCGGTTTCCCGATTGTGATGAACTGGCGGTGATTCGGACCGTCGCCGGCTAATAGACGCTAGAAAGGCACACGTTATGGCAGTAGAGATGCGGCTGGGATTTCTTGGGTTCGGCAACATGGGGCGCGCCATTGCGGGCGGCCTGATCGAGCGGCAGACCATGCGCCCCGGGCAGTTGGCCACATTCGATGTGGACGAAGCAAAGCGGGCTGCTGCCCAGGCAATGGGTATGAAGGCGGTTTCGTCGGCGGAAAGCCTGGCGGAAGCGTGCGACGCCCTTATGGTAGCGGTGAAACCGCAGAATGCGGCGGAAGCGCTTGAACCTCTGGCGGGGAAGCTGGCTCCCAGCGCGCTCGTCATCTCGATTTGCGCCGGTCTGTCGACGGCGTTCTTTCAGGAACGGCTTGGCAGTGGGCGCCGCGTTATCCGGGTGATGCCGAACACGCCGGCTCTGGTTGGCGCCGGCGCGGCGGCGGTCGCCCCGGGCAAAAACTGTGTTCAAGAGGATATCGATTTCGCGAAGGCCATCTTCGAATCGGTAGGGCTGGTGCAGATCGTGCCTGAAAGCGCCATGGACGCCGTGACGGCATTGAGCGGCAGCGGGCCGGCCTACTTCTTCTACATGGTCGAGTGCCTGGTTCGGGCTGCTCAGGAAGAAGGGCTTACGGAAGAGCAAGCCACGGAATTGGCCAAGCAGACGGCATTGGGCGCGGGGCGGCTCCTGCTGGAATCGGGCGAAAGCGCCGGCGTTCTGCGCCAACGGGTCACTTCGAAGGGGGGCACGACGGAAGCAGCGTTGCGGGCTTTCAAGGAACATGGGTTTGAGGAAGCCATTCGGGCGGGTGTGGCCGCTGCGGCCGCCCGCTCCCGGGAGTTGGGCCGTTAGATGAACGAGAAAACAGAAGAACCGGGAACCGTCAAGAAGGATCGCATGATCACCAAGGCTCTTGGCGAAGAAATCGCGATCACTCCCAGCGACATCTACAACCAGGATTTCAAGCGCGCCATGCTTGGCGGCTATGAAACCCGGCAAGTGGATGCGTTTCTTGAGCGCGTGGCCGACATCATCGATCGGCTGCTCGGCCAGATCCGCCATCTGCGGGAAAAGGTCGATGAGCAGCGCGCCGCCATAGACGAGTACCGTGAAATCGAGAAGACGCTGCGGAGCGCTCTTGTCAGTTCGCAGAAGTTCAGCGAGGACATTCTTGCATCCGCGAAGCGCGAGGCCGAATCGCTTATCGAGGAGGGCCGGCTCAAGAAGGCTCAGGCCCAACTCGCGGCGGCGAAGCTGCCCCGCAAACTGGCCCGCGACATCCATGTGCTCGAACAACAGCGCAGCCGTATGCGCCGGGAGATGCTGGCCATTCTCGAAACCCACAAAAACCTGCTCGATAGCCTCATTCCCGGCGAAGACAACGCGCCGGCGGGCTTCTTCGACGCGGGCGTGACCAGCGATACCGGCGAGGATGATGAAGATTCCAACCTCCCCGTCGTCAATATTACCGACCTGTCGGAGGAGCCGGGTGCGGAGACGGGCGGCGCGGCCTCCTTTTCCACGGAAACGGCCGAGTCCGGCGTCCGCCAAGAGGGCTCTGCGTCCCCGCACGCTTCCGGCGTGAGCGAGATGGGGGGGCGGAGCAATGCCGCCGCGAGTTCGGCGGGAATTCCCGCGGAACCCGAAGGCGCTCCGTTGGATTCATCTAAGGGTTCGGGGGGTGCGGAAGCGGCAGAACGTAAGAAGGATTCCTCAAAGTGATCGTGCTGTTACTGGCTGCGGCTGCGGCGGTCGAAACCGAAAGCGTCGATGCCTTCCTCGAGGAACTCGCGGCCAAACGTGACGCGATTCATGTGGTTCGGGCGCAGCTCGAGCGCGAGAACATAACCCCGGACGGTGTTTTCGAGGCGAAGGGCACCATGCTCTATGCCCGGCCGAGGCGGATCGTGTTTCGCTATGAAGACCCTGCCGTAACCGATTTGCTGATTGACGGGCGGCGCATCTACCGCTACGACGAGGACATGGAACAGCTGCAAATCGACGATTTGGACGACGATCCCGCCACGGAAGCTCTCTACCTCGGATTCGAGAATGACTTCGCGCGGCTCCGCGAAGCCTTCGAGGTGTCGTTCTTTATTCCCGAAATAAAGGAAGGCGCCGTCAAGGGGCTTCTCCTCAGACCAAAAAAGAAGACCGGCGAGGACGGGACTGCTACTGCAGCGGTCTTTGATGAAGTGTTTTTGTACTTGCGCGAGGACGATTTTCTTCCCACCAGAGTCATCGTTGTGAATGACGCCGATTCACGCGTGGACATCCGTATGTCGAATTACGAAGTGAACTGCAAGATCGAGCCTGTCGAGTCCCAATTCCAAGTCCCTGAAGGCACGGTAGTTATCGAAAACCAGGAGTCGTACGAAGAGGTTCCTTCAGGCGGTTTGCTTCTTCCGCGCGATCCCGTGGTTCCCGAGACATCCCCGGGCCCCGAGGAGAATCCTCGCCCGTGAAACGTATTGTCCTTGCGTCCGTCTCGCCTCGGCGGCGGGCCCTTCTGGCGGCATTGGGACTCGATTTCGATGTTGTGGCCAGTGGTGCGCCCGAAATTGAGGAAGGGCTGCCCCCTGAGCAACTGGTTGTCATGAACGCGTGCGCCAAATGCGACGAGGTTGCCCGGCGTCTTACCCAGCCCGCTCTGGTAATTGCGGCCGATACCCTTGTTTTTCTGGACAGCCATGTCCTTACCAAACCCGCCAGCCTCGATGAGGCTCGGGAAATGCTGAAGCGTCTTTCCGGCCGCACCCATGCCGTCTTGACCGGCCTCGCTTTGGCTGACACCGCGACCGGGTCCAGGGTCGAGGGATTCGAGCGGACGGAGGTGACGTTTCGTCAGCTGGCTGAAGACGAAATCGCTCATTTCGTGCATGCAGTGCGCCCGGTTGACCGCGCCGGGGCCTATACCGTGGATGGTCCCGGCAGCTTGCTCGTAGCCAGGTACTCGGGGTGCTATCAAAACGTGCTGGGCCTGCCAATCGTCCGGCTGGACATGCTCATGCGGGAGTTGGGCTGCAGTCTATTCGAGCTGATGGATCATACCCGGGCGGATTTTCTGTAGTTTGCGCCGTAGACTCGGAGAGGCTCGTGCGACCGCAACGGCCCCGCGTTTTCCATTGTCGATGCGGCCGCAGTTTTTTGTGTGCGGCGTCCGGCCTTGTGCCGGACGTTGCCGGGGCGAAAAACGCTTGGCGCAAGGCCGGGCGCTACATCGCGGGTTTGCCAGGTTGAGCGGTGTTGTCACAAAGGCCCAAAGAACGCGGAAAAAGAACGCAGGCCTGGATATCCCCGCCACAGCCGGCCTGCCGCCATTCCCAGCGAAGAACCGGCTCGCGAGCGGGGGGTGGCCATGCCGCGCTCTGGACGCGTGTTGAGGCCGTTTGCGGAGGACGCCCAGGGATTCTGTTGACGTCATGGAACTCTCTGGCCTAAAATCCTCTCTTGTGGAGACTGTTACGTGAACACTGTTGAATTTACCGTTCTAGGCGGTGGTTCGGAAATCGGCGCGAATAGCTATCTCGTGAGTGGAGCCGGCACGGACATCGTCCTGGATTGCGGTATACATCCGAAGAAAGAAGGCCTGGAGGCCCTGCCGGATCTGTCGCTTTTGACCCGGGCGCCCGATGTGGTTTTGGTTTCTCACGGGCACGTGGACCATTGCGGGGCGGTTCCCTGTCTGTTACGGCAGTATCCGGGCCTTTTCGTGTACGCGACGCGCCCGACAGTGCCGATTATGGACCGCATGCTGCACAACAGCGTGTCGGTGATGGAAATGCTCGAGCGCAATCAGGGCGTGCGGGGGTACCCGTTGTATAGCCATGAGGACGTGGGATTCGCCCTGCGCCGCACCGATGGCCTCGACACAGGCTACGAGTTTGCGCTTACCTATCAGAGCCCGGTGCGCGCAGAGTTTCGTTCCGCGGGCCATGTCTTGGGCAGCGCATGCATTCTGCTGCGTTTCCCGGGGCATACGGTGTTCTATACGGGCGATATCTGCCTTACCCATCAGGAACTGATGAGCGGGCACGTTCTGATTGAAGACAACATCCAGGTCGATACGTTGATCTGTGAGAGTACGCGGGGCGCCCAGAAGTATGAAGGCGACCGGACCTATGAAGCGGAGATGGAGCGCTTCGCCGTGGAGGCCACCAAAGTGGTCGAATCCGGCGGCGTGGTGCTTGTGCCGGCGTTCGCCTTGGGGCGGAGCCAGGAGCTCTTGAATATCATCGCACGGCTCAAACGGTCCCGCATGATTCCGCGCGTCCCCGTTTACGCTTCCGGGTTGGGGCGGGCCATTTACGAAATCTACAACGATCATCTTGACTACCTGCGTCCGGCAGCCGACTTACGGCCTCTTGACGAATTCGGCAGGGTGGGCAACGTCTGGGAACCCGAGTCCGTTGACGACCTGCTTGACGACCCCTGCATTATTGTGGCGACGTCCGGCATGATGGTCGAGAATACGCCCTCGGCCATGATTGCCAAGGAGATGGTGAAGTCGCGGCGGCATGGCATCTTTTTCGTCGGCTATCTGGATCCTGACACCTTGGGATACCGTCTTTTGCACGCGAACACGGGCGACAAAATGGCTTTCGAGACGCCCGGACGCAACGTCAAGATCCGCCTCGAAAACCGGCAACAGTTCAGCTTCAGCGCCCACGCTTCCCGGGATGATCTCCGGCGCTTGATCGAGCATTTGAATCCCAAGAACATCGTTTTTGTCCACGGCGATCCCGACGCCATCGATTGGATGTCCGCGAACACTAACGGCCAAGCACGGAAATTCGCGCCGATGTTTGGGCAGACCGTCGTCCTCGAGGCGTAACCGTGCCCCGCCGCCGGAACCCCGTGGCAGTGTGGCTTTTGACAACGCTGTGTCTGGGATTCGCCTGGTTTACGCGCCTGATTCCGCTTTCGTGGGCGCGCGCGTTGGGCCGGGGGCTCGCCGTTGTTGCGTATCACGTTGTTCCCCGAATCAAACGGGTCGGGCGCGGTAATCTCGAGCTGGCCTACGCCGGTACGCTCTCTGAGGCAGACAAGGTCGGGATTCTCAGGGAATCCGTGAAGAACGTCGGGATTGTCGCAGCCGAATTCAGCCGCATTCCGTTACTGGTTGATGATGCCTTCTTCCGGCGGTGGGTGCGCGTCGAAGGCGCGGAACACCTCGGGCGCGGTCACGGCGCCATTTTCATCGGCGCGCATCTCGGAAACTGGGAATGGCTGGCCGGGACGTTCGTGCGCCTGGGACTATCCACTGCGGAGGTCGTTCGCCCGTTGCACGACCCGCGCCTGAACGCCTTCATCGATCGTGTCCGCGGCTCGAACGGCGTCAAGACCGTCGAAAAGGCCCAGGCGGGACCCGAAATCCTGAAACTCCTTCGAGAGGGTTGGGCGGTGGGTATCCTTGTTGATCAGAACCCGCACGAAAGCGCGGTTCCCGTGCGCTTCTTCGGCGTCGACACCTGGGGGACCGCCGCTCCGGCCATGTTGGCTGCCCGCGCGAAGGTCCCCGTTCATGCATTGGCCATGATACGCGAAGACGACGGCCGGTACGTGTTGCGGATTACGCCTCCCCTGCCCCTGAAAACGGAAGGAGGCCTGCGGGCCAATCTGCTGGAGAATTCACAACGTTGTCAGGATGCCGTTGAGGCGCTGGTGCGCGAGCATCCCGAGCAATGGTTGTGGATTCACCGGCGTTGGAAACCCCGGCCCCGGTTCGAAAATGAGTGGGCAAGGAAAAAAAAGCAGGCGAAGGCCGGAGAAGAAGGGCAGGGAAACCAATGAAGAGATTGCGATACAGCCGAATACCAGCGGGAAATCTGAACGGATCGGAGCGTTTACGAAACAAAGGAAGACGTCACGGAGGCTTTGCGCGCGCGGCAAGAAAAGCCGGATTCCCCGAAAGGAGTACGTCGATATGGGGCCTATCTCGTCTGTAAAACGCCTGTGTGCGGTTGGAGTGTTGGCCGGCCTCGCGTGTCTTGCTTCTACGGCGCTCCCGGGGACTGTTTCCACGGCCGACTTGCCGTTATATAACAAGGAGGCGGGGCGCTACGGCGGCGACTGGCTGGTGAGGGCGCCGGATGCCGGGGCCGCCGTGTACCGAACGGCGCACGACAACGAGATTGTCCTGAGCAACGGTCTAGTGAGCCGGACCTTTCGTCTCGCACCCAATGCCGCGACGGTCGCGCTCGACAACCTCATCACGGACGAGGCGGTGCTTCGCGGGGTAAAGCCGGAAGCGCGGGTTGCCGTCAACGGCGTCTCCTACGATGTCGGAGGCCTCAAGGGCCAGCCCAACTACGCGTATCTGCAGCCGGACTGGCTCGACGCGTTGACGGCGGACCCGTCCGCGTTTCAGTTCTCGGGGTTTGAAGTTGGTGAACCATCGGAACGGATGGCGTGGAACCGGGTTCGCCATCACGCTCCAGGCGCCGAGTGGCCTCCCGAAGGCGTCTATCTGCGCATGGACTACCGCATGCCTGAAGTGCACGCTTCAGGGGAAGCGAAGCCGAACATTCGCGTGTCGGTGCATTATGAGTTGTACGACGGGGCGCCGGTTATGAGCAAATGGCTCACCATTCATAACGACGGCGCCGAAACCGTGCGCATCGACGGGTTCACCACGGAGATACTGGCGGCGGTCGAACGCGGCTCCGACGTGGATTCCTCGCGCACGGCCCTGCTGTTGCCCAATGTTCATGTTGAATCCGATTATGCGTTTCAGGGAGGAACGGCCATGGGCAGCAGCCGGTTCGCGGTCCACTGGGCGCCGGATCCCGACTACACCACCCAGGTGAATTACGTCTGCGCGACGCCGTGCCTGCTCGAGGTGCGGCCCGAGTTGGGCCCGGCGGTGGATTTGGCGCCGGGCAAGGCGTTCGAGTCGTTCCGCGCGTTCG
>Ga0209201_1000900_pt1 | contig 37910 bp, 36 predicted proteins | sample AD_UKC055_MetaG_FD_184411 | JGI IMG/M metagenome (GOLD analysis project Ga0209201, IMG submission 184411) | Active sludge microbial communities of municipal wastewater-treating anaerobic digesters from USA - AD_UKC055_MetaG (SPAdes) (version 2) | ecosystem: Engineered > Bioreactor > Anaerobic >... | reverse complement strand
TGTACATAGTGGACCTCCTGTTTGCGTTCGTCTTGGCCTCACAGAAGGGCATTGAACGTGCCATGAACACATCGTTAATTACATCAATAGGTTATAACGATTTCGTTGGTGGCGGGGACCTTGCGGAAATGTATCAATCTGGGTGTGAATCCTTGAATTGATAAGTATATCGCTAGGTTATATTTTCATGGCCATTTTGGGATAGTCGATTGTGGCATCTGCTGACAAGAAAACCAGGGCTGCCCGGGACTCAAAAATGGCATTCCGAATTGAAGCGCACAAGAATACAAAGTGCTGATATGATGTGCTACCCCAAAATGGAACATTAGATATAACTATTCAAATATAAAATTGTTTATTATGCATCTCTTCCAGTTTTGCCTGGTGTTTTCTCCATCCCTTCATGATATCGAACGATAGGTTCAAATAGGTAACACATGGCATTTGTTTATTATTTCTCGATTTTTCCTGCTTGGCACGTTCAATGCTCTCCTGTCGTTCGAACGAATTCGAAAGGATCACCGATGTACACAACGACAGCAGAGATGTTGAAGAATTCATATGAAATCTGCCGGGAGGAGATCGGGGACGAACAGCAAGTCCTCAGTCATGGACTGAAAAAGGACCTCATAAAAGAAAGCAAAATCTTCTCGATCACGAATCGCTTAATGGTCGTGCTGAAGCCAGAAATGTGTCATGAATACGATGACGTCAATGTCGTCAAATCAGAACAGGCAAAAACCGACCTCATTGAAAGACTCAGAGCAGAAATTAAAAAAGTGGATGACCGGTTAATAAATCATGACTGATGCTGATAAATCATCCATCCCTTCCCTGAAGGCAAAGGCAATCCCCAGGCAGGCGGCCGGTTTCAGACCGGCCGTTTTTTTACCACTCCCGGCCGTCATCGCCCCTTCCTGATGCGCTCTGCCCGAATCGACCATTCCAAATTGGCACAATCATTTTAACTGTTCGAATAAGCTCTGCTTTTGTCGGACGGCATACCGGATCGGTACAGGGGCCAGGTGGCTCAGCCACGATGACTCGGAGGCGTCTACGTTGTAACATATTGTTAATATTAACGATTTAACATCATCAAAGGTGTCGCCGAAGGTGGCATGACCGGTGCTGACAGGGATTGCAGACGACGGTATCAAGATCCCGAAAGTGATCACTTTGGAGGGTCCTTCATGGATAAACCGCGGACGAGAAAAGGATTCTGGCCCATGCCAATGGATGACAGCGAGGACAAGCACATCTTCATTGTCGGGCCCATGAGGTTTCAGAACTTTGCGCTGGCTTACTATCTCAAGGAAACTCTGGGCGTCGAATGCACGGAACTCACATTGGAGAGCGGCCCGGCGCTTCCGGAGGAGGCAAAGGGAAAAAACTCGGTGCTGTTTCTCATCGACGGCATTGATGGAAACCTCGATGAGAAAATCTCGTTTCTTGATACCGCCATCAGAAATGTCATTGATGATTTCCACATCTGCCTTTTTAATATCCGGCCGGATCAGGAGATGGCTGAAGCGACTTTAAACCAGCAGGTCCAGGGGATTTTTTACATCGATGACGATATCCGCAATCTCGGCAGGGGCCTCAAGGCCATCTTCAACGGCGAGTTGTGGATGCCCCGGCGGGTCTTGACCGGCTTGATCCAGAATCATGCGACGAGATGGAATGGCGGAGAGGTCGACCCGGATATCCTTACGCCGCGGGAAATCGAAATACTTTACCTGCTCGTTACGGGCAAAGAACGCAGCGCCATCGGCGATGCGTTATTCATCAGTCCCCACACGGTGAGAACCCACCTTTCCAATATTTTCCGGAAAATCCGGGTAAAGAACCGGCTCGAGGCCAAAGTGTGGTTTGAAAAAAATCGCGAAGCCCTGAGACACGAGACGAAGAGAAAATTCAGGATCCAGGTGAGAAACGGAGATTAAGACAGGTTACATTTTCTGCCGGCTCCGTTGAACCGCTGAAGCAAAAAAATTATGACCTGCTCCTGGTGTTGATCATCGCCTATCATCTCTATCACATGGCCTTTGGTGCCGTCTCGGAGGTGGCGGCACTCATTGACGGGCACGGCTGCCGGTATATCGAACCGTGATTGCCTTCCTCCGGGACAGTGCTGCACGCTGTTTAAAAACCAATCATAGATCCAGTGACCTCCTTGCAATTCCGGGCCTCGCACGTTGTTGTCGGGGCCCGGATGTTATTGCGTCCGAAGTAAACCTGTCATCTCCCTCTCCCCATGCCTGTTTCCGGATCCGTCGCCCCTGCGGCAGGCTGCCCCGCACAAGGGATTACGCGTCGTCTTCCCTGCCGTCGGGCGCAAATAGCACGGAATCTGCAAAAGAATGATTGAATTGGAAAATTCTTTCTGATATTCGACCGACTCGACGTATTCGCGAAGCAGATTCCGGCCAGGACCACGATGGAAAAGGTCAAATCGCGAGTCATTCAAACAAGTTGGAGAGTCACTTTATGACCGCGGCGGCGGGCTCGAGTGAAGGCCCGAACTCAAACAACGACAAGACGAGGAAAAGGAAGATTCTTGTCTTTTCCATCCTGGCTGTCATCGTCGCGGCTGTCATTGTTTCCTCACTCTTTTATTTCGAGTACCGAAAGACCCATGTGACCACGGACGACGCCTTCGTCGACGGGCGCGTGTATCTTGTGGCCTCGAAAATCCCCGGGACGGTAAAGGCCCTGCACGTTACAGACAACCAGATGGTGAAGAAAGGAGACACCCTGGTTGAAATCGATCCGGCCGATTACGAGGTCAGGGTGCTGGAAACACAGGCCAACCTTGAGGTGGGGAAGAATCAGCTCATCGAGCTCCAGGCCGCCCTCGATTCCGCACGGGCCGGTCTTGAAGCGCAGGAATCCATGCTCCGCAAGGCGGAGATAGACTTCCAGCGGGCCGATTCTCTGGTCAAAGAGGATCTGGTCACGAAGGAATTTTTCGACCAGAAGAAGACCGCCCTCGAGGTCGCACAGGCGCAGCTCAAATCAGCGAGGGAACTCGTAAGGAAGACAGAGGCATCCCTGGGAACGCAGAGGGCCCTTATCCGGCAGGCCCGGTCAACCCTCCAGGGCGCGGAGCTGAACCAGAGTTACACGAAAATCCTGGCCCCCGCCGATGGTTACGTCACCAAGCGGAATGTGGAGGCCGGAAACCGGGTCCAGACCGGCCAACCGCTGCTCGCCGTCGTGTCGCTCGCGCCGGGGGATGTTTGGATCACGGCCAATTACAAGGAGACGGACCTGACGCGGGTGAAACCCGGCCAGAAGGTCCGGATCAGGGTGGATACCTATCCCGGAAAGGTCCTCCACGGAAGAGTGGAGAGCATCATGGCCGGCACGGGAGCCGTCTTTTCGCTCTTCCCGCCCGAAAATGCCACGGGCAACTACGTGAAAGTGGTTCAGAGAATTCCCGTCAAGATCGTGCTGGACGAATCGAACAATCCGGCGCCGATTCTGCGGATCGGCATGTCCGTCGAGCCGACCATCCTGATCGACCGGTGATCGGTGGAGGGGTCTCATGAACAAATGGCTCGTCGCCGTGACGGTCATGCTTCCCACCATCGTTCAGATCATCGACACCTCCATCGTCAATGTCTCCCTCGATCACATCCGCGGCAGCCTCTCCGCCGGGATCGACGAGTCCACCTGGGTCATCACGTCCTATCTCGCGGCCAACGCCATCGTCATCCCGATGACCGGGTGGCTGAGCCGGCTTTTCGGCAGGAAGCGATACCTGATCGGCTCGGTCTTTTTCTTCACCCTGACTTCGTTCCTCTGCGGGATTTCCTGGAGCCTGCCCGCCCTCATCGTGTTCAGGGTCTTCCAGGGCGCCGCGGGCGGCGCACTCCAGCCCCTGTCGCAGGCGATCCTGCTGGAGACGTTCCCGCCCCGGCAGCACGGGATGGCCATGGCCATCTTCGGCATGGGGGTGATGTTCGGTCCCATCATCGGCCCCCTTCTGGGCGGATGGATCACGGACAACTGGTCGTGGCACTGGGTTTTCTTCATCAATATACCCATTGGCATCGTCTCCATCCTCATGACTAGGTCATTCATCATCGATCCCCACTACGTGGAGAGGAGAAAGATGAAAATCGACTACCTGGGTCTTTCGCTTCTCACCGTCGGTATCGGCTGCCTGCAGATCATGCTGGACCGGGGGCAGAGGGAAGACTGGTTCGCTTCCAGCTTCATTTTCTGGTTGTGCATCATTTCCTTCACGGCCCTTGCCGTCTTTGTCATCAACGAACTCTTCGCCGAGAACCCCGTGGTCCAGTTCAGGATCTTCCGGAACCCGGCCTTTACCGCGGGGAACATCATCGGGTTTTTCACCTTCTTCTGCCTCTTCGGGAGCATCGTTCTGCTGCCCATCTACCTGCAGACCCTGATGGGGTACACGGCTTTTCTCGCCGGGCTTGTCCTCGGCCCCGGGGGGCTCATGACGATGATTGCCATGCCGATCGGTGGCAAACTTGTCACGAAAATGAATCCGAAGGCCGTCCTCGGTTTCGGGATAGCCGTGACCGCCTTTTCGATTTTCATGATGTCGCGCTTCAGTCTGTCCGCCGATTTCGATGCCATCGTCTGGCCGCGGATCGTCATGGGAGTCGGCATGGGCCTTCTTTTCATCCCCCTGATGACGCTGACCATGTCGTGGGTGAGGAAAGAGGACATGGGGAACGCGGCGTCCATCTTCAATTTTACCCGGATGCTCGGGGGGAGCTTCGGTGTGGCCATCGCGTCGACCATCCTCTCCCGAAGGGCGCAGTATCATCACTCCCATCTCGCGGACAACATGAGCCTCCTGGACCGGAATTTCCAGAGCGCCCTTCCGCAGGTTGCCCAGACCCTGCAGGAACAGGGATTCGCGCCCGCCCTGCTGGACCCCGCAAGCCTGGGCACCATTTACAGGGGGCTCCTGAAACAGGCTTCCATGATGGCCTTCAACGACACCTTTTACGTTCTCGCGGTGATGATGACCTGTTCCATCTTCCTCATTTTGATCATGCGAAGCCATGCGCACCATGCGGAAGAGGGCGTGCAAAAGGAGATTGTCCTGGAATGAGATTTTAACCGCTTCCGAATATTCCCGCCGGCCTTTAAAATATGGTATACTCCGGCGTCGGAATCTCATGCCAAATTACGGCAAAAGGAGTGAATATCCATGAACAGGCGGGATTTCCTGAGGCTTGGCGCGATAGGTTCTGCGTCGGCGCTGCTCGGATGGGAGGGGATTGCCGGCGCCGCGCGGTTTTCGGCGGCGGAGCCCTTCGTTTTTCCAAAGCCGGTATACCGCACCCTCGGGCGAACGGGACTGAAGATCACCGTTGTGAGCTTCGGGGCCATGCTGACACCCGAGCCGGAGGTAATCAGGGCGGCCTTCGATCACGGCGTCAACTATGTCGACACGGCCCGTTCATACATGGGCGGACGGAACGAGGAGATCGTGGGCAGAGCCCTCAAGGGCATACGCGGCAAGGTCTATGTCGCCACGAAGATCCGCTCCTCGTCGAGGAAGAGAGAGGCCATGTTCAGGAATGTGGAGGAAAGTCTCCAGGCGCTCGGGACCGATTATATCGATGTCATCCAACTCCACGGCCTTGACGGACGAGACCGCGTGTTCAATCCGGAGACCCGGGAGGCCCTCGTGAGGCTGAAGGAGCAGGGCAAGGTCCGCTTCTTCGGTGTCACAACACACTCGAACCAGGCGGAGGTGCTCAATGCCCTCGTCGACGATCCGGAGCGGTTCTTCGACGTGGCCCTCGTGGCGTACAATTTCAAATGCGGCGAAGATGTCAAGGAGGCGATTGCCCGGGCTGCGCGGGTGAAAATCGGCATCGTTGCGATGAAAACCCAGGCAGGGGGGTACAAAACGGACGCGCTCGGTCCGATCAGCCCCCATCAGGCGGCTTTGAAATGGGTGCTCCAGGACAGGAATGTCACCGCGGCCATACCCGGCATGCGGGATACCGCGGAGCTGAGGGAAGACATAGCGGTCATGGGGATGCGGTTCAGTGTTGTCGACAGGATGATCCTGAAAGGCTATGGGGCCGCCATCGATCCTTACTACTGTCGTCTCTGCGGCAAGTGCGAGGCCTCCTGCCCGGCGGGTGTCGAAATCAGCGCCATCAACCGCTGCCTGATGTACGCGGAAGGCTACGGGAACCTCCCGCTGGCCCGGTCCATCTACGGGAAAATACCGTCCACCCGTTCCGCATCCGCCTGCCTCGACTGCGGGGATTGCCTGGCGCGGTGCGTCAACGGGCTCGACATCGGAATGAAAATGAAGCGGGCGAGAAAACACCTGGCCTAGGCTTGTCGCTGGCCGCCCTCATCCGGCCCTGGAGGATCCGTGGATCGATATCCGGTGATTTTTTCAATCGTCCTTTCCTTCCTGGTCCTGTGCACGTCCTTTCCGCGCGAAGCCTCGAGTGACCCCATTCAAAACGTGATGCCCCCCCGGGAGTGCCCGAAAGGGTGGCTCCTGGAGGACCGGGTCGGCGTCTACGACAGGGAAAACCTCTTCGAACACATCGACGGTGAGGCTGAACTCTACCTTCCCTACGGCTTCGAAGTGGTCGCCACGGCCAGGTACGCGAAGGGTGGGGACACCGACAGGGCCATAGCGGCGGATGTTTACAGGATGGCCTCGCTCCTCGATGCCTTCGGCATCTACTCGAACTACCGGAAGCCCGGTGCCGAGGCTTCCCGGGTCGGTGCCGAGGGTTTTCTATCGCCGTCGCAGCTCATGTTCTACCAGGACAGGTATTTCGTGCGGCTGCAGGCATCCGGCGTGACGGGCATAGAAAAAGACGTCTTCCTCGCGTGCGGCCGGGCTATCTCGAAGAATCTCCCGGCCGATATGAACCGTCCCGCGGAGGCCGAAATGCTCCGTGTGCCGGGCGTGTCGCTCGGGACGGAGCGATATGTCGCGAGGAGCCTCCTCGGGTACGCCTTCCTGCGTCGCGGCGTCATCGCCGACGCCGTCGTTGAGGGGGAAAAACTGCAGGTTTTTCTCGTGCCCGAGGATTCGAAGCCGGCCGCCCGGAAGGCCTTTGACCAATACCATGGCTATTTGCAGGCGTCGGGCGGAGGCATTCAGCTGTCCGGGGCAGGGGAGCGGGTCTCCCTGTCCGCGACGGATCCGCTTTACGGGGGGGTGTTTGTAGAGCAATCCGGCCGCTTCCTCGTGGGCGCCGTCAGGGCGCAAAAGATCTCCGCGGCAAAGAAAATCGTCGAGGAGATTTCAAGGCGGGTGGGCGGTCCATAGCAGGAACCGCCGCTTTCATTCTCATGCCGTTCTGAAAAGAGCGTGCCCCTTGCTTCTCTCTTCTATCATAACCCCTTCGTGGACGAGTTCAATGAGGTGAACGAAGGTTTCATTGAGGGCGAGAAACCTGTCAAATTCAGGCAGATCGTCCCCGAATATATCCCTGGAGACCTCGAAGGTCGTCCGGGGCCCCCTCGCGACGGAATCCAAAGCCAGTCCCTTCCTCTCCTCGTGATGCGCCTTGATCTCCCGGATTCTTGCGGCCAGGTCCGGGAAGGGGTCCCCGTGCGCCGGATACACTTTTACGGCGGGCAGGGTCTCGATCCGTGTCAGCGAGTCGAGGAAGCTTCGGAGGGGCCGAAAATCGGGGCAAAAGAGGTCTGGACTGAGATTGGGGGTGATCTCCGGCAGGACGTGATCGCCCGGGAGGAGGAGACCCTCCTTCGGGAAGTAATAGGATACATGGTCGCGCGTATGGCCGGGGGTTGCGATCGCCTGAAATTCCGTCTCACCTGCAACCTGCCGGGAATCGGCCTGGAAATACCGGTCGCCTTCGAAGGGGCTTCCGGCCGTCTTGAAGGAAAGAAACAGGTTAATGACGAAGTCCGTCGTGCTTTCGGGAAGACCGTGCAGGTGGCAGAAGCCCCTCACGCGGCGAACGAGTTCCATCTCGTCGGCCCGCACCGAAAGGACCTCCCGTCCGACATCGGACACGTGAATTTCCGCGCCCGATGCCGCTTTGATGCGGCCGGCCATTCCGCAGTGATCGATGTGATGGTGCGTGATATAGATCCGATCGATGTCCTGCGGCGTTTTGCCGACTGTCCTGAGGGAGTTTTCGAGGATCGACAAGGTTTCCGGCGTGTCGAGGCCCGTGTCAAAGAGCGTGACCCCGCCGCCGTGGATGAGAACGAAAATGTGCACATGCTTCAAGCGGAAAGGCATGGGGACTGTGATCATGTAAAAATTCCGGGATATTTCTTCCATCAATGCCGCCGGCCTCCGTGAAATCCCTCAGTCTCTCTCTTTTCTCGCGATGACGAAAGACGCCGAGCCCTTGGCGATGAGCTTTTTTCGTTCATCGTATATCTTGGCCTCGGCGTGGGCCAAACGCCTGCCGCGGTGGATCATCGTGCCGTGGGCCGTAAGCTCACCGGCTTCAGCCGGCGCGAAATAGTGTATCTCCAGGGAAGTCGTGACGATGGTCTCTCCGTCTTTAAGATACGGTATCACTGAGATACCGCAGGCGGAATCCGTTATCGATGCCATGACACCTCCGTGGATCGTGCCCCAGAGGTTTTTGTGCTTATGCCCCGTTTTCACCCTGACTATCGACCCTCTCGTGTCTGTGGAGAGCATTTTCATGGAAAGAGTTTTGTAGAAGGGCGACTTGTTGATGTACTTCTTTACGGCATGCAAATCCCGCCAGGATATCTTCATGCGTCCACCTCCCATGGTCGCGCTTGGGTAGCCGCGGGGCAGTATAGGGAAGCGGTGGACCTGTGTAAAGATAAAACCTTGTCGTCGGCGCAGCTTTTCTCATTGCTTTCAGGGAGTATTTCTGTCAAAAAAACACGTTAAGAAACGGGGGGACAAAGGATGGACGCTCGAAGGGAAGAAGTCGGCATCCGGAGCGAAGACGGTGTCATATCCAGCATCACAGTCTTCGACGGGGATTTTCCGACCGATTCGCCCGTCCTGATCTGCATGCCCGCCATGGGCGTTCCCGCAAAATTCTACGAACCCCTTGCCGTGCCTGTCGTCAAAGAGGGATGGCGTCTCGTCACCGTCGACCTGCGGGGCAACGGATTGTGTTCCCTTCGCCCATCCAGAGCGGTTTCCTTCGGGTATCATGAGATGGTCACCTTCGACTGGCCAGCCGCCGTGGAAAAGGTCAGGACGCTCTTTCCCGGAGCGACGATTTACCTTCTCGGCCACAGCCTGGGAGGCCAGCTGAGCACGCTCTATCTCGCCGTGAACCCCGGCGCGTGCACCGGCCTCATCCTGGTTGCAGCGCCCTCCGTCTACTACAAGGGTTGGGACTTCCCGTTGAACCTGGGCGTTCTGGCCGGGACGCAGCTTGCCTGCGCGGTCGCTGGAACCCTGGGATATTTCCCGGGAAAGAGGATGGGTTTCGGCGGAACGGAAGCCCGTGGCGTCATCCGGGATTGGGCGCACACGGGGCGCACCGGCCGCTATGAACCCGCCGGGAGCCCCGTTGATTTCGAAAAGCTTATCGGGGAGCTGGAACTCCCCGTTCTTTCCATTTGCTTTGCGATGGACCTTCTTGCGCCTGAAAAGGCCTGCGCGAACCTCTGTGCCAAGATGAAACGGTGCCGCATCACCCGTCATGTTCTGATGAACGAAGACCTGGGCCATCTCCAGTGGGTCAAAAACCCGCAGCCCGTCATCGCGAAGATCGGCCAGTGGCTGGGAAATGGCCCCTGATCGGTGAAATGATGAAAAATACCGGCCGTGACTCATTACGATATCTGCTGTATGAAGCCAACAAGGCGAATCGTAATGGATTTACCAGGGTTTAAATGGAGGGCTAACGATGGCAACGTATAAGGAAACATCCATGGGTGCCATATTCCAGAACCGGGTCCAGGAATACGGCGACAGGACCCTCGTGAAGTACAAGAACAAACAGGGGGCGTGGGAGGAGATCTCCTGGAACAGGCTCAACGGCATGGTGAGGGATTTGGGCCTGTTCCTGATCAACAGGAATGTCCAGCCGGGCGACAAGGTGGCCCTGTTCTCACCAAACCGTTATGAATGGTGGGTTGCCGATCTGGCCATCATCTCCGTCGGTGCGGTGAACGTACCCATCTATGCCACCAACTCCGCGGAGGAGGCCCGGTACATCATCGATAATTCGGATTCCAGGATGTGCCTCGTCGGCACGAGGGAGCACATGGATAAAATCCTCCAGATCAAGGACCGGCTCCCGAACCTGGGAGAGATCGTCATCTTCGACGATCTCGAAGAGCCGGCGGCCGGCGTTATCACGCTTCAGGAGGCCTGCCGGGAAGGGAGAGCGGCCGGGAGCAAGGACGAGTTCGACAAGCGCCTCATCCCCATCAACATCGATGACGTGGCCACTATCATCTACACGTCGGGCACCACCGGCAGTCCCAAAGGTGTCATGCTGACCCACAAGAACTTCGTGGCCAATGTCAATCAGGTTCAAACGGCAGATCCCGAATTCTTCCTGGGCGATCACACCTTCCTGTCATTCCTCCCGCTTGCGCACTCACTGGAGAGAACGACCGGATACTACCTCCCGATTTTTCTCGGCCACAAGGTCGTCTTTGCCGAAAGCACGGAAAAACTCCTGGAGAACTTCCTCGAGATCAGACCCACCTTCATCATCAGTGTGCCGCGCATCTATGAAAAGATACATTCGGGCATCCTCGCGAAGGTCGCCGGTGCACCCCCGGTCAAAAAAGCCCTGTTCAACTGGGCCATGGGCATTGCAAAAGAGAACCTGCCCTATGTCTGCGAGAATAAAAAAAGGACCGGCCTGTTTGCTTTCAAATATAACCTGGCGGACAAACTCATTTTCAGCAAGCTCAGGGCGGCTATCGGCATGGACAGGCTTCACGCCGCCGTCTCGGGAGGGGCGCCTTTATCGGTTTCCGACGCGGAGTTCTTCATCGGCATGGGCATCAGGGTGATCGAAGGGTTCGGTCTGACCGAGACAACACCGGTCACGAACGCCAACCTGCCCAAGCGCATCAAGCCGGGTACGGTGGGTCCGGCCGTGAGAGACACCGTCATCAAGATCTCCGAAGCCGGCGAAATCCTGATCAAGGGGCCCCAGATCATGAAGGGATACTACAAGAACGAGGCGGCCACCAGGGAGGCCTTCACCCCCGACGGCTTCTTCCGCACCGGTGATAGCGGTGAAATCGACAAGGACGGCTACCTGAAGATTACCGGCAGGATAAAGGACCTCATCGTCACCTCCAGCGGCAAGAACATCTCCCCGCAGAATATCGAGAATGCCCTCATGGCATCCCCCTTTGTTGAACAGCTGGCGGTCATCGGCGACAACAGGCAATACCTCACGGCGCTGATCGTGCCCGCCTATGACGCGCTGGAGACCTGGGCGAAGCAGAACAACGTTCCCTTCACCGGCCGGAGGGACCTCATCTCGAAGGCCGAGGTCCGGAAGCTCTACGAGAGGGAGGTTGAACAGTGCATGAAGGATTTTGCCCCCATTGAACAGGTCAAGAAGTTCACCCTGCTGGAGATCGAGTGGTCCCAGGACACCGGTGAGCTCACGCCCACGATGAAGCTGAAGAGAAAGATAATCAACAAGAAATACCTTTCTCAGATTGAGTCCATGTATCCGCCGGGATGACAGGCAGGGGAGAGCACCCGATGACGGGGTTGAACGATATTTATGAGATACTCAAGGACCCCGCGGCTTACGGCAGAAAATTGAAAGGGGAAGGCCGCCGCGGGATCGTGGGGTATTTCTGCTCCTACACACCCGAGGAGATCATCTATGCCGCCGGCGCCCACCCCTTCAGGCTCTTCGGATCGGATGACACCATCCATCTTGCCGACGCGCATTTTCAGTCCTATTGCTGCTCCCTCGTGCGGGGCGCCCTGGAAGGGGCCCTGGCGGGCCGTCTCGATTTTCTCGACGGTGTCGTCTTCCCCCACACGTGTGATTCGATCCAGAGGCTCTCCGACATCTGGCGCATGAATGTCAAGGGCCCCTTTCACCTCGACGTGGTGCTGCCGGTGAAGCTGGGCGGAGAAAGCTCTAAGACTTACATGACAGACGTCCTTCAGCGATTCAGGGCCGAACTTCAAGCCCGGTTGGGTGCGGAGATTGGCCTGGAAGCGTTGCGGGCGGCCATCGGGACCTTCAACAGGATCAGGGGTTATCTCAGCCGGCTCTACGAGATCAAATCTGAAGACCCCGGGCTCATCAGTGGAAGCGACCTTCACGCCATCGTCAAAGCTTCGATGATCATGGATAGGGACCGCCTTTTGGAGACACTCCCCCGTATCGTCACGGAACTGAGTGACAAAAAAGGACAGAGGAAGGAACCCGCGGGGAAGCGTCTCGTCATGGCCGGTGGCGTCTGCAACCACCCCGACGTCTACCGGTTCATCGAAGAAGCGGGTGGCGTCGTCGTGGGGGATGATCTCTGCACGGGGTCGAGGTACTTCGACGGCATTGTTGAATTGAACGACGACCCGATCAGGGCGATTGCAGACCGGTACATGACGCGGTCCCTCTGCCCGGCAAAGCACGCGGGTCTTTTCACCCGGTCGGACCGTATTGTGGATGTCGTGCGGGAGAAGAAGGCCCTGGGCGTCGTTTTTATCTTGCTCAAATTCTGCGACCCCCACGCCTTCGACTACCCCTACCTGAAGGAAGCCCTGGACCGGCAGGGGATCCCCAGTCTGCTGCTGGAGGTGGAGGACCGGCTCCCGTCAGAGGGTCAACTGCAGACAAGGTTTGAAACCTTTATCGAGATGCTTTAGGAACGAAAAGATCGGGATGGCGTATCAAAAGACGAAAACGACAAACCTCATGCAGGAGATCTTTCTCTTTCTTCTTGCGGGGGTGCGGAAAAAAATTCTTCGCTTCAAGAAGCATCGGAAGATGAAGGATATCCTGACGGTCTACTATCTCGAGGCCAAGAGCGCACGCGTCGGCGGCAGGAAGGTTGCCTGGATCACGAGCGGCGGTCCCGTCGAGCCGCTCATCGCCATGAATATCATCCCCGTCTATCCAGAGAACCACGGCGCCATGATCGGGGCAAGCAAGATGGGTGCGGGTCTCTGCGAGCTGTCGGAATCCATGGGGTACTCGAGCGATCTCTGCTCCTACGCCCGTTCAGACATCGCCTGCGCCACCGTCAACGGCGGTCCCATCGGCGGGCTACCCCGTCCCGACATGCTCGTCTGCTGCAACAACATCTGCGGGACCGTGCTCAAGTGGTATGAAGTGCAGGCCCGCTATTTCAACGCGCCCCTTTTCATTTTCGACACGCCCTTCTGCCACACGGGGTTCGGTGAGGAGGTCAGGCGTTACGTCCGCCGGCAGCTCGACGAGTATGTTTCCTTTCTGGAGAAAACCTGCGACAGGAAAATGGACGGAGGGCGTCTTGCCGGCGTGGGGAAGCTCTCCCTTGAGGCCCAGCGCCTGTGGCAGGCGGTGCTCGACACGACGGTCAATCGGCCAGCGCCCATGTGCGCCTTCGACGCCTTTTTCCACCTGGCGCTCATCGTGACCCTCCGGGGGACGCAGGAGGCCGTTGATTATTACCGCCGGCTTCTGGAACGGATGAATGACAGGGTCGCGAGGGGTGTCGGCGCCGTCGCCGACGAGAAGTACCGCCTCCTCTGGGACAACATCCCCGTCTGGCACAGGACGCGGTGGCTGTCTGAGAAATTCGCCTCCCACAGTGCCTGCCTGGTGGCCGACACTTACACCTCTGCCTGGTGCGGGTCCATGAAGTATATCGACGAAAACAATTTTTTTGATTCCATGGCCGAGGCCTACACGCGCATCTACCTCAACATCGGCGTGGACGAAATGGCGCGCACGGTGCTTGCCATGATCGACAAGTACAAGGTGGATGGCATGGTCATGCACTCGAACCGGAGCTGCAAGCCTTACTCCCTGGGCCAATACGATATCGCGAAAATCGTGGAGCGCGAGCGGGGAATCCCGTCTCTCATCATCGAGGCGGACATGGTGGACGAAAGAAGCTTTTCGGAAAGCCAGGTCTCCACGCGCATCGACGCGTTCATGGAGATGATCAAAGCGTCAAGATAGTGGTCAGTGGCTAGTGGCGAGTGGTGGGAACGAACCCTTGACCCTACAGCGAAATAAACGAAATAGACGGGAACAACGATTGAGATGATCACTGCAGGAATCGACATAGGGTCCATTTCCACCAAGGCGACCGTTCTTTCGGACGGGAAACTCCTCGGCACCCGGCTCATCTTCACCGGCTACAACGCCGAGGCTGCGGGAAGGGCCGTTTTCGAAGAGCTCCTGAAAGAACTGGGTCTGGAGCGGTCGGCCATACGGCGGGTGATTTCGACGGGCTACGGCAGAAACAGCGTCAAGTTTGTCGATAAAGCCGTGACGGAGATAACCTGCCATGGGGCGGGGGCGCACTACCTGGACCCCCTGGTCCGTTCCATCATCGATATCGGCGGGCAGGACAGCAAAGCGATAGTCATTGACGGGAAAGGGAAAGTGAAGAACTTTGCCATGAACGACAAATGCGCCGCCGGTACGGGCCGGTTCCTGGAGGTCATGGCCAGGGCCCTTGAGGTGGATCTCGAGGTGTTCGGCAATCTGTCGCTCAGGGCGGGGAATCCCTCGAAGATCAGCAGCCTCTGTACGGTCTTTGCCGAGTCGGAGGTGATCTCGCTCATTTCCAAAGGCGAGAGCCGGGAGAACATCATCGCCGGCATTCACGAATCCATCGCCGCCAGGGTGGCGGCCATGGCAAACCGCGTGGGCATGATTCCGCCGCTGGTCATGACAGGCGGTGTGGCCAAGAATGCCGGCGTGGTAAAAGCACTGGAGAAGAAACTCGGGTTTTCCATCCTTGTTTCGGGGTACGCGCAGGTCAACGGCGCCATCGGCGCCGCCGTTCTGGCCATGAACATCAAGTAAAAAATGATTTAATCCATTCTAAATGATGATGGCTGCATGCCCTTTCCGGCGGGGGAAGATATCATGTCAGAAAAAGGATACATGATTCGTTCAGACTGCATCGGTTTGGATATGGGCGGGTACACAATCGATGTGACACCCCGCAGGACACTTGCCTATGCGGCGGCTGTTGGTGCGCTGGAAGAGGTTTATTTCGATGACGCGCGGCCCGGGGGTATTGTAGCTCCGCCGCCGTTTATTGTTTCTGTGGAGTGGCCGGTCATGTTATCTCCGCAGTACATTGCGGGGATCGGTTTGAGCGATGATACCCTTTTCAACAATCTGGTCCACGCCTTCCAGGACAGCTTCTTCCACCGGGTGATTCGCCCGGGGGACCGGCTTCAAGTCAGGGGTTGTATCGCCCAGGTAAGGAAGACAAGTGCCGGAGCAGTGGTCGTTTGCCGGATCACGACACGTGATGCTGTCTCGGGGGATCCTGTCGCCGAGGGCTGGTTCGGTTCATTGTTCCGGGGGGTCGCAATTGACGGTGAGCCGGGTACAGCCGTTGAGCCGCCGTCACTCAGAAGAGAAGCCGGTCTGGAAGGCCCCGGGATCAAACGCGTCACGATCCAGATACCGCGCGGACTGCCCCATGTATATTCGGAGTGCGCGCACATCTGGAACCCGATCCATACGGAACGCAAATTCGCCTTGAAGAAACATCTGCCCGACATCATCCTGCACGGGACGTGCACGTGGGCACAGGCCTGCTTGGCGGTTATTCGCGCCTATGCGGGCGGCATGCCGACCCGACTGAGGCGTTTCGGCGGACGCTTCTCCCGCATGGTGATCCCGGGGTCTCATATCGTGGTCGAGCACCGGGCCGACCCCGCGGAGCAGGGCGTCGTACACTTCGCCGTGCGGAACGAGGCCGGAGAACTGGCTGTTACGAACGGTGTGGCGGAGATCGCCTGAGCCGGTTCTTCTCGCCGGGAGATTGACAACCCCGTAAACACAAACCCTGCTTTCGTGAAGGAAGCAGGGTTTTCTTTCGATATGATCGGGGACTCCGCTCATTCCGGGCGGAGAGGTTCTGCGTGATAAAGAGCCATTTCGTCGCTGTGGTTTGAGATCCTGATGATCAGGGGCATACCGATATAGAGCCCGTCCGCCGTGACGCCGGTTATTCTTGCCAGGACTCTTCCCACCCCGTCAGCCAGCTCGACCAGTCCCAGCAGGAGAGGAGCATCGAACTCCGGCGGGACAAAGGAAAGCTCCGTCCAGCTATACAGAGTCCCTCTCCCGCTCAACTCCTCCCAGGCAAAGCCGTCTCCCAGGCATTCCGGACAGTGGGAACGGGGCGGGAAAAAGAGCTCGCCGCAATTCTCGCATCGGGGAGCAAGAAACTTCCCCGCCCGCAGGCCTTCCCAGAATTTCCTTGCCGACGGGCTTTCGAGGTTCGTAGGCTTCAGGTAGTTGGGTCTGGAGGTCATTTCAATCCCTGCCGAAAAGCATGACCAGGCCGTTGTTCATCATTCCCCCTTCGCAATGCATCAACCCGATCTTCGCATTTTTTACCTGGATGGATCCCGCTTCTCCGCGGAGCTGCCTGACCAGGTTAATCGTTTCATACAAAGGGGTGGCGGCCCATGGATGACCCCGGGAGGTGAGCCCCCCGTCCGTGTTAATGGGAATTTTCCCGTTGATTTCCGTCTCGCCGTCGCGAATGGCCTTTACCATTTCGCCGTCACGATACCAGCCGATATCCTCGGGAATGATCAGCTCATGGGAGCTGAAGGGTGCGTAAATCTCGGCAACATCGACCTCGTTCGGTTTGATCCCTGCGGACTGAAACGCTTTTTTTGCCGCCTCCCGTGTCGCCGTGAAATGGCTGATGGATTTTCTGCAGTCGTCCGTGGGGATAACGCAGGAATTGTCATGGTGAAGACCCCAGCCCAGAAGGTAAACGGGGCGAGGGGAAAGGTCCCGGGCGACCTCCTCGGCGGCAATCACGATAGCCGCGGCGCCGTCCAGGGAAGCCGCTGAATCGAGAAGTTTGATGGGTGACGCAAGCGGGCGGGAGTGGATGACCTCATCTACCGTCATGCGTTTTGTGAAGGCGGCCACAGGGCTGCCCGCCGCGTTTTTGCGGTTCCTGACAGCAGCCAGGGCGAAGTCTTCTTCCGTCGCCCCGGTCTCGTGCATGTAGCGGCGTGCCGATAGAGCGTAAGCCCAGATGATCCCGTACGCCGCGTAAGGCTGCAGGGCGGTGGGTTCGATCATGGACCACCCGTGTCCCCGGGTGAGATTTTTGAACCAGTCGATGGAGGCCTCACGAACAGCGCCGTAACAGAGAGCGATTTTGATGCGGCCCGCTTGAATTTCGTCGGCGGCGTACTTCAACGTCAGCCCGCCGGCGATAGCCCCGCAACAGATTTCGACCATGGATTTGGGCGAGATGCGCAGATACTCGCTGAGAAGATTGGTTTGCAGGCCGATGTTTCCCTGCAGATCCGGCGTGGTGAAAAGGCCTTCGATCTGTTTCTTCGATATCCGGGCGTCTCCGAGGGCATCGCGTATGACCCGCAGCGCCAGTTCGCTCTCCTGCCGGTCCGGGTATCTGCCGACCCTGACGGCGCCGCAGCCGATGATCGCGACCCTTTTTTTTCTCGAAGCCATGTCCGGATTGCCCCCGGGGTATTTCTGCAGAGCTTACTGAACGGGTGTTTCGGTCTCATGCATGAGGCACCCGCACTGTTTTGTCATTGAAGAAAATTGTTCGTAAGAATTGACTTTTGACTGGCGGCAATATAGGAAATAGGGCATTACGTGTCAAGAAATTACCTTGCTTCGGATTGTGTGGTGCTCCGGTTTGTCCTCCCGGGCGGGAAAGCATGGAATAAAAATACGGATATCATTTTCGAACAACGACAAAAATGAGGAGTGAAAGTCATGAAAGAACAAAATGCGAGAAGCGCCGTAGTGAAAGAAATCGAGAGATATATGAGGCTGAGGACCTCTCCCGTCGGTTTCAAATTCCTTGCGAGCAAGGAGGACCTCGGAAAAGTCGAAAAGGTGAGGCGTCCCAAGAAATACAGCACCGCCTGCCAGCTCATCACAATGGCCCGCACCTTCGGGTGGACCTTCGGGGTAACGGGGCCGGAACTCATGCCCATATGTTCTATCGTGCTGGGGTTTATGGATTCGCCCCCGAGGGTCAAGGACGGCACCCTCCGGAGTGTGGCATGGTGCAGGACAAAGGAAGACGCCAAAAAATTCGAAGAAGCCATTCCCCGCATCCCTCTGGGAAAATACGAAGCCCTTCTCATGGGACCAGCGACGACAGGGCTTTTCGAACCGGATTTCGTGCTTTTCTACGCCAACCCGGCTCAGATCATCGTGATGATCAACGCTCTTCAGTTCGAGGATTACGAGCGTCTCACCTTTTACTGCGTCGGTGAATCTTCCTGTTCCGACTCCATCGTGCAGTGCCACCTCAGCGGGAAACCCGCGGTCGGTATACCCTGTTTCGGTGAGCGAAGGTTCGGCACCGCCCAGGACGATGAAATGGTCATGGCTGTGCCCGGTCCCATGCTGGAGAAACTCTGCCGCAACCTGATGGAACTCTCGAAGAGAGGCGTGAGGTATCCGATAACGTTCTACGGGCCCCAGGTGGATCCCATCTCCGGCATCCCCCCCGTCAATCTCGAGTATCTTGAAGTAAAGGATCAGCCCGATACGAAAAAGAAATGAAAAGGGAGGGTTGAGTCAGAATGAAGCAAAGAAAAAAAGTGCTCGTTTTGCTCGGAAGTCCCAGGCGGAAAGGAAACAGTACCATCCTCGCTGGAAAAATCGCAGAAGGGGCGAAGTCGAAAGGTGCAAGCATTCATACGGTCTATCTCCACGGTTTGAACATCGAACCCTGCAAGGCCTGCTATGCGTGCCAGAAGCCGAAGAGCAGGGGATGCTCCATCGACGATGACATGCAGGCGATCTACCGGGCGATGCGGGAGGCCAACGCGTGGGTGCTCGCAAGTCCCGTGTACTGGTTCACAATGTCGGCTCAGATGAAGCTCTGGATGGATCGCTGCCTGGCCTTCCCGGCCTACGGAAAGGATCCCTTTGAGGGGAAGCGGATCGCCGTTGCCATGGCTTACGGCGGCGAGGACGCCTTTGATTCGGGGTGCGTCAACGCCCTGCGCACCTTCCAGGACGCCTACAGCTACGTGGGCGCGAACATCGTGGGCATGGTTTACGGCAGTGCCATGGAGCCCGGCGAAATCAAATCGAACAGGGCCCTGCTGCGGGAAGCAAAGGCGCTGGGAAGAAGGCTCGCGGAGTGAGAAGGGTGGAGGCTCCCCGGCCGTCCGAACGCGAGTGAAAGGCGGACCTCTCCATGCTTCAGCGAAGGGATTTAAGGGGGTCGAGTGGGAGACCTGCTCCGCGTCCAGTTAATCAGTGTCGATGCGGAGCGGGGCTTCATCGACTTCCGGAAGAAAAAATGACCGTTGCGTTTTTCTGATTGCCGGCGTTTGTGCCGTGCCGGTGAAACGGAGGCGGGGAATGAAAAGGGAGAATGATTTCAGTTACGAAAAATGGTTTGTGGACGCGATAATGAATTTCGCACCCGACCCGGATAAGGTGCAGGTGGACGGGGCGCCAAAGGACATGACCGACATGGCCTCGAACAAGGCCTTTTCGATCAGTTTTGCCTCGGGCATGATGCCCGGCCCCTTCGGGATGGCAACGATTCTCCCGGAACTGGCCGCTGTCACCAAAATCCAGATGGACTTAATCTACAAAATCTCAAAATATCATGACAAACTGGGGAAGATGAACCGGGCGCTCATCCTGTGCATATTCGCAAGCGCCCTGGGAGTGACGGCCGGACGTGTTCTGGCGCAGAAGATCGGTAGCCGGATGATCATCAAGGCACTGAGCACTCAGGCGGCGCAGAAAATCGCGGGCGCCATCGGTTCCCGGATCGGTTCCGCCGTTGTCCAGAGGAGTGTCGGCCGCTGGCTTTCATTCGCAACGGCGCCTCTTTTCGCTTATTTCTCCAAGAAAATGACGGAAAAAATCGGTCATTACGCGGATGAGCTGATGAGCCAGGAAATAGAAATCGAGCCGTCCGGGACCTCCGATCAGCAGTAGATGTCGATGCTTCGCGGTCTTGACGGTCTCGCTCCCGGTCCGCCTCTGTAGCCGGAAAGGATCCGGTCTTTCAGGGAAAGGATTTTACGGTTGAAGGTCCTTCGTTCAATTCCCGGGTAGAGGCTCCTTTCACGTCTGACAGCCAGGCGTGTTTTCCCGACCCACCGGTCTTCAGAAGGGCGGTAGAGCTCACGGATTTTCCTCTGGGATATCAACTCGTTCAGGGTCGTGTCATCAACATATTCTTCCCTGTCGGACATATACCTGACCTTGACGAGATTGTGGGTTTCCGCCACGGTATATCTCCCCTCCCTGTTGCCTGATTTGACTATAAATGAGGAATGACCGGGAGACAATACGCCGAATTCATGATTTCATATACGAAAAAGGGATTAAGAAGCGGCAGCACAACCGGCGTCCGGCGGCTCAGCCCTCAGAAGCGGATCACGTGACCCAGTTAGAAAAAAATATCACGGCTGCAGCGTCCCGTTCGACAGGGTTTTCACTTTTTCGGTTTTTTCCAGAACGGGCCGGTTTTGCCGAGTGCTTTCATCACCTGGATCATCCCGCCGAGATACTCGTGCATGCGGGACAGATAGTCCTCATCCATCCGCCGCTGAAAGAAAGGCCCGGTGAAAAGCTTGACCAGGTCGGGCAGTGTGAGGATACCCTCGTCAGTGCCTTCCGCGAAGGATTGCCAGTTGCGGATGTGCTCTTCCGACTGGAAGAGATTCATCCGGCTTCAGGCATAACCCAGGTCCTCGAACCATTTCCAGAAGGGGACGGACACGTAGGCTATGTATCCGGAGGATTCGTTATTGATGACCTTGCCGTCGCGGATGACCACCCGGAGCGGTTCGCCGCAGTCGAGACAGGGAAAGTCAATCGTCACCGCCTTGCCGGGAAATAGCCAGCAGACCGCCAGCGATTCGAATGCTCACTGCCCGAACCATTTCTGCTGCCCATCGATGGTAATCCGGTACTGGGTCGGAAGGTTGTTGAAGGGAGCGAAGGAGACGATCAGGTCGGTCCGGGGGTAGAGCCATCCGGGCATTCCCGGAGAGGAGAAAAGATCGTGCAGTGCCTTCCGGCCCTCCTCGACGGAAAGACCGAGTTCGGCGGCAAGTTCCGTGTAAAACGGTGCCTGTCCGCTATCGACCATCCGTTTCATGATGGCATGAAAGACTTTATCCTTTGTGATGGGCTTGCTCATGTTATGACCCCCGATCTCTGTTTGTCATTCTGTTTCGGTTTTTGCAACGAGGCCTTCGCTGTCACCTGTCATCTTCTACAGCCCATACTTTGGTTGCCGTAAGGCCGTGCTGACCGTCCAGGGCATCTACACACACCCTTGAGCCAGGCTGCATCGAACTCGCATCTGCGTCCCGTATGACGTTTTTGAGAAACAACGCGATCTTCCCGTCGTCGGTTCTGATGAACCCGGCCCCGATCGTCCGATTGAACCAACTCACGGTGCCTTTTGCCATGTCCCGAACCCCCGACACGAATGGATTTTAGAAAAGAAAGAAATCACCTCGTCCGCCAAAAGGAAGTGAAAACAGACGAGGAAATCAAGAAAGGCAACGATTTCATAGTACAATTCTTGATGGAATTATCCATCCGGCATAGGTGGATTTCACCCTTCGAAAAACCTTACCTTGTGCCGATGGTCGATCATGGGCAACTGCAGTGAAGCGGGTCAGGGGGGCTTGGGCCTCGGGCGGGCAATTCAAATAAGGGCGAACGGAAAAGCCGACGGGAGGGCATGCTGAAACCTGCAGAACGGGGGAGCGGCTCTGTATAGGGCAAGGCCTGTTGAAGAATTTCTGGCGTCCCCACGGGGATTCGAACCCCGGTTACCGGCGTGAAAGGCCGGTGTCCTGGGCCTCTAGACGATGGGGACGCTCTTTTTACCTGATTAAAAACAAGGCCGGACAGCGTTTTCACCGCTTTGCCGGTCTTTGAAAGAGCCGCTTTTATATCTGCAAGCGGGGTTTGATGTCAAGAAACAAATTAGCGGGCGGGTCTGCCGCCCCGGCCGCAATTGTTGTTTTTGATCGAGCACTTTATTCGAAGACGACGGGCTCTCTCAGGATGGCTTCCCGGGCCTTCGACGCCAGTTCGGCCACGCGGGGATGGGTGTCTTTCAGGGAGGCAATCTGCCGCAGGTTGTCGGCCGTGCGGGAGACCAGCATGGCCATGTCCCCGTCGGCGATCCCTCGCTCCCGGATGACCTCGTCCCAGTCCCGGCCGCAGGCCCATTCGTAGATGACGACAGCGGGCCAGAGGGGCAGGGGGGCCGCGGGGAACCCGGCTGTTTCCATCCTCTCGACGACAGGGCGGATGCAGGCGAAGATATCATCGCAGGCGCGGAGGAGCTTCCGGGGCAGAAATTTCCGGGTGACATGGATTTCCTGCCCGCGGTCGTACACGAAGGGCGCGATAACCGCGGCCAGCAGAGCCTCGCTTTCGAGGGGCAGGGCTTCCCTCCTCAGGCACTCGGCGATGAGGATGGGCTGATCGAGGCGAAGCTTCGAGGCCCAGACGCCGTCTTCCGTCAGCCGATCTTCCCCGTCGACAAAACCCTCGGCCCTCAGGAACGAGAGATGTCTCTGGAAGTCCCTCCAGAGCCCCGCCTCGACACTTCCCTTTCCTTTCTTTGTTTTCCTTGCCTGCTGGTAAACGGCGAGGGAATTCTCGAAGATGTGGCGGATGTCGTCCAGCTTCTGTGAGAGCAGGAGGTTCAAAACCATCGAGAAGTCGTTTTTGATCCGGCTTTCGATGTCTTCGGGCCTCGTGAAGATGAGGCGCTTCATGTGAATGAGATCCATGAACCGTCCCGGTATGAGCAGCATGAAACCGATCCGGTCCTGACCGCGCCGGCCGGCGCGCCCCGTCATCTGGTGGAAGGCCGTGGCGTCGAGGGGAACGCAGTCATGCCCGTTGTAATAGTCCGAGTTGAAAAGCACGATGGTCCTGGCCGGGAAATTCACCCCGGCCGCAACGGTCGAGGTGGCGAAGATGGCGTCGAGGTGTCCTTTCTTCATCATGGTCTCGACGAGAAATTTCCAGGCCGGAAGCTGGCCGCCGTGATGGGAACCCACGCGATAACTTCGAACCTGCTTGAGCTGCCTGTGGGGTTCGAGGCGGGGATTTCGCTCCAGGAGCTCCCGGAGATCGTTTTCAAACACCGCATCCGGCGGGGACGGATCGCTCCTGAAGTGGGCGACGGCCCCGTCACAGGCGGCCCTGGACTGGAGAAAAAAGATGGCGGGAAGAAGTCGATATTTCCTGAGAACCTTGATGATCTCCCCGTAGGGAGGCGTTTTTCCCGAGAGGAGATGCTTCGTTTTTTGCCCGCTGATGAAAGGTTCCACTTTCCGGTGGAGCCTTCTTTTTTCAAGAAAAGGCAGAACACGGCCGGAAGGATGCAAAAAGAGCGGATAGAGGGGGACGGGCCTTCTTTTTTCCTCGATGACGACGCACTCCTTCCTCCGGAGGCCCCCCAGCCATGCGGCGATTTCGCGTCCGTTTTCAATCGTGGCCGATAGGAGGAGCAGGTTGACCCGCGCGGGGAGGTAGATCATGATTTCCTCCCAGACGACCCCTCTCTCCGCGTCGCCCAGGAAATGGGCCTCGTCGAGGATGACGAGGTCGCAGTCGAGATCCTGGACCTGGTACATGGCGTCATAGAGCTGGTTCCGGAGGATCTCCGTGGTGCCCACGATAATCGGCGCGTCGGCATTCTCCTTGGTATCCCCCGTGAGGATGCCGACGTTGTGAGGGTCGAAGTGGTCGCCGAACTCCACCCACTTGGCGTTTGTCAGCGCCTTCAGGGGAGAGGCGTACCAGCACCGCTTCCCTTGCTCGAAGATGTGGCGGATGGCCTGTTCGGCAATCCAGGTCTTCCCGGATCCCGTAGGGGCCATGACCAGGCAATCCGTGCGCTTGACAGCCTTCAGGGCTTCGAGCTGAAAGGGGTCGGGAGTAAAAGGGGCGGAGGGGGGTCTGCCGATCTTCGAGAAGACCTCGTAGAGTTCTCCGTCGATTTCCGGCTTGAGGATGACCGGATGATGCATTTTTCGCTTTTGGGGGATTTTCTTTCGGAAAGCTCTTCTGGATGATCCTCGATGCATGCGGATTCCTTAACACAAATCCTTCACCCCGTAAAGTTCGGCATCCCCCTTTGCGTTTGACAAAAGGGGAAGTTCGATATTACAGTGCCCCGGAATTCCGGCGGTGCGGACACGGGGAGTTTCCGGGAATGAGAACAAAGGGCGTCTTCCGGGGCTGGTATATCGTCCTTGGCTGTTTCATCCTCATGTCGATGAACTACGGCTCGCGTTACTGCTTCGGCGTGTTCATGAAGCCCATGGCCGGGGAGTTCTCGTGGTCCATCTCCACGGTGTCGCTCGCAGCGTCGATCTATCTCCTCGTCTACGCGCTGGCGGCCATCGCCGTGGGGAGGAGCCTGGACAGGGCGGGACCCCGCTGGCTCGTCCTTGCGGGGTCCATCGCCGCGGCCGCCGGGTTTGTGCTGGGCGCCTGTGCGACGACACCGATCGAGCTTTACCTGGCCTACGGGATCCTCTTCGGGCTGGGTTCCGCGGCGACGGGCGTCGTCGTCTGCAACCCTTACGTGGGTCGCTGGTTCGTGAGAAAACGAGGGCTCGCCCTCGGCATCAGCTCCATGGGCGTCGGCTTCGGCACCGTGATCCTGAGCCCCGTCGCGGGCTATATCGTGAAGTATTACACCTGGCAGCACGGATTTATCTTCCTCGGGGCGGCCACGCTTCTGGTGGGTGTGGCCGTCTCCCTGTTCCTGATGAGCGGGTCCTCGCCGGAGGCCTGCGGGTGCTACCCGGACGGAGAGTTCCGTCCCGGCAATGAACCGGACGGGTTCCGGGACACCCGTCAGGAGACCGTACTTCGCTGGTCGGATCTTGCCGGGGATTCGAGGTTCTACGTCCTTGCCGTCGCGCACGGCCTTCCCGTCATGGCCTTTTTGACCGTCATGATGCACCAGGTCAATTATGCCCTGGACAACGGCATCGAGAGGATCGCCGCGGCCTCGTCCCTCGGGGCCGTAAGCGCCTTCGGCATCCTCGGCCAGTTTTCATTCGGCTGGCTCAGCGACAGGATGCAAGACCCGAAGTACGCGGCCTCCATCGGTTACGCCGTCATGGCCGCCGGCATGGTCCTTCTCCTGCAGTCGACCGACGCAAGGATGCTCTATCTGTACGCGATCGTTTTCGGCATCGGGTACGGCTCCCTCGCGCCGATGCTGCCGGTCATGGTAGCCGACCGCTTCGGGAGGCACGTCATGGGGTCCGTTTACGGGCTCCTCACCTTTTTCACCGTCGGGGTGGCGGGGAGCGCGGGTCCCCTTCTCGGCGGGCTGATCTACGACCGCACGGGTTCCTATCAAACCGTCTGGCTCTTCAATCTCGCTTTTTTGATCATGGCGTCCGTCTTGATTCTCGCGTTGCGGCGGGGGGGCGCGAAGAGGGGCGGATCCGGCTCATCGGGGTAAGCGGGTTTACTCCAGGCCTTCCAGGAGGGGCAGGGCTGATTCGCGGTTGAGGATGCGGGTGACGCGAAGCACCTCCTCGATCGTCGTAATCCCCTGCAGGACCTTGCGGGCACCGTCCTGAATAAGGGTCTCCATGCCCCGTTTCACGGCCTCTTCGTTGATCTGGTTGGCGTCGGTTGTCCGGAGGATGAGCTTCTTGATGTTCTCATCCATGGCCAGGATTTCAAAGATGGCCGTCCTTCCCCGGTAGCCGGTGTTCATGCAGGCGGGGCAGCCCTTTCTTCGGAAGATCTCATATTCGAGAATGACGTTTCTCTTGAAGCCGATATCCCGCAGGGATTCATCGTCGGGAACGTAAGGTTCCTTGCAGCGGGGACAGAGAACCCGCACGAGCCTCTGGGCCACGATGGCGATCACGGAGGAGGCCACAAGAAACGGCTCGATCCCCATGTCGATGAGGCGCGTGACGGCGCTCGACGCATCATTGGTGTGGAGGGTCGAAAAGACGAGATGGCCCGTCAGGGATGACTGAATAGCAATTTCGGCGGTTTCCCGGTCCCGGACCTCGCCCACCAGGATGACGTCGGGGTCCTGACGGACAATGGACCGCAGCCCGTTGGCGAAGGTGAGGTCGATTTTGGGGTTGACCTGGATCTGGCCGATGCCGTCGATCTGATACTCAATGGGGTCCTCGATGGTGATGATGTTGATCTCCGAGTTGTTGATGGTGAGAAGCGCCGCGTACAGCGTCGTTGTCTTGCCGCTTCCCGTGGGTCCCGTGACGAGGATGATCCCGTAAGGCGATTTGATCAGCTTATTGAAGACCCGGATCTTTTTTTCCTCCAGCCCCAGGTCGGCCAGCTTCAAAATCGTGCCCGATTTGTCCAGAAGCCTCAGCACCACCCTTTCGCCGAAAGCCGTGGGAATGACGGAGACACGGATGTCCACGCTGCGATCGCCGACCTTGACCTCTATCCTGCCGTCCTGCGGGAGTCGCTTCTCCGCGATGTTGAGCTTTGCCATGACCTTGATGCGCGAGACGAGCGACGCCTGGACCCGCTTCGGCAGGTTGAGGAGGTTGTAGAGCATGCCGTCGATACGGTAACGGACCTTGAGTGCGTTCTGAAAGGGCTCGATGTGGATGTCGCTCGCGCGGTCCTTGATGGCGTGCGACAGAAGGAGGTTGACGAGTTTTATGATGGGTGCGTCACTGGTGTCATCGAGGAGATCCCCTGTTTCCTCGATCTCCGATATGAGGTTGTCGGCCACATCGCCGTTCATGATCTCGAAGAACTCCTCCTGGGAGTTCCGGCTCATGTCGTAGGCGTAGTTGATCGTCGAGAGGATGGAACCTTCCGTGGCTAGGACGACCGCCGCGTTTTCCCAGCCGAGGATGCGCCGGAGGTCGTCGAGGGGTTGGAAGTTGGACGGGTCGTTGACGGCGATGACCTTCTGCTCCGCCGTCTCCATCGGGACCATCTTGTTTTTCCGCAGGTAATGGATGGGGACGAGCCGCGTGAAGTCCGTCTTGATCGTTTCCGCCGGGAGATCGGTCCAGAAAGGAAGGCCGAACTGGGTGCTGACGGACTGGAGGATACCGGCTTCGCTGACGGATTTCTTCTGCGTGAAAAGCTCCCCGATATTGCGGCGCCTGGCGGCCTCATCGGCGCCGGGTCCGGCCGTCATGTCGGCGGCTGTCTCTGCCGTCAGCGAGTTTTTGGGTTTTTCCGGATCCTGGCCCGTTGCGGGTCTTGGTGTGTCAATGCTCGATGGCATGTAAATTACGTTTTTTTCGCTCCTACGGTTTGACCGACCCCTGGGGCTCTGTGCGGGACCTCGGGGAATCAATGCCGAAATCCCTCCACTTGTAGCCCTTGATCACGCCTCCCTCGAAGTTCTCGATCTGTTCCTGCTTTTTCTCCTTGATGGCGATGCCCTGCATCTGGTTCTCGATGACATGGGGTGTGATGAAGACATACAGGTTCGTTTTGTCGCGGGTGTCGGACTTGGATTTGAAGAGCCACCCGAGAATCGGAATGTCTCCGAGCAGGGGGACCTTGTAAACGGCCTTTTCCGTTGAGTCACCCATGATGCCGCTGATCACGATGGTCTGGCCGTCCTTCACGGATACGACCGTCTTGGTCGCTCTCTTGAGGGTCGTGGGGAGGCCCGTCGAGGACTCCTCGGTGACCAGCTGAGTTACCTCGAGGTCGATCTTCTGGCGGACATACTTCTCCGTGTTGATCGTCGGCGTGATCTTCAGGGTGACGCCGACGTCTTTGTATTCGTAATTGGTGTAGTCCACGTTCGTGGTGGATCGCTCCTGACGGGTGATGTAGGGGATGTTCTTCCCCACGATCACGCTCGCCTCCTCGTTGTCGCTCGTCAGGAGCTGGGGGTTGGAGAGGATGTACACGTCGGAATCCCGCTGGACCGCCTGCAGGACCGCCCCGATGTTCGGAAAGATGACATCCCCGATCGAAATGCCCGCTCCGATGATGCCGAGGGAAAAGCCCGATGGAAATTGCGGTGACGTCGAGTCCCCGGGGATGATCGAGTATGATCCACCCGGTCCCAGGCCCCCGGATCCGCCAAGAGCGGCCGACCGCCCGGTGTCAAACCCCGGCACGCCGCCCGTGTCCTTGAGGAAGCGCCATTCCACGCCGACCTTGAAGTCCTTCCGGACGCTCACCTCCATGAGGAGCGCCTCGATGTAGACCATGGCCCGGGGGACGTCGATCTTCCTGATGACCTCCTCCAGCGTCCTGTAGTCGTCCTTGGAGCCCGTGATGATGAGCGTATTCGTCGCTTTGTCGGCGACGATCTGGATTTCCGTTGCGCCCATCGGTGAACGGGTGGTCCTTGCCCCCGGAGCCGCCGCTGCGGGCGTGGCCGCCTTGGCGTCCTTCACCACCGGCAGGTTCATCAGAATCTTGGCCAGGTCCTCGGCGTTGGCGTGCTGCAGACGGTACACCTGCATCCTGGATTCGCCCTTCGGGGCCTCCCGGTCCAGGAGGTTCACCAGCTCCCTGACGCGTCCCGTGTCCGACTCGCTCGCCCGGACGAGAATGGCGTTCGTCCTGTCGTCGGCAATGATCTTCATGGCGGAGGGGAGGGCCGTCCGGCGAGCCGCCGTCACATCGGCGCCGAAGATGGAGTTCAGGGTGGCGACCATCTCCGAGGCGCCCGCGTGCTTGAGGGGGATGACGGCGATCTGCTCACCCACACCGGTCACATCGAGGGCCGAGATGATGGACAGGAGCCTCTTGACGTTCGAGAGGACGTCCGTGATGATCAGCATCCCCGTCGGGGGATAGGAAACGATGACGCTCGTGCGCGAAATGAGGGGATCCAGGACCTTCTTCATGTCATCGGGGTTCGCGTGATTCAGGGAGACGATCTGCGTGACAACCTTGTCGTGGGGGCTGATGGCCTGGGCCTTGAGCCTGGTCTCAATGTTCTTTTCCTTGGCGTCTTTCGCCTGGATGATCTTGGTGACGTCACCGGCCGGGACGGCGGCGAGGCCGTGGACTTCCAGGACCGATTCGAAGACCTTATAGGCCTCGTTGACGGAGATCTTCCGTGGCGAGAAGACGGTGATCTTCCCCTTGACGTTGTCGTCGATCACGAAATTCCGGTGTGTCATTTCGCTCATGAACTTGACGAAGACGCCGATGTCGACGTTGTCGAAGTCCATGGTGATGTACTTCGCCTTGTTGGCCTCGGCCGGGATGGTGCCCGTTGCCTGGGGCGGTCTGGCCGTTGTCTTTTTCGTTGATTGCGCCGTTGCCTTCTTCTTGGGCGTGATTTTCCTCTTGGCCGGTTGGGAGGATGCGGCCTCTTTCGACGGCACCGCCGGGGGAGACGTCTGGGCGTTCTCCGCTTTTCCGTGAGCTGCAGGCGGCGTGCCGGCTGCCTCCGATGAGGTGTTCACGGGCCGGTCGTTGCCCGCGAGACGGGCCGCCATGGCGGGGCCCGGAATCGCCCAGAGGGCGACGAGCGCGAAAATCAGTATCCAGAGCGTCTTGTTTATGCTGCTCATCTGACCGGCCGTCCTATTTTCCGCAAATTCTCTTGAATCCAGGCGTGTGGCGAACTTTATCCAGGTCCCGGTCCTCTTTCGCCCACTCCTTGAATTCCTTGTTCATCGAAACGGCGACCTTCAGGGACCACAGACTCCGGGGGATATTGCCCGTCTGGGCATACAGGCAGGCCAGGTTATAGTAGGGATCGGCTGAATCTCCCTTGAGGGCAATGATGTGGTCGAAGACTTCGATCGCCTCCTGGTTCATCTTCTGGCTCATGTAAAGCACGCCGAGGTTGTTCATTGCGTTGTAGTTACCGGGCTCAAGCTCCAGGAGCTTCTTGTACAGCATCTCGGCCTCAGCGGGCTTATTGGCCTGCTGGCGGCGAAGGGCCGCCTGGTAGTGAGCCTCTGCCACGGCCGATGGGCTCGGTGCTTCCGCGGCAACGTCCTGTCGTGACTCGATCTTGGAATGATAGTATGCGTGGGCCCCGGCCGGGGAGTTCGCCGTCAGGGGAGCATCGCCCTTGTAATAGGCGATGAGGGAAAAAGCCGTTGACGCCACAAGGACCACAATCACGACGGTCAGGCCCAGAACCAGGCTTTTGCTGCCGCGGTCTCCTGGGGTGAAATCTGCAGATATTATGCCACGGTAACGGCCATAGCGGTTCGGGCGGTCGTCCTGCGCTTTTTTAAGGGCTCTATCGATGTAACTCATAATAATATATACTAAAAAAGTCTGAAGGGAGAAATCAAGTGAAATAACTGGCTCCCGTATATCACACCTGCGGCCACAAGAACAGCGAAAACAAGAATAAGAACAGGCACTAGCCATCGCTTTCCCCCGGCGGGCGGCGCCTGCCCCCCCGTCATGTAACTGGGGTTCATGTCATTCATCGCGTTCGAGATTGTTTCTCTGTCGATGCGGCGTGAGTTTTCCGTGTAGGCGACGAGGAGCGCCCGGTCGCAGAGGGCATTGATGCGCCGGGGGTATCCCCGGCTGACATCGTAAATCTTCTCGAAGGCCTCGTCGTCGAAGACGAGCTGTCCGTCCGCCCCGGCGACGGACAGACGGTGCCCGATGTAATGTTTTACGTCTTCCCGGCTGAGGGGTTCCAGGTGGTACCGGAGCATGATCCGGTCGTTGATCTGCCGCAGCGTCGGCGAGGCGAGAATATCCTGCAACTCGGGCTGGCCGACGAGGACAATCTGTATGAGTTTTTCCTGCTCCGTTTCGAGATTGGAGAGCATCCGGATCTGCTCGAGCGTTGCCCGCGGCAGATTCTGCGCCTCGTCGATGAACACGACGGCGTTTCTCCCCTCCGTGAAATTTTTCAGGAGAAACCCGTTCAGAGCGTCTATGAAATTCTTCTTCGTCCTTTCCTGGCCCCCGAAGGGGATGCCGAACGCCTGGAGGATGGTCTCCAGCAGCTCTATGTCGGAGAGGAAGGGGTTGAGGATGAGCGCCGTCTTCACGGAGGGATCGAGGTTTTTGATGATCGCCCTGCAGATGGTGGTCTTTCCCGTGCCGATGCCGCCGGTGATGAGGATGAAACCCTTCTTCTCGTGGATCCCGTAAATGAGGTGGCTCATCGCCGCGCGGTGCTGGGGGCTCAGGTAGAGGTATCTCGGATCCGGCGTGAGGCTGAAGGGGTTTTCGCGGAGGTTGAAAAAAGAGGTGTACATGGTCCGTTCCGAGAAAAGGTGAAACCTCAATCCATGTTATAGTTCAGGGTGACCTGTTTTCCCATCCGCCTGATCTTGACGCTGATCGTCGAGCCCGGTTTCAGATCTTTGTACGCCTCGACGATGTCCGAGGGGTTTGAAATGGCCTTGCCGTTCACTTCCTGGATCACGTCGCCGTTCACGAGGCCGATGTTCTGGACAATGCTGCCCGGGCGGATGTTGCTGACGGCAACGCCGTCCGGTTTTCCCGAGGACCCCATGGAGATGTGGGGTGAGAGCCTCGCCTGTGTCAGGATGTTGAGAACGTCCGCCTGCGAACCCGGTTCGGCCGGCGGTGCGCCGGCGTCACGGGCCTCTGCCGGCGACGGCACCCGACCCGGCACCCCCTCGGCGCGCGACGATGCGCGCTCCTCCGGTCTTTTCATTTTCAGGACCTCGTCCCTGTCGCCGACCTTGAAGACCACGGCGTTTCGCATCACCCGGGCCAGGGTGGCGTTGCCGATAGTGTCTCCCACCTTGAGGAGCCGCTGCTTTTTCTTGTCCTTCTCCTCGATGATGGCGTAGTTGTAAGTGCCGTCCCCCGCGACGGTCCCCAGAAGCTCGATCTGAAGCCTCGTGGCCTGGAGGGAATCCAGATCCATCTGGCCTTCGACGGCCGTCACCTGATCCGTTGTCCTCAAAAGGTTTCGTTCCCAGATGACCCTGTAGGTATCCAGCGGCTCTTTTTCATCCGGGCTCTCGGCAGAGGGTTCGGTCATCGCCGTCTGCAGGTGGGGCACCGAACTGACCCGGGCGCTGATAGCCCTGAAGACGATATCGGCGATCAGGCCGACCGCCAGAGCGATGAAGAGCAGGATGAGGATCGTCCGGGCCCTTCCGGGTTTTTCAAAACGGACCTTTCTGATATTGAGCTTCATCGGCTTCGTTACCCCGTCGCGCCCTCAATCATTTTTTTACAAAAACTGGATGGCCGGATCAGCCAGAGGTCCCGTCAGGGAAATCGACTGCCGGCTCTGGTGCTGACCCGTAAACGTCAGGGTCCCTCTCATGTCCAGGCGGCTCTGCTGAATGTCGTTGTCCAGAAGGATCTGGCCGCTGAACGTACCCTGGAAATCCTTTCCGGCAAGCTGAAGGTTCCTGATCTTCAGGGACCGGTTTTCCAGGACCGCTTCCCCGTCCGCCCGGCTGAAATCCAGCCGGTCAAGCCCGAAAACGGGGCTCAGGAAACGGATGGAACCGTCGCGAAGCGTGATTGCCAGCCTGCCGGTGCCGTTGAGGGAGTCCTGGAGCCTGCCGCTGTATAAAAGCGTCCCGCTGGCTCTTCCCTCGACCTGCCGCCCCGACAGGACCCTCGCGTAGCTGCAGTTTCCGAGATTCACCTCCTCGAACTTCACGTCGGCCCGGATGGGACCGGAACCGGAGAAACGATCCGCGAAGGCGACGGTGCCGCTGATTCCCCCGCCATAGGCCCGCGCGTCGACGGACAAGGCCAGACGGCCCGTGAGAAGGCTTGCAAGCGCCGCGGCGGCCGAAACCTTCTCGAACTCGACGGTGGCATTTTCCCGGCTCAGGAACCGGACCACCAGCTGTTCAAGCCTCACGCCCGCCGGGAACTGCGGTTTCGCGTCCGCAAGCGTCACCAGCAGATCCGGCTGGTTTTCCGTGATGAGTGAAGCGACGTACCGCTCGAGAAAATTCGCCGGCAGCCGAATGTAAACGATCGCCACAAGCAGGACCAGGGCAAAAAGCCCGTAGCCGATCGATCTTTTAAGCCATGGCGATCGCATGCTGCTTTCCCGCGTTTCAGGGACCCCTTGCCGGTTTTGCCGTTCCTGACGCGGACTGGTAGGTCACCATCTGCACCAGGGTCGTGAGATAGTCCGGGCTCTCCTTGCTCTTGTTGACGGTGATCTTTTTCAAACCGACGGCATCCTCCGGGGAATCGGCGTAATAGAGAAACTGCACGAGCTGCCTGACCGTCAGTTGCTCGAGGCGGATGTCGACGAGCGTTTCCGTGTAAGCGCCGGTGGTCATCCCCCGGGTGGTCGTCATGGACTTGATGTTCTGCCGGACACCGGCCTCCCGGGCCTTGCGCTCCAGGAAAGAGAAGAGCGTGAAGTCCGGCGACCGCCGCTCGAGAGCTCCTTTCATGACCTCCGTGTCGCCCTTGAGGCCCTCATACTCCTTGCTCAGGACGACCATCTCCTTGAGAATTTTCTCCTGCCGGTCGAGAGCGCTGCTCACCTTTCTCTTGTTTTCAAAGAAGGGAACGAAGGCAAACTGGATCAGGGCGAAGAGCGCGAGCAGGCCCGCGCCGCCTGCGACGAAAGTTTTTTCCCTTTTCCCCAGTTTCGACCAGAGGTTTTTCATGTCTCTTTCGCCAGCGTGATTTTCATCTCGAACTCCACCCGATTCCCGCCCCGGGAGAGATTCGAAGACGATAGGGCGACCTCTCTGAAGAATTCCGAGCCGCTCAGCTCTTTTTTGATCCGGTCGGCCGTTTCGAAATTGTCCGTCTCGCCGCGGAGGCTGATGCTGTCGCCGTCGAAGGAAAGGCTCAGGATCTGGAAGTTGTAGGATGCGGGTAGACGCTCGGAGATGTCCCTCAGTACGGCGAGTAGGCTTGCCTGCCCGCCGAGACCCCTGGAGAGCGCGGCAAATTTCCTGATCTCCGTGATCTTGGTTTTCATCTGGGACGCGGGGTCGACGATGTTCGTGACTTCGGGACAGCACTGGCGGAACAGGCTGTTGATGTCCTTCTTGATGCCATCCAGCCGGGCCCGATCGGCGAAATAATCAACACCCACGTCGGCGGCCGCAAGGGCGAGAAGGATGCCGGCCCCGACGGCGGCCCACCGGAACTCTTTTTTGAATTCCGCGTAGGCGGGCCTGAACGCGAAGGCGGTCCGTTTGAAATTGAAGCCCACCGCTCCCCGGGGCTGCCGGATGGCCAGGGCGAGGGCTTCGTTCATGAGGAGGGGACTCCAACGATCCCTTTCCGCGGCGAAGGGAATGTTTTCCATGGAGACCAGATCGACGAAATCGACGGGCACATTGAAATACTGGCCCATTTCCTCGTGGATCCGGCTGCAGAGCGCGCCGCCTCCCGTGAGAGACGCCCGCGTCAACGCCTCGTCGTAGTTACCCAGCATTCTGAGGGAATGGAGCGTGTTTTTCAGTTCCCCGAAGAACCGTGCACAGACCTGGGCAATCTCCTTCTCGGCGCCGCGAAGGTCGCCCCTGCGTTTCCTCGCCTCCGCGTCGGGAATGGGTATTTTCAGTGTCTCCGCCAGCGTTTCAGTGACGGTGTCTCCGCCGAAGGCGTAGGCTCGAATCTGGAAGAACTTGCCGTTCCTGAAAAAGACACCCACGCTGTCCCGGGCGCCGATGTCCAGGAGGATATGAAAGCCCATCGGTATGCCCGATTTGACCAGCCGGGCCGCCAGCGGCATCGCCTCCACGTCGACCGCGGCGAGGGACGCGTCCGAGGCGGAAACCGGCTCCAGACGCTCGTTGGCGACGGATTTCGGGATAGCGGCGGCGAAAATGTCCGATACTTCTGCCTGCGAGACGACGATGAAGTCGATGAGCGCGTCATCGATGGGATGAGGGAGAAGCGGTTCGATTTCGAGGGGGAGCGTCTGGGCGATCTTTCCCTTGTCCTGGAAAGGCAGACGGACATTGCGGAAGAAAAAGTTCTTCGCCGGCAGCGACATCACGACCTCGTTGCCCCGGAAGGTTGAATCGGCGAAGATCCGCTGGAGACCCTGGTAGAGACTCCCGGATTGCCGCAGGTCCACGATATCCCAGGCGGTGATCCGGTATTCCTGTTTGATGGATCGGGTGACCTGAACCACCTTCACGGTGTCTTTCCCGATGTCAAGACCCAGTATCTTTTTCACATCAACGCACCTTCCAGGACAGTATCTTGATCTTCCCGCTTCCGTCCCTTTCCACCATGCCGTTGATGGCGCGTTTCAGGGTGCCGATGACCCCCGTTGAGGATACGGAGAAAACTTCGCTTTTCGCGGACAGGAGGTTCGAATTGATCGTGACGGTCTCCATGCCGCCCACATTCTTATACCACAGGGGGTCGGAAAGTCTATCTCTCTCTTTTTTCCTGAAAAGTTCCATCTCTTCTGCCGCGCTCTCCGTGATGCCCGGCGCGAGCGCCCTCAGGACCTGTCGCGGCGCCGTGTTGATGTTGATTTTGCCGCTTCCTTCCATGGTGAGGCACGCGGAGATCCCCGGCCGGCCCTCGCGGCCGTGGAACAGCTCCCGGGTCATCCCGCGAACCCGCAGGAGTTCCTCCAGCGAATCCAGGGGGCCGTTCTTGCAGGCGTAAGGTTCGGGAAGGCTCGCGTAAAACGCATTTTCCGCTCCGTTGCCGGTGACCTCGCTGTCCGGGTCCAGCCAGTCCTTGACGGCGTCGACAAGGTCGCTCACCTCCTTGGCGCTCAGGTTGTACTCGGGCAGGCTGAGGAGCCTTGTGAGCAGGTCCTTGACCTCGTTGTTGTATTGATCCCCGTCGGCAAGCCGGTTGATCTGGATCTTCCCGGATTCATCGACAATCGAAAGTTCAAGGTAACCGCCCTCGAAAAGCGCTTTGGATTTCTCCGTCAGGGGCTCCAGGTTCGCCCACTCCTCGTTGAGGCCGTCGTAGGCGTTTTTGTCGTTGGCCAGGATCATGACGGCGCCGAAGATGCCCGACTTGGCGATATAGACCGCCTTGATGCCGTCCCCGAGGTTGGAGACCTCGTAGATCTGGGCCCGTGACGCGGCGTTGAACTGAAGGGTCACGGCCACGATGACGCTCATCATCAGCAGTACCAGGATCAGGGCCACGCCCCGGTTGTTTCCCAGGATGCCTTTCATACTCCTCTACGTCCCTTCGTATGCCGCGACCAGGGGGATTTTCGTCATGAAGCGGTAAGGAAGGTTGGGGTCCGCCGGATTGGTGAAGTTCAGGTGGATTGCCACGGCCCGGGGCAGGGGCTTCGATTCCGTCACTCCCGCAGGGCCGGTATCCCAGGTTGTGTATTCTTGCCCGCTCGCGTCGTAGAACTTGAAGGCCATGGACTGAAGCCCCCTGCAGAGGATGAAGGCCTGACTGCCCCCGACGGCCGGTGTTTTGGAATCCACGGGCTCCTCTTTTCTCAAGAGATTATAACCGCCGTTTTCCAGGTCTTCTTCCACGTAATAGGTGATCTTCACAACCCCCTCCATGAGTACGTTGCCTTCGAAGTTTGTGGAGGCCGTGGAGAGGAAGGTGAGGCCTCCGGAAGCCCTGCCGGAGGCGTCCGCCTGGGTGCTGAATTCCGATTCCCCTTCAGAGGTCCCGGCGCAGGACAGATCGGTCATCATCCTTTCAAAGGAACTTCGGGCCATGCTGTAAATCCTGTCGCCCGCCTCCAGGTCCTTGATCACCCGGAGCGTGCCCGTGTAGGAGGCGTAAATCGTTGAAAGCACCACGCCGAGGATGACGATGGCGATGAGAATTTCGAGGAGGGTAAAGCCAAAGGCCGAAGGCCTTCGGCAGTTTTGACCGGGGCGCCCAACTCGACAGAGGGGCGAACCATGAATAAATTGTTCCTTGCCGGGGGCGCCTTCAGGGCGGCCAATTTTAAGTTGTGAGTTGTGAATTTTCATATCATTAAGAAATTGTACGCGCTATGCTGCAAATTTTATTCCTGATTTCAGACCCTATACCCTTAACCCGATACCCGTTACCCGGGCCCTTGACCTGTCGGCCTTCGGCAGTTTTGACTCGGGGCGCCCAACTCGACAGAGGGGCGAACCATGAATAAATAGTTCCTGGTGCGTTTTCATATTATGTGCCCTGCTGCCAGGTCTTCCGGTTCATGGGTCTGTAGAAAATCAGGCGATAGGTGTTGTTGGTCGTCATCCTGATATTCGTGACAACCACCTCCACGCGTCCGAGGGACTGGATGTCGGAGGGTGAGACAATGGTCCGCCAGTTATAATCAGTGTAGTCTTCGCCGAAGTCTCCCGTCTGCGTCCCCGTGCTCAGGACCTCCTGGGCTTCAAAATCCGTCATTTTGCTCTGTGCAAGGAGGGACATCGTCGTGACTGTTCTGGAATGTTGGGCCATGGAAATGCTCTGGGACTGCGACTGAAAAACAGCCACGAGCGTGATGGCCAAAATGGCCATGGCGACCATGACCTCGAGGAGGGTGAAGCCGAAGGCCGAAGGCCTTCGGCAGTTGCGAGTTGTGAGTGTTGAATTTTGAGTTATAAGTCTTAAGTTAAAATATTTCATGACCATTTGCTTAAATTCAAAATTCGACATTCATAACTGGCCGCCTCAATGGCGCCCCGGTCATCACTGTCGCAGGCCGAGACCTACTCCAATTTTGAGTTCCAAGTTTTGAGTTAAAATTTTTCATAAGATTTTAGGCGAAATCAAAACTCAACATTCATAACTTGTATATTAAATCCCTATCGCAAAGTTTAAAGTTTATGTTAAACGCTCGTTCATCAGGCAGTTCACGTCGTGGTAGACCGTATCGAAACAGGGTTGAGAGCCCGTTTTTGAGCTTGGGTCGCC
>Ga0209201_1000899_pt1 | contig 37916 bp, 25 predicted proteins | sample AD_UKC055_MetaG_FD_184411 | JGI IMG/M metagenome (GOLD analysis project Ga0209201, IMG submission 184411) | Active sludge microbial communities of municipal wastewater-treating anaerobic digesters from USA - AD_UKC055_MetaG (SPAdes) (version 2) | ecosystem: Engineered > Bioreactor > Anaerobic >... | reverse complement strand
GCCGCAGCGTGCCGAGGCCGCCACCCCCGCACCCGAACATGCCGGGCCGCAAATGGCACAAACAGCGGCAGCGGAAACATCCGCCGGCAGCCAGGGGTCGATCTCGGGGACGGTCCAAGCCAAGGACGCCGAATACCATACCGAGAAAATACGGAGCGCATTGCAGGCGGCGCTGTCCGGGTCGCAAAGGGAACAGAGCTTCTGGAAGCTGCTGTTCACTGAGAACATCCAGCCTGCCGCGGGCGTGACCGTGGCCCTCGAGGCGAAGGGCGTCCGCCGGGAAGCGCTGACGGATGAGAATGGGCGCTATCAGTTTTCCCAACTTGCCCCCGGCGGCTACGAAATACAGGCGGCGCCGCCTCCGGAAGCGGTCAAGACTCCGGAGAAAATGCGTCAAGAAGTCACGCTCGGCGAAGCAGAAGCAAAGGAAGGCGTGGACTTCTCGTTCTCGGTGGATACCGTGACCTGCAAGGGCCGGGTCACGAATGCGGCCGGCGACGCGATTCCCGGAGCGCGCGTGGAGGCTGTCCCGCTGGACATCGTTCCCTATTCGGGTGATGACGGGTTTGATCGCATCCGGTCGGCGGCGGTGGAAACCTCCACCGACAATGAGGGGCTTTACGAACTCCGGGGACTTATGCCCGCGGGTTTTCGTGAGGTTGCAGACTATCTGGCGGGCAGCACACACCTTCCGGAGTATGGCCACACCTACACCGTGCGGGCCGCCGCGGATGGCTATGCATCGGTCAAGATTGTGGCGCCTGCTCTCCAGACGGATCTGGTCGAATTCTGCACTGTCATGATCAAACAAGCGGAGAAACTCCCTTTTCCGCAGAAGGTTGGGCTTGCGCCAAACGTGATCCTGCCGGTGGCGCCGGGCAACACGCTCGAAGGCATAAACTTCGTGCTCTTCCCCGAAGCCCGAATCTCGGGGACGGTATCGGATACCCGCGGGCAGGTCCTCCCGGAAGCAAAGGTACGGCTTGCGCCGGAGAAGAAGCACGAAGGCGACCCGGCGGCATTCCTTGCGGAGCCGTTCGTGCCGGACTGGACCGCCACCGGCGGCCAGGGAACGTTCTTCATCGGGTCCGTGCCCGGAGGAACCTATGTCTTCGAAGTAGACGCCGGGGCGGGCGCCCAGCAGGCCCGTAACGCAGCGCTTTCGGTGCGGCCGGGCGATATCCTGGAGGATGTGCGGGTTGTCGTCGAAGCGGCGGCGGACAGGGGGAGGATCGAGGGCGTGGTCGCGGAAGCCGACACGGGACAGCCCGTGGGCGCTTTTCAGCTCTGGATACTGAAAGTGGACTCGCCGCATGAACCGTCGCCACGCCACGGGAATGTTACACAGGACTCCGGTACGGGCGGTTTCATCATTGACGGGATAACGGCCGGATTGGCGGCTATCGAGGTGAAAGCCGAGGGGTATGCCACGCAACGTCTGGAGGTTCAGGTTGAGCCGGGCCGCACGAGCGCGCTTCGGGTTTCCCTGGCTCGAGAGGGCATGCTGCGCGGCTACGTTACCCGAAACGGCCAGCCCAGTGCCTACGGATATGTCACATTCCCGGGGTGGGAAGGCGCGCCATACGGCGGCACCGGCGAAGACGGGCACTACGAAGTTAAGACGCTTCCGGCGGGGCAATATCTCGTTAAGTACAACATGTGGCTTTATGAAGACCGCCGGGGCGGCGCGCAAGCCGTCTGTTTCCGCGCGGTTGAGGTCCAGGCGGGCCACGCTACCGAGGTCGATGTCCAGTACGACGGCGCCGGCGTTGTCCACGGCGCATTCTCGGGCCCTCCCGATGCGAATTGGCGGGTCGAGTTGCGCGACCTGGCTTCACCCGACGAAACCAGCCTCCGCGCGGGCACGTGGAAATTCGAGAAGAACGCGCGCTACGAAATCCCCGACGTGCCTCCGGGAACCTACCGCGTCGTCGCTTACTGCAACGGTCCCGATGGTACGCCCCGCGAGCAGTCGCAGACGGTGACCCTCGCCGATAACGGTGTTGCGGAAGTGGATTTCTCCTTCTGAAATTGATGGCGGACCGAGCGGACCGCCCGGCCGGGTCGGACACGTCCTTTGGAGGCCTTACAGCCGCAAGAGGGGCGCGGTCACGACTTCACGCCAAGGCATGGCTCTTCGAGCGCCTTGCGGTATCCGGCCACCAGCGCTTTTCCCATGGCCTCGTGCGAGAAGTTGCGCGCGCGCTCGGGGCCCGCTTGCCGCAGACGCTGCTGTTCGTGAACGTCGGTGAGGATGCGGTGAAGCCCCTCCGCGATGGCGTCCGCGTCGAACGGGTCGCAGGTCATGGCCGCGCCGCCCGCCACTTCCGCCAGCGCGCCGGTGTTCGAGGTCAACACCGCCGCGCCGCAAGCCATGGCCTCGGCCACTGGAATCCCGAATCCCTCGTAGATGGACACGTAAACAAATGCCGCCGCTCCCGCGATCAGAGCGGGCAGGTCCGCATCGTCCACATACCCGGTGAACACGATGGCGTCTTCGAGCCCCAGACGGCGCGCGGTTTCGCCGATCGAGCGGGTCATCCAGGCCTCGTGCCCCACAATCGCCAGCCGGTGAGGCAAGCCCTCGTTGCGAACGGCTGCAAAGGCATCGAACAGGCGCTCCAGGTTTTTGCGCGGCTGCAATGCGCCAACATACAAGACATAATCCGCCATGAGGCCATGTTTAGCCCGCACGCGTTCGATGTGCGCAGCGTCGCTCCCGGCGGTAAACCGCGCATGCACCGCGGGAGGCGCCACGTCTATCCGGTCTTCCGGAAACCGGTAGAATTCCATCAGTTCCTGCCGCATCGCCTCCGAAAGCACAAAAACCCGCCGCGCGCGTTTCAATGTTCCGGGGATAAGCGCCTGCAACCGGTAGCGTGTAGACGGCCGAAGCGTCTCGGGGTACCGGTTCCACACGAAATCGTGAATGCTGACGACCACGGGGCACGGACACGCCAGCGGCGCGATGTATTGCGCATGAAAGAGATCGTATTTCCCATGCCGGAGCGCAGACGGCAGATCGAAGACAACGCGCAGCCATGACCGACGCGCCCGCAGGGATTGCGAAGCGATGCCCGGCGGCAGCTCCCCCTCCCAGCCGGGCGCCGTCAGGGCCACGGGTGCAACCGCTGCGCCCTGCAGAGACAACGCATCCAGCAGCGACCGTACGTAGGATTCGTTTCCTCCCGCGCCCGTTCCAAGGGCATGGGCATCGATAGCTACCCGCATTATCTTGCCCGGGTCCGCTCGCGGAATTCCGCAAGGGCTTTTTCGTAGACCTCAGACACCTTTTGAACCATGTTGTCGAGCGTGAAGGACTTCCGGATCCAGTCCGGTCCAGCCGCGCCCATGGCTTGTATGCGCTCGGGATGGTCCACTAGAGACCGGATGGCCTCGGCCAGCTTATCCACGTTGCGCGGCGGAACAAGCAGGCCGGTCTTCCCGACGTCCATCGTTTCACTGGTACCCCCCACGTCCGAGGCGATGACGGGCAAACCGGCCAACTGCGCCTCGAGCACTGCCGTCGGAAACCCCTCGTCCAGGATGGACGGCTGGGCAAACAGGTCCATTGCGCGCAGCGCGCCCGCCAAGTCGTCGTAGAAACCGGTGAAATGCACCCGCCCGCTAATGCCCCGGGCCAGCGCCTGGCGTTCGAGAGACGCGCGCAACGGTCCCTCGCCCACGATCAGCAGATGCAGGTGCGGCGCCGCATCCGCTACGTGATACAGAGCATCCAGCAGAAACGTGTGCCCCTTCTCGACGTAGAGCCGGCTTACCGCGCCAACGACACACGCGTCTCCTGGAATGCCCAAAGCGCGGCGGACCTCGTCGCGCGTCGCGCCCCCCTCGAGTTCCCGGGGGTCCAGCCCCGTGTAGACCACGTTGATGCGGTCTTCGCGGGTGTCGCCCCGCAGGATCTTCCGTTTCATGTCCTCCGATACCGTAATGACCTGGTCCGCGTTCGGCAGGGCAAAACTGCGCTCGACCCAATTGTAGACGTGGCTCCGCAAGGGAAACATGCGGGCCCACCATCCATACGGACTGCACACCACGGCACAGGGCCACCGGTTGCGCCCAACGCCCACAAGGACGTTCGATTGCGGATCATGGCTGTGGATGATATCGATATTGTATTTGTCGATAAGCGACGAGATGGCGTCGCGGGCTTTCCACCAGCCGGTGCGGCTGTGCCACGGCACGCGGTCGGGCGCGACAGGCAGGTCGCGGTTCCTCAAGGCGCGCACGAAGGCATCGTCGCTTTTCGATAGCGTATCAAAAGGAACGCATACGATATTGAACCTGTCCCGGGGAAGATGCCGAAGAAGCAGGAATATGATGGTGTGCGATCCGCCAATGGCCCATGTCCGGACCAGATACAGAACGTTTATGCGCTTCACGGCCAACCTCTCTGTGTGCTTGCCCCCTGCGTCACACTGTTTCGGGGGGGGCGTCCAATGCCGGTCTTGTGACACCTGCGCGCGACTCGGCCATGCCCGCCTTATACAACGGCACGACCGCGGCAATCGCTGCCATCATCCACCAGATCTTTTGTTGCAGCGCATGCAGAAAGAGGGCGCACAACAGAAAACTCAGCAGACTGACCTGAAGCGACATGACCAGGGTAGAAACGCGGCGGTCCCCGGCCTTTGCGTAAAACTGCTCGGCTTTGCGCAGATCGCGCACCATAATACCAAAGAACAAGACCATGAGCCCCAGGCCCACCAGTCCCGTCTCGCTCGCCAGTTGAAGATACATGTTATGCGTGCCGATAATCCGCGGGTCCCAATGCATTTCTTCGACAAGCCAGCGCATGATATGGGCCACTTCCGTGTCCATCTTCACAATGCGCAAACCGTACCCCGACAGTCCTACGCCCCACACGGGTTCCTCGAGCATCATCTCCCACGCGGCGTCTTGCAGTTGCAGGCGGTGGCGCACGGAATCCGATTGAGTGTATTTCTCGATATCCAGAACGCGCTCCTTGTAGGCCGGGGGAAGCGCCATCAACGCGAGCACTATGGCGAACGCCACGTAAGCCAAGCGCGGAGGATTGACCCGAACAAGGCGCCGCACCCCCAACACCGCGAAGATCACGATGCCCACAAGAAACCCCGTCCGCGTGAACGTCAGAATCAGGGCCAGGATCTCGAGGAACACCGCGCTCACGCAGACAGCGCGCCCTTTCCGCGTCTTGGCTACGTCATACCAGTACACGTTCAGCGGCATGATGATGAGAATAATGAGCGCTAACCAGTTGGAGTGGCCCGCGCGCCCGGACACGCGCACCGCCGCGTCGCCGTTCAACGACTCCGGATCGACAAAAGCCCCTTCAACCCCGGCGCCAACGTCCGCAATCGCTGTCTCCGCTTTCAGTTGGAAGGCAGGGATGACGTACTGCGCCACCGCGAATAGCGCCATGGCCACGCCACAGCCCACGATCACCATCGTGAACACGTGAATGCGGCGCTGCGTGTTGAGCAGATTGACCGACAAAATGAAAAAGGCCACCAGCGTCCCCAGACGGAACCACTCCGGCCATTGCAGCCGCCATGTCTCCGACAAAAACACTCCCAGAGCGCTCCACAGAAACAAAGCAAGGAGCGGCACCGATTCCCAGCCGACCCGGATGTGTTCGCGGCGCACAAAGGCGTTCAGCAGCCAGCTCGCGAAGGTCATCGCACCGACTATCTTGGCGCCCGTGATCGGAATGGCCACCCGAATGGACCCAATCACGCCCGACGGGCCCGAAAGCAACAGCAGCGCCGTCGTCAGATAAAGCCCCAGAACAGGCCAGCGCAGGACAAGGGCAAACACGATAAGGCCAAGCTCGGCCAGCAGAGCGTAGGTCCCGCCAATCAAGACGGCCATGCCCGCCAGCACCGCGAGAGCCACAACGCCAGCAATGGCGGCCATGTTCCAGGAAAAAGCTGGCGGTTTCTCGGCGATGACGGTCACGGCAAACGCTCTCCCCTGCCACTCGGCCTTTGCCCGTAATTCCCCGCGGCGCGATACGCGCAAAGGTACGTCAACATCCCTATTGTAACGCGAACCGCGGTAACGGTCCATGCCATTCCGAGTACCCCGTGCTGCCGGGCCGCTGCCGCACCGGCCGCTACGACGCCGGCCAGCTTGAGAGCCTCGAGGGCCGCCACAAAGCCCGAACGGCCCATCCCGTATATGGCGGCGCCCGCCGGGGCCGCGCCAAACGATGCCAGCACGCCCAACGACAAGATGCCGCACAGTACGCCGGCCTCGGCGAACTCGGCGCCGAAGACCGCCGGTACCGCCCACCGCGCCGCCAAATACACCGGGATGCAACCCGCCAGCGCCGCCAGAGTTACCGGCACGAAGCGGTTCAGGAACTGACGGAACGCTCCCCGCGAATCCAGCGCACTCGCCCGGGGAAGCAGGACACTGAACAGCGTCATGATAGCCAGGTCGCCCAGCCGCGCCATGGTGAACGCCGCCACATACTGGCCAATCGCTCTGCCCGCCACTCCCACCATGCCCAGGATGAAGACGTCCGCCCGTTGCGCGAGGGCCGTGCAGGCCGCGGCCACCATCACCCATCCCGCGAAACGAAGCGGCTCCCGGAGCGAAACCGCCTCCGAGGAGCATTTGCGAAACACAGCGCGCGGCAGCCGGGCATACCCTCCAACCGCCACCAGCGCCGAACTGGCCACATAGGCGCTCAACAGGAGGGACGCGGAAGGCGCTGGTACAGCCGCAAGCACGCACGCCACCAGCACCAGCCGCAGCGCGCTGTTCGCAAACTCGAGCAGCGCGTACCGGGCCATCCGCAGGTACGCCTGATAGTAGGCTTGGACAAACCCCAGCAGGGTGACCACCGCCGCCCCTGCAAACGCGAGCACTACGCCGCCCGCACCGTCCCAACGCCCCGACGAGGGCGCGATCACATACGACAATACCGGCTGCGCCAGCAACGCGCCGAACACGAGCACCCCGAGCGCCACAACGAGCTTTGCGCGGAACATCCGCTGAAAATAGGGCAGCGCGCCGTCGAGCTCGGGGGTGATCTTCTGCGCCGCGAACCGCACCAGCGTGGCGTCAAGCGCCGGGCCCGCCAAACCCGCCGCCACGTCCATAACGGCCAGCAGCAATCCGAGACGGCCCAGGACAGCATCGCCCAGCAGCCTCCCTACCAGAGCCGTCGCGGCAAACGCGAGACCGGCTGCACCCACCCGAAGCAACAGGACGAGTCCGAATGCGCGGGTCCACGCGCCCGCTCGCGGGGACGGGTTTGGTGTGCGCGCGCTGTCGGCAGTGCCGTTCACGCCGCCCGCGCTAGCGCGCGCCTTTTCCCAGCAGCACGACCCGGACGGTCAATAGCAAGATGTGGAAATCGGTCATGAGCGACCATTCGTCGATGTAGGCCAAGTCCATGGCCACCCAATCCTCGAAGCTCACGTCGCTGCGGCCGCTCACCTGCTGGAGGCCCGTGAGCCCCGGCCGTATGCTGAGCCGCCGCCGCTGTTCCCACGTGTATTGTTCGACCTCGGACGGAATCGGCGGGCGCGGGCCCACAAGACTCATATGCCCCAGCCACACATTGATGAACTGCGGAAGCTCATCGATACTCAGCTTTCGAAGCAAGGAGCCCACGCGCGTCACCCGGGGATCGCGGCGCATCTTGAAGACCGGGCCATCGGCCTCGTTCAGGGCCTCGAGTTCCCTCTTGCGCTCCTCGGCATCCGCAACCATCGAACGGAATTTGTAAATGTTGAACCGACGGCCGTTCTGCCCCACGCGCTCCTGTTTGAAGAAGACCGGACCCCTCGAGTCCAGCTTAATCAGGATGGCCACAATGGGAAACAGCCACCATCCAATCGCCAACAGGGCCAGCGACGCCACCGTGAAATCCAGTATCCGCTTGATTGCCAGGCGCCCGAGGGCCTCCGGCGTGGTTGATAGCGACAACAGAGGCAGATCATCCAGATGCGAGAGATGGCTCCGGGCAAGCCGCAACGGAAACAGCTCGGCAACCAGCCGCACCGGCAAACCAACGCCCTCGCATTGGAAAGCAATCCTGCGAATCGTCTCGTAATGCGACCGCACCGGCAAACAAATATAGACCTCGTCGATCACATCGCTCAGCAGCATCTTGTCCAATTGTTCGCAATTCCCGAGGTATTCGACGTGATGGGGCTCAAAGACTTTGCGCCGCCCGGGGTCGTCGTCCACAAAACCCACCACATGATACCCATACTGTAAATGACTCTGGATGAGCTCGAGGAGCCTCCGGGAACGCTCATTCGCCCCGACAACCACGATCCGGCGAAAGTTGAAGCCCTGTTTCCGCGCGTATTCCAGGAACACACGCAACGCCACCCGAAAGCCTAGGACAAGCACCAGTGCAAGAATGCCAAATGCCAGGAAAAACTCGCGTCCCACCCCGTGCCGCGTGAAGAACGTGATGACAAACCCGCTGAAGATCAAGGCGATGGCAACCGATTTCACCACCGACAGAACCAACCGCTTGAAATTGCTCTCGCGCGGAAATGAAAAGAGCTTCTGATCGGTTGCAGCCCCCCACCATACGAGAATGTACACGCAGAAATACGGGAGATTGCCGCGTGCAAATTCCAGAAACGACTGCTCTTCCGGACGCAGCACAAAAACCGCCGCCGCGAACGCAACCGCCGCGCACGCGACGTCGCAAAGCCCTACCGCCAGTGTGATCAGCCGTGACCGGCGACGAACTTCCATAGGTCCCCTTCCGACCGCCCAACACGCATGTTATATCCCCGCCACAGATGGGGACGTTTTGACATCAGCTTAATGCAGTTCAAACAGCCTGTCAAGGTTTGCCCCCGAACCCGTGCCGCTTTAATTATTTGACAGATAATAACTTAGGCGGCGAAAACCGTCGAGTGGCGTTCGCGTGTGCCCTATTTCCTCTTCGTGTCCGGGGGCAGCTCCGCCGCGTCACGGAGCACGCCGCGTTCCAGGAGCTTGACGCACACGGGGGGTCTGTCATCCGGGAGATCGGTAAGAGAAAACCGAGCCGCGCCCGGAAGAGGTTTCCCTGGCTGTCGCGAACACGGATGCGAACAACATGAAACCAGGGATGATCAAGCCCATGCCAACGTAGTACGCCGCTCCTGGCAGCGTCGAAATCTGCCCGGTCATGACACCCGGCCCACTGATCATCTAGCCGCGTTCATCATGGCAGATGTGAAAAGGGGTAGACGGAAACGCACGCGCCCGAAGTGCGGTCAAAGAAGGTGACTGCCAGCTCATTTTTCCTCGTTCGAAAGATCACGAATCACCTTCTTCGCAAGGACCTCATTGATCTCCTGATGGCGTGGTATGGGTTGTGTCATGCCCGTGGTTGGATTGTGGTATACATCGTGTTTCGCGCCGTGGCGGAGGAGAACACACCCGAAACCTTCAATTATCCTGATCAAGTCCTTTCGCTTCATCCGACTTCGATCTCTACCACCTTCCTGATTCCCGGGAGTTCGCCGCGGCTGAATTCCCTGTAAAGATCAGCGAGATGCTCTATCAGGTCGTCGAGAGTCTCGCCTTGGGTCCAGTGGTCGGGATATTCGTTGAGATAACCGAGGTACTTACCGTCCGGTTCTTTCCAGTAGGTGACTTTTTGTTTCATAGCGGCCTCCAATCAAAGTATACCAGACTTCGAAGATGGCACCGCCACTGCATCCACCAGAACGCCACCGTTCATGAGCTTGATACACACTGCGGGTCTGTCCATTGGCAATTCCGCACGCACGAATCCCGCGGTGCTCTCAACAATCGGGGCTTCGGCCAAGCGCAATCCCCGCGCGTCGCACACAGCCACCCGGGCCCCTTCCGGAACATCCCCCGCCACGGAAACAACGATATCAGCCCCATCCGACTGGACGCTGATGCGTTTGGGAAAACGCGCAATGCACGTTACGCCGCCGCGTTCGAGAAAGACGTCTACGACGGCGCCGCGCCCGTCCGCGACCGGCTCAAGTTCGCGGCCGTGAAGCAGGTCGAACAGATGTTCATCACTGGCCAGGTCCAGCGCGAGGACCGGTCCGAAGAAGCTCATCCCCGTCGCGTTGTAGAGAGTGTGGATGGTTTTGGGTCCCGCGCCGAACCGGTTGGCGTAAATGTGCCGGGCCAAGGTTGGCGCGAGCGGCTCGCAGGGAGCGCCCTCGAACACGTCTATGTTCTCGCGGAGCACGGCGTCCATATCCTCGGGATAATACGCGCCGAACGACGCGACGCCGTTCCAGAGACGCTTGTGGTGGTCGGGGTCGGCCCCGCGGTGGTCCAGTTCGAATGCTTTGCATTCGGGGAAGAAGAAGCGCTGGAGGTTGCACTCGAGGGGCCGCAACGGCGTCGCCTGCACCGTAAGATCGTACGTGATGCACCCTTCCATGCACTGCATGAGATAGTCGTAGCCCGGGTGTTCGGTGGTCAGCACCGAGCCGGGCTTCACCTCGTCCATGGCCCTGCGCACCATCCTGGTGGTTTCGGCAATACACCGCAGCCACTCGGTGCAGCCGGGTTCGGCGAACGTGTGTTTGTGCAGCGTGCTGAAACACGCCGCTCCTCCATGGCCGTATTCGTCGAGGCGGATGCCGTCGGCGTCCGTTTCCTGCATTACCCGGCGCATGGTATCGGCGACGTACTGGCGGTATTCGGCCACCTCGTGGCACATGTTCCACGACTCATAGTTTGTGCTGTACTCCCCGTTTGGCTGCACGATGCCCCAGAGCTTGCCCCATTGCTGGCCGCAGCGGGAGTTGTCGCAGGCCAGAATCGGGTCGGTGTAGAGGGTTACGAGGGGTCCCATGCCGCGGTAGGCCTTGACGGCCTCCTGAAACGCGGGGAGCCCGCCCCAGCGCTGGTTGTAGCCATCGTAATCGCCCCGGTTGATCGGATACATGGTCTTGCCCGTTACGGGATCTTCAACAAAGTACGGCCGGTAGCGGTTGTACGTGGCTTCGCCAAGACGCGCCTCGAGCTGGTCCCACGGCGTGCGCCACGGTCCCAACTCAGACCATTCCCACCACGACATCAACTCGATGCAGTCGCACCGCGGCTGGATGAAATCCGTTCGGTACGCCCCATCGCGAAACAGGGGACTCTGCCCCCATCCCGCCGCGATCATGTTGACCACCCCCCGCAGCGACGACAGCGCCCGGAAGGCCCAGACCTGGTGGCACCATTCGGCGTACGATTTCATGGGACCGCGCCAGTCTCCCGGATGCGCTGAGAGCGCCGCGTCTTTGAGCACAAACGATTCCCCCGGCTGGCGGGTGCGCCGAAGGTACTCGAACGCGAAGCCTGTCCCGGGCGTCTGCGGCAGGTTGGCCGTCCATTTGTATTCGTCGGACGTGGGCGTGTTGGCCGCGTCGCCATTCATCTCGGCCTTGCCGGGAATGTGCTTGCGAAGGGCCAGCACTTTGTGCCGGCCGTCGGCGTCCGTACTGCGGATCGCCAGCCCCGCCCCGCGCGCGGGACTGTACAGATCCATCAATTGATACAGGGCCGCGTGGTCGCCGTAGCCCCGGCGAATCAACGCGGGCGCGCCGGAGAAAATCCCGCCGCCCCACGGGAAGAAATAATAGTCGCCGACTGGGTCTTCCGATATGGCCAACCCCGAAAGATGCGGAAACGCCGCCTTGAAAACGGCCGCGTGGTCAGAAACGTTGGAGAACGTCAGGCCCATGCGCAATTCCGTGTCGACCCACACCGACAGGGCGGCTGACAGGCCCGAAGGCTCGTGAACGAGCGTCGCCGTGAACCCTTGCCGGTCCGTCATGGGCGGCAACGCGGTGCAAACGAAGTCACGCGACCCCGCGAGCCGGGCGCTCTCGATTTCGACCAGAAACAGGGCGGAATCTCCGGGCGCCCTGACCATTTCCGCCGCGGCCCACTCGTTGTACAGCGAAACCAGGCGCAGCCGCCCATCAGCCAGTTCAAAGCGGCAGGAGAGGCTGTCGTTCTCAAGCAGGGCCCCGGTGGCATCGATGCGGCACGACGCCGCCCGCGCGGCCGCTCCGCCCGCGGGCGGAGCGATTGCGGGCGTCATGTCAACGCGCTCGGGCTGAGGATGATAGCTCTCCGACGCCGTGATCGTGACCGAGCTGACCGGCACGCTCTTATCAAGGCGGATACCTGACGGACGGAACGGCAGCGGCGGGGAAAGCGCCGCTTCAAGGCGGGCGCCCTGGGACGTCAACGAAGGCTCTTTGACAGCGCCGGACTCATCGAGCCAGGACGCCGCAAAACCGGATTCCTGAGTCGTTTCGATGACCACCGTGACCGGTTCAAGCGGATCGATGCGGAGCGGCGCCCATTCCACGCGCGTATCCGCCCCGTGAGACCCCGCGTACGCAATCAGGCCGCGCGTGCCGTCGGTCCTTTGCTCGCCGGGGAGCCAAACCGCCTGCAGGGTGCGTGAACCCGAGAGAAGATACAGCCGCACCATGTACTCGCCCGCGCCGCCCGGCACCGTAAGCTGATCCTGCCGCCATTCCTGACCCTCGCCGAACCGCACCCAACTGTTGCCGCCCGCCGCGGTGTTGTCGATGCCCAGGTACAAGTAATCATCGGGCTTCTTGCCCTCGGGCGCGGTCATGCGGAAAAGGATTGTGTTCTCGCCCCGCACAAACGCCTCTTTGGGCAGCGGAAAATCGTGCCATCGCATGAACTCGCCCATCGGCAGCTTCTCGTCGTACACCGGCAGGCCGGAGTTCGTCGGGATGTGGTGCGCGACGTCATTAACCACGATTTCAAAGGCCTCGTCGAGACCGTTGGCGGCGGGGAGTTCCCGCCACGAGTAGTCCCGCACACAGAAGTACGCCGACAGACGCACTTCGGACGCTCCGGCCCACACGTCCTCGGGCACAGCCGACAGGTCCAGCACCTTCTTGGCCCAATAATGCGGTCCGCGCTGGTGGGTGATGCCCATGGTCGAGCCGCCCCAGTTGCCCGACTCGTCCCGCACGACCCAGACGCCTTCGCGTATGGATTCAACCGTGGACGGCGCGGCAAACGCATTGGAAGGCTGCACAAACCCGCTCAGGAGCGCTCCCGTCAGAAGACACCATCTCCAGCGCAGTCCCATGACGATTCTCTCCCGGTTATGGCGAAAAGACGAGTATCACTCTTTTCCCCGCTTTTTCCCGTAGATGTGGGGATTCTGGCGTTGACATTCCTCGATGACCGCGATCTGCTGCCGCACTTGCTGGGGTGTGATTTCGAGGGGCGCGCCCTCGGTCAGGGTCTTGTACAGCATCGAGTAGAAGCCGTGCGAGATTGCGTTGAACAGATTCTGCTTCGACGTGGGCACCTGCCACGTCTTCTGGTGCCACGTAAGGTTGTCCGAGCAGTACGCCGGGTTGCCGGCGCTGTCCGAAAGCGGGCGCCTTTGGAGCCGGAGCTTCGGCGCCTCCTTCGGGATATAGTAACGCCACTCGAGGGCGGTCATGTCCCCCGTAAGTCCCCCTCGGGTGCCGTAAACGTTATAGGTATAAGACGGACACGCGCAGCACGACGAAATCTCGAGGTTGATGATCGGCCGCCCTTTCCCCTCGAGAACGAGCAACACGTGGTCCTCGGCGTCGCCGTAACTGATGGTGCTGCGCATGACGCAAAAGACCTTGGGCATGACGTCCGTGCCAAACAGCTGCAGGGCCTGGTCGAGGGGATGCGGCCCCGTGTTGAGCAGGTTGCCGCCGTCAAACTCCGTGAGCGTCTGCCAGTCGTACCGGCGGCTGAACCCGTTGAACTGAATGTTGATCTGCACGATATCGCCCAGCACCCCCGAATCGATGACCTCACGCACCTTCTGGAAATAGGGCGCGTAACGCGATTGCTGGAAGATCGCGAATACCGTGCCGCTCTTCTTCTGCGCGGCGATAAGCCTGTCGACATCCTTCGCCTTGGCAGCCAAAGGCTTCTCGCAAAGCACATTGAAGCCGGCTTTCAGGAATTCAAGGGTATAGGGCACGTGGAGATGGCTCGGCGTCGCGTTGATGACCAGGTCGATGTCGTCCCGCTCGAGAACGGGTTTATGGTTGCTGTAAGCGTCGCAGCCGAACTCCCGGACTGCTCGGTCCCGGCGCTCTTTCATGGGATCCACCACTGCGGCGATGGTGAATCTCTTCGGCACGTGGCGCAGATACTCGGCATGAATGCTGCGCCCGCTCCGTCCCTGACCCAATATGGCAACCCGGATGGTGTGCATGACTGGTCCCTCTTCTTACACGTACATGGCGCCCCTGGCGATAGAGCATGTAATAGCGATTTCCCCCATCGGGATCAAGTTCATTGACATAACTCTTCGGATACCAGAGAGCGTATCCAAAGAGACGGCCCCGGACCGGCGCACCGGGCTGGCCCGAATGCCCTTCGCGACCGAAGCCGCAGCGTTTGCCTTCTCTCTGGCGTCCACTCGCACCGCCCGCGTCTGCTCCTGCTCGATGAACCGCAACGCGTAGGCCCTGGCTCTTTCTCAGTCTGGTTATCCCACCGGAAGCGTCGCGCCGGATATGCGTTCCCGGCCGCCTCTTGGGTTGCATGTGCGCGGTGCCCGGGATACCATGGGCCGCGGGCGTGCGACAGGAGGAACAATCATGGCGATGGTGGAGGAATTCGGGGCAAGGGGCGACGGCGTCACCGACGATACCCAGGCGCTCCAGCGCGCGGTTGACGAACGCGGGGTGTTGGAATTGGGGAAAGGGTCATACCTCATTTCGGCGCCGCTGGTGCTCGACACCACGCAACGGGGTTATGTGGGCGTGCGGGGCGCGCAAGGGACGTCGCGCCTCGTGATGGCGGGGGCCGGTCCCGCGCTCCGGGTGATCGGGGATCACCGGGGCACGGCTCACCCGGCCAGCTTCGAAGAGCACACCTGGGAACGCGAACGGTTTCCCGTGTTGCAGGGCTTCGAGGTGTACGGCCGGCATGCTCAGGCCGACGGCATCGAACTGTTCCGCACGGTGAAGTGCACGATTCAGAACGTGCTGATTCGCGAGTGCCGCTACGGCATTCATCTGGTTGAACGCAATCGCAACCCGATCATCGCCAATTCGCACATCTACCGGTGCACGGACTCAGGCATTTTTATGGACGCCGTAAACCTGCATCAGGCCATCATTATCGGCAACCAGATCAGCTACTGCTTCCGGGCGGGAATTCGTCAGTTCAACGGGGATGTCCACAACATCCAGATCACCGGAAACGACATCGAGTACAACTCGGGATACGAGGAAGGGTCCAGCGGCGAGATCGTTCTCGAGGTCCCCGACGACGGTCTTATCAGCGAATACACCATTGCGAGCAACACGCTTCAGGCCACGCCCGGCGCCGGAGGGGCGAACATCATCATGACCGGCCGCCCCATGCCCGACGATTCGCCCGTGAGGGTCGTGAGCATCACGGGTAACGTCATTGGCAGCCGCAACAAGAACATCGTGATGCGGTACGCCCAACGCTCGGTCACTATCTCGGGCAACACTATCTACACAGGCGTCGCGGCCAACATCGAGCTTGCCAATTGTGGCGAGGTGGCGATTACCGGGAACACGATCGACGACTCCCCGTGGGAACCGAACGCCAGCGGCGCCGGCGGCGTCCTGCTCGAGGGCTGCCAGAATTGCGCCATTACAGGGAACATCGCGACCGGATTGGCGTACGGCGACGATGCGCGTGGCGGAGCGGTGACGTTGACGCGCTGTTCCGCCGTGGCGGTGTCGGACTGCCAGCTCCTGTCGCCCGCGCACCGGGGAGTTTATCTAGAGTCGGCGAACCTCTGCCGTATCGCCAACAACACCATCATCAACCGCCGCCCGGGGCTTGTCATGAAGACGGGCGTGGAAATCTCGGGCGACAGCCGCGACAATCTCGTTCAGCATAACCAGATTCAGGCGGGTTCGGCGGGGGCCGTGGTCTGCGAAGAAGGGCAGGCTGTCGTCCTCGACAACATGATCCTGGCCGGCTAGGGCATCCCCCTTCCGGCAATGTTCCGGCCTGAGAACCAGCATCAGCGCCCGGAAGGCTGGTCTGAAGAACCTGCCCCTGTCCTGTGCTGTCCGCCCTTGAAAAAGCGGTATGCCTTACGGGTCTCATTGGTCTTGTTCGGGAAGCGAACACCCCGCACGGAGGCCGGTTTTGGTATAGTGAGCTGCGGAGAGATCGGCGGCCGCGCGGCGTTCGCTGTTGCGTGCCGGGGCGGGGGACGGACAAGAAGAATGACCGGTGGCGGTCGTAGTTCAAAAGGGGGGCGCTGATGAATCTGCCCAAGGGTGTTGCTGTAAAAGAGGTCATTTCTTTCGATGTCTTCCGCAAGGCAGTCGCCTATAAGACGACCGAGAGCTGGCGAACCGTTCCTCACGCGGCGGTCCAGGTGGACCTCGACGTAACGGAGGTCATGGGGTGTCTCGAGAAGGCCAAGCGAGACCCCGCGTATGCCGGCGTCAACGTAACTCTCAACACGGTCATGCTGAAGGTCGTCACGGAAGGGCTCAAGGCGTCGCCCCGCATGAACGCCCATCTCCGGTACAATCCCAAGAACACCGTAGGCGAATTGATCGTTTTCGACGACATAAACATCGCCGTGCCTTTTCTGACCGATGATTCCCGTATGGTTACGCCGGTCCTGAAGAAGGCGGGAGAGAAATCGCTTCGGGAATTGTGCCTCGCGATGGCCGACCTGCGGCGGCGCGTCGCGAACACCAATTTCGAGTTGCTGCTCCTCGAGGCGGGCCACCGCGACACCCTCGAGCACCTTCGGCGAGGCCGCCTGGGCGTCTTGCGGCGCCTGTATGCGAATGTGTACGGCCCCCGGCGGCTTAGCTTTCCCTCCAAGAGCGAGCGCAGGGCCTACGGGCAGATTCCCGAGAAAGACCGCCTGACGCCCGACGACCTTTTGACGGCCACAACGCTTGTAACGAATCTCGGGAGCGTGATGCGGGAGTTGCCCGCCCGGATTGCGCTTCTTGAAGTTATCCCGCCGCAGGTGGCGGCGTTCGGCCTGTGTGCCGCGCGCAAGCAGCCGGTGGCCGTCCAAGATGCCCAGGGCAAGGACGCGGTTGCTATCCGCTGGATCATGCCCGTGACCGGGGCGGCCGATCACCGGGCCCTCGACTTCGCCGAGGCCTCGGCATTTGTCAAACGGGTGATGGGACTGTGCGCCAAGCCGGACGAATTGTTCCCGGGGCTCGCCTGAGGAGGGTTTGGGTATGGGGAAGCTGGCGAGGTTTCTCTTGCGGTTCGCGGTGTGCGCCGCTCTTGCGGGAGCGCCCGAAGTGCCCGCCGCTGAGACCCGGCAGAATCCCCCGCTTTCCGGTAAAACGCTGGGCACCATCTTCAACAACGACCTAAACAACATTCTCTATGCTCTTGACGGCAGCAACACCACGCCGAAACAATACCAGGCCGTCGTGCAAGCCATTCTCGACATGCAGCCGGGAGTGCTGGCCCAAAATGTGGGTTTGCCCGATCCGGTCATCTATCCCACGGCTGTTGGAACCACGTTCGACAAGTATCTTGTCGAGGTGAGCCGCATGACGTGGCCGGAGAACGGCGGCGCCGACGCCGAACGCCAGCGCGACGCCCTGCGCAGCCTCTTCGCGGCGGAAACCGATCCGCTGACGCTCACCATTGAAGCCTGCCGGGCGCGGGGCCTTGCGATCGTGGCGAGTTTCCGCATGAACGCCGAAGACTGGTACGACAACACGTATCTTCTGTCAGACTTCGGCCGCGCCCATCCGGAATACCGCATTTCCGGCGCGGGGAATCTCGATCCGGCCGTTGATGAGGTGTATGCGCATCGCATGGCGCTTCTCACAGAGGCCGCGCAGCGATACGATGTCGACGGGCTCGAACTCGATTTCCGGCGCTGGTACCGGATGGTGTCAAACCCGCTTGAAAACCACACCGTATTGACCCGGATGGTGCGCGATACGCGGAAGATGCTCGACGAAACCGCGCGGATGAAGAAAAGGGACAAGCTGCTGCTGGGAGTGCGTGTCGGGCCTTCCCTTGATAGCGAGCCAAGCCCGTACCTGTTCCCCGGCATCTTCTACGCGGAGAAACCCACCAACGCGTCGTGCAAGGAACTGGGTCTCGATGTGGCGGCATGGTTTCGCGACGGGCTGGTCGACTATGTGTGCCCGTCGCTGTTCCTTGCCACGCTTCCGGGGGAACCGTTGACGCAGGAGTTCGCCAAGCTGGCCGAAGGTACGCAGGCGGGCGTCTATCCGACGTTGTGGCCGCATGCCGCATGGATGCACGGCATCGGGGAACGGCGCGTCGAACGCGGCGATGACAAGGCGCTGGCGCTATACAAACACGATCTGTGCCAAACTGTGCTCGACATGTACCGTCACGGCGCGGACGGCATCAGCACGTTCAATTGGTACGCGCATCTGCGCAACGCCAACGTGCCTCATTTGTGGACCGACGGCGAAGGGGCCGCCGGCGCGGGCGCCGAGGCCGTCCAGACCTACGCTTATCCCCTGCTGCGGGATCCGGACTCGATCGAGGAATACCTTCGCCGCCCTTGGGCGATTCCCCCGGAGCCGGGGAATCCCGACGCAAAGAGATAACCCCGCGCCGGTCAGGTGGCGAGAATCCGGGCAACCCGGCTGAGTTGCGGGTCAAACTGGGTCCTGCATTCCCAAGCCTCCTGAAAGGGACGAAGCACGACGTTGTTGGCGTTGATGCCGACCATCTTCCCGGTGACGCCTTCCATCAGCGCTTCCACGGCGCGCACGCCCAGGCGGCTGGCCAATATCCGGTCGAAGGCGGTGGGCGAACCACCGCGCTGGAGATGACCAATAACGACGACCCGGCTGTCGGGAATCTTGGCCAGGGCGTCTACCTGTTTGGCAACCTGTATGGCATTGCCCAGTTCGTCGCCCTCGGCCACAACAATGATTGCCGATTGTTTGCCCTTTCGGCGGTTGAGATCGATGTGTTCCACGAGCGTTTCGATGCTGGTGGGCGTCTCGGGAACGAGGATGTCCTCCGCCCCGCCGGCGATGCCGCTCATCATCGCGAGGTAACCGCTGCGACGGCCCATGACTTCCACAAAGAAGATGCGCTCGTGAGACTCGGCGGTGTCGCGGATGCGGTCGATGGCTTCGAGCGCGACGTTGAGCGCGGTGTCATAGCCGATGGTGAAATCGGTGCCGCCGATATCGTTGTCGATGGTTCCGGGCAGTCCCACACAGCTGATGCCGTGCTCCTCATGAAGCTTGAGCGCGCCGCGGTAGGTGCCGTCGCCGCCGATGACGACCAGGCCTTCGATGCCGTGCTCAGCGAGGGTTTTGGCGGCTCGTGCGCGGCCCGCTGTTTCGTGGAACTCGCTGCACCGTGCCGTGCGCAGAATGGTGCCGCCGCGGTTGATGATGCCGCTGACGGAGCGGGCGCCGATTTCGGCGACCTCGCCGTCGATCAAGCCTTGGTAGCCGCGGTAGATTCCAAACATCTTCAGGTCATGATATGCGGCGGTGCGCACCACGGCGCGAATGGCCGCGTTCATGCCGGGCGCGTCGCCTCCGCTTGTCAGCACTCCGATGCGTTTCATGAGCGATTCCTCGATTCGTTACTGTCCGCCGCTCTGCTTTTCAGGTTTGTCGTCGTCTTTAGAGGACGGGGCTTCTTGCGCCTTGGCCTCGCCGTCAGCGCTCTCGGAAGGCGTTGCGCCCGGCGCGGCGTAGGTCAGGGTCGCTTTCAAGGAACGCGCCTTCCATCGTGCCAACGACGCGACGGCGTTCGCTTCTATGCTTCTGCCCGTCTGATCGAGTTGTTTCGCTTCGGCCACCAGCCGCGTGACCTCCGCCATGAGCCAGTCAGCGCGCGACCGGGTTTCCGGGGGCGTTTCTGCCCGGGTCAGGAAGTCCTGCTGAAACTCGGCGCACGAGGCGAGGGTGTCCTGCAGGGGTTGTACGAAGGGTTCCCCGTAGGCCTGCTCGATCACCGCCGCGTGACGGATGATTTCGGACAGGGCCGACATCGCGGGCACGGCCACCTCCTGTGAGATGGCCCCTGTATGCCACTGGGCTTCCAGCAACGGGAACATGGGCAGCAGCGCGAGAAACTGACTGCGGTCAATACGGGGCGGGGCCGCTTTCCGCATCACCTGAAAGATATCCATCACCTGCTCGGGCAGCAGGGCCGCATAGGCTTTGTTGGATGCGAACGAATCCGCGGTGAGTTGCATCATGCGGCGTGCGGTTGCCGCCAGGACGTTTCCGCCCTCGCCTTTGAGGTAGACAGGAGCAGCCGTCACGGCGAGAGACACCACACCGTTCTCGACTGGCGGGGCCGGGAGAGGATTGTTCGAGGCGTCGGCAAGCTCGAGGATGGCGGCGTCGCCCACCGGGACCGAGAGGCTCCCCGCTTCTCCTTCACTCCACGCGGCAATCAGCCACGAGTCGCCGAGCCGGAACACGTGGGCGCGAAACGGGGCGGGCGCATCCAGCGAGCCGATCGGAACCGTTTCCGCGAGGCGCCGGGCCAGCGCGCTGAGGAAGACGTAGCCCTCGGTAACGTCCTTTTCACGAACGAGCAATTTGCCGTCGATGTCTGCCTGCGCGACGCCGCAGGATGCGAAAACGATGAGATTGCGAACAAGACGGGCCGCGGATTCCGAGTCGTCTTCTTCGCGGATGCCGCGGCCCAGCACCTGCAAGGGCAGACGTTCGTAGCCGGCGGTTTGCGCGGCCAGGTCGAACGCTTCGAGCTCATCGGGAGAGGGGGCGTCATTTCGCAGCGTTATGCCTGCGGCGTGCCGCCCGGCGCCGTTGCGCAGCATGGCGCTCAGGGTTTCCGGGGTGTCGGCAACCAGCGAAAACAGCGCCACGGGATTTCGCTCGGCAAACGCCGCGGCCACGGTTTCAAGGGCGCCCGGCGCGTCTCCGGGATGCACGCTCCAGTAAGCCACGCGGGACGCGTATTTCTCCGGGAAGGTGGTCGCCGTTTCGGGCGGCGTTACGGCAAGGTCGATGAGGATAGCGGCATCGAGCCCCGCCTCATTGGCAGCCTCAACCAGCGCGTCGAGTTCAGGATTGACGGCGTCGAAGCACACTCTGCCCAGCGGCAGATCCCGCATGGCCAGGAGCGCATAGGGTTCCGGGGAGTCCATGATTGCCGCGACAGGGGGCGGAACCATGGATGCGGGCCTGTCGATCCGGCAGAAGGGATGGGTGGATTCCTGCGTCTCGCCCGCCGCCTCGATGGTTACGCGGGCCAGATAGCGTCCGCGCCGCCCGGCCACGTTTTCGAGAGGCACCCACCGGATGCTTTGACCCGGAAGCGGAAGCACGGTATCGAGTGCGCTTTCTTCGGCGCCGCCGCTGTCCTGAATGGCGACCCTGACATGAGCCTCGATGTCCCGATCGCTCCGCAACTCAAGCACAAGGACGTCATCGATGTAAACGTGGGGAATGGGCTGGTCCGGCGCGATAGCAATGGTGACCTCCGCAGACGCGCCTGCCGCCAGGCTGAGGATGGCTGCCAATGCTGTAATAATCCGCGTCATCTCCGGTTATAGTCCTGCCAGGAACGGGTTTGAGGAGTGTTCTTCGCCGATCGTGGTGGCCGGGCCATGGCCCGAGTATACTACCGTTTCGCCCGGCAATGGCAGCAATTGCGTTTGGATGGACCGCAGCAACTGCTGGTAGTCGCCTCCCGGCAGGTCGGTGCGGCCGATAGACCCTTGGAACAGCACATCGCCGGCGAACACGCTCCCATGGCCAACCAGCACGACATGGCCCGGAGTATGGCCGGGCGCGTGGCGCACCTCGAAGGTGAGTTCGCCCACATGCACCTCATCGCCCGCCTCGAGGAACACGTGCGGGTCGGGCGAAGGGACGGTGAGAAACCCGAACATCATTCCCTGCTGTTGAATGGAGCGGAGCAAGGGGAGGTCCGCCTCATGAAGCAGCAGCTCGCTGCCGGTTCTCTCGAGCAGAACCGCGTTGCCTGCGCAATGATCGCAATGGGCGTGGGTGTTTATGATGGCTCGCACCCGGTATCCTTCAAGCGAAGCCAGAAGCAAGGGCGCCGCTTCACCGGGGTCGATCACGATGGCTTCGCCTGCACTTCGCACCACGTAGCAGTTCGTCATGAAAGGCGTCAGCGGGAAGGTCTGAACGTCCAAGATGCTCCTCCTGACGGTGGCCTTGTGTTTTGGTACGCGTTTGGGCGGCGGGTGTCACGGACCGCGCCTGGCTCATTGGTGGCGGACGCTCCCGCGCCCCCCGATGCTACCGGCTCAGCCGTTCGCAGTCAAGAAAGGGCCCGCCCACACGTCACGCCCTGCAGCGCCAGGGCCGCGCCAGAAGCCCGCAACCATAGCCGGTCTTGCCAATGCTCACCCGGTGATTGGGCCTTCCACACGGTCTCGTGGCCAAACACGCCCTCAGGCGAAAACCGGGGGTCCGGACGAACCCGGGTCTTCTGTTGACAATTATGTGCCGTCATGCTAGTGTCGCGTCAAGGTCTCGCGAATCGGAATCAGGGCAGGGCGCCGTGTGGCGAGAGGGACATCAGGCGCACGAGGGCACTATGGTTAACCTGCCGCGTAAGCAGGGATTTACGCTATTGGAATTGATGGTAGCTGTTACCATCATCGGCATCCTCTTTGTGCTGATTCTGCCGGCGCTGTTGCGGGCCCGGGAACAGGCCCGGCGCGCGTACTGCAATAATAGCATTCGCCAGATTGGTATCGTGTTCAGTTTGTGGGCAAACGATCACGACGGCGCGCTGCCGCCCGGAGCGCCCAATGGGTTTTGGGATTACCCGGACTCCAAGGGCGTTTGCCACCATTTGCAGCGCAATAACTTCATCTGCGACGTACGCGACTTGTATCCGGAGTATCTGGATACTCTGCAGGTGTTTAAGTGCCCGGGTTCGATAAAGGAGCTGGCGGACACCCGGCTTGATTGGTATACCGACATCACCTTTATGGATGGATACCTCGAGAGCATTATGGTGACGGACCCGCGCAACCGGGAGGCCATCGAGCGCCTTCTGGGTCAACGGATGGATCCCGAATGCCTCACGAACGACATGTACACCTACTTGCCGTATGCGGTCAAGACGGAGGAACAGGCGCTCTTTCTGTGGGCGGAACTCCACCGCCTCATGTACGGAGGCGCGATTGATTTCATGATGGACGACCTTTTTGTGCCTGGGGGCCACGGACCCGGCGGGAGCGACACGTTTCACCGTCTCCATTACGGGGTGTCGCGGTTCTTTATCTCGGATATGAACAATCCGGCGGCGACGGCTGCCTCGGAGAGTGAGATTCCGGTTCTGTACGACTCGGTGAGCGATCTGGGGATGCTGCAGTTGAACCATATGGTGCCGCCTGGGGGAAATGTGCTGTATCTGGACGGCCACGTCGAGTTCAGACGGTATCCGGATGAACAGCACCGTCCACCGTACACCGAGCTTCTGGTAGAATGGACGCGGCGGAATGTATACGACAACAGCGTGGAACAGGAGGTGCCGGCCTGGTGCAGCAACCGCCTGCCGGCGACTCCGTTTGAACCGCGGTATAGACACCGCCCAAACGATGCGATGTACAGGGATTTGGTATTCTAAGCGGGGCCGCGCGGCATTTTCGTGCGGGGTCCGCAAGGAAGATGCGCGTGGCCGATGACGACGCTTCCGGCACGCGTTGCGGCCGGCGGCTTCTTTAAACTCTCAAGGGAAGACGAGGTAAGACATGAAAGAACGAGGATGGGTTGTAATCGGCGCAGCTGTGGTGTTGGCTGCCATGTTTTCAATGGAGGCCTATGCGTGGGGCCCTCGCGCTCAACGGGCTATTACCGGGACCTCCATCCAGGTTGTGCGCCGTACCATTAGGACCGTGTTCCAGACGTCGGGCGCCAAGTACGATGAAGACATGATCAAAGGGGCATTAGCGGGGCAAACGGTGTTACGTGATGCGGTGGAGCTGGACAGTGAAAACCGCGCGATGCATCGGATCGCCTCGGAGATGTTGTTGCTTCACTACGTGCGCGACTATTCAATGGGCAGCTACTATGCGTACCGCATGGGGGTGCTCTCGTCCCTGGTATCCGATTTGTATCTCCCGTTCATGTATGACGCCTCGGCGGAAAACCGAAAGCTCGCCGCCGAAATCGACGCGGACATCGACGAGCATCTTGAAAGCTTCACCTATACTCCCTTGCGGGAGAAATCAGTCATTCTGCGCGAGCTTCGGCGGTATATTGAGGACAGCCGCAGCTACTTGCGCGACGCCAAAGCAATCATTGCTGCCGACTACGCTCGTGGCGATGGGTATAATGGGTATCTGAAGAACGGCGGCGCGCAGAATGCCTTCAGCAATGCTGTGCAGGCGGTGAGCGACATCGTTTACACCGTGCTCCAGACTGACCAGGACTTGGGGTATATGAAACCTTCCGACGAGAATCTGATGTGGTTTTTCGTCGACAACATCGAATACCTCCTCAAAGAAAAAAAGAATGCCAAAGCGGCTGATGAGATATACGATCATTTCGTTCGGGTCAACCCTGACAACTATCTGGCCTATGAGCAAGTTGGGGACATGTTCTACGAGTTCGGTGATAGAGAGCGGGCCGTGAAAGAATGGAAAACTGCGCTTCAGACGCGCGGTCCGGACCGCCAGCGCATTGTACGGAAGCTGGCAACCTATTATATCGAACAGGGAAAAGATCTCGTTGCAAAGGCCTCGGACCCGGATGCGCCGTCGGACTCGCTGCAAAAGGCGCTGGAGTATTTCAACCGCGCGATGGAGATCGACCGGGGCAATGAAGTCGCGGCACGCTCTATCGAGGAGACGCGGATCGAGCAGAAGCGGCGCGACGAACGCGAACAGACCGACCGGGAGATTGTGTCGGCCGGAGAAACGGCGCTGGCCGAAGCGGATGTCTTGAGTACGCAGAAGGCACTCGGCGATGCGCTCAACATTTACCAGAAGTCCGTGACGTTGTTCGACAACGTGAGCAGCGAGTTCAAGGCGCAGCGGGAACAGGCCGAGAACGGAAAGAAAGATGCTCAAGCCAAGATGCGCAAGGTTATCACCGACATTATCCAGCAGGGCCAGAGCCTCATCGAGGAAGGCGATCGGATGGTCGAGGAAGCCACCAGTGAACAGAGTTTCGAAGACGCCAAGAAACGGTTCCAGAGTGCTCAGGCGGTGCTCAAGTACATCCCCGACAACCAGTCCACCGCGCTGGTAGCGTCCCGTGATGAGGAGATTGCCCGGGCCAAAACCAGTCTGGACCAGGTAGACACCGAGAAAAAGCGTTGGCTCGAAGACCAGGAGCGGCGCAGGCAGCTCGAAGAGCAGCGCAGGGCTCATGAAGCCAGCCAGGCGGCGGCCGCGGCAAGCCGCACACAAGGCGGTGGCGGTGCGGCGCCCGCGGGCGCTGCGCCGGCAGGGGGCCAGCCTCTCCAGGTCGGCCAGGAGTAATGAGGAGCAGGGCGGGTTTTCCTGTACCCCCTGCGCAACGGCGTGTGAGTTCAAAAGCCTCTCAGACGAGAGGCTTTTTGCTGTGAGGGAGCGGAGGAGGGGGCCCCTTGCGCATGCAAGCGCCCTAATCACGCCAGCCCGAAAGGGATACGGCGCACGAATGGCCCATTCTTGTTGGCGCGGCGTATCTCCTGACCGTGCTATTCGGGACATTGCGTGTCAGACGCCCGCTCTGCGAGACCGCAGGCAGGAATGCCTGCCCCATCTAATGCTCGGCGAGGATATTTCGGCCCCCCGTATCGACTCCGCAAGCACCGCTCGAAACTGATCGCTATGGCATCTGTTGGCCATTACAATAGACATGACGCCTTCATTGGCGCATCTGGGATTTGTTACGAGAGGCACGTCCTATGCAGAAGCGTACGCGTTCCATACTCGCGGGGTTGGTGCTTGTTTTTGCGGCCGGCGTAGCGGCTGTTATCGCGGCCGGGATGCTCGCGTCCCGGCGCGACAGCGCGGTGGTCCAGCGCGTGGTGGGACGCGGCAGCGAGGCAGTCGCCCGCTACGAAGAGCAATTCACAGCCAAGAAAGTCCCCGCGAAGGCGCAAAGCCCCGCTGACGAGCGCGCGGGAGCTCAGTCGGTAACGCATTCCCCCGTGGGCGGCGAAGAGCCCCCGGCCAAGCCATTACCAGCGACCGAACTCTTCAATAAGCTGGGCCCAGACGCGCAATCGGTGGAATCACAGCAAGACTATGAGAACATCGAGAACCTGGTCGAAGCAAAAGGATGGTCTGAATGGACCGGCGAGGATTCTCAGTTTCTCTCGGAATTCTTTGGCAAGAACGCCGGCCTGCTCGAGGAGATCCGCCGGCTCGCCAGGCTTGGCGAACCCGTGTACCACGTGGACCTCTCGAAGGGGTACGCAACGGAACTGCCCCACCTGGCCCAATTGCGATCCATGGCCCGCCTGCTGCGTTCCGAGGCTGCCCTCCGCGCCAGCGCCGGAGACATTCAAGGCGCTATGGAAGATTACGAAGCCATCATCGGCCTCGGCGAGACCCTGGTCGAGGAGCCCATCATCATTTCGCAGCTCGTGCGCATCGCCATGATGGGGATTCTGTTTCAAGGCATGGGGTCGGCGCTGACGCCCGGTCAACTAACGCCGGAACAGGCGCGGGCCTTCGTTCAGGACACCGCCGGGATGTACCATCGGGAAGCCCTCGTGAATGCCCTTGTCACCGAAGCCACGTTCGGTACGGAAGCGATGGAGAACTTCCGTAACGGCCAAGTCTTTCCTGATGTACCCTCGGAAGCAAACGCCGTGCTGGGCTTCATCTACCAGACGCCCATCGGGGGTATCATGCTGAGCTCCGACCGGCAGAATTACGCAGAGTTCATGGAACGCCTGGCACAGGCCGCTCAGGCTCCCTACTACGAGGTCCAGGCGGAACTCGAGGCCATTGATTCGGAAGTCGATGATCTCTCCATCCTCAATGTCCTGACCCCGATACTCGTGCCTGCCCTCACCCGGGTGCAAGGCGCCCAGGCCCGAAGTGAAGCCATGCTCGACCTCACCCGCATCGGGCTTTCCCTCGAGGCTTATTACACCGAAACCGGCAATTATCCCGAGAACCTCAACGTTGTCGCCCGTGACCTCGGCGGCTCGGTGCCCCTCGACCCTTACACCGGCAATTCGTACGTTTACCGTCCTGCGGGAGAGACCTTTACCTTATACAGCGTGGGCGAAAACCGGCAGGACGACGGCGGCCGCCACCACTTCCGCGAGGGGGACATTGTCTGGCGCGGCGTCGAAGCCGAACAAAAGAAGTAGCGGCTGCCGGGGGCGCCCATGCTCCTGCCGCCGGGGTCAGCGCCCGGGACCCGCCCGCGAGGGGGTGATTACACAAAATCCCACACAGCGCCGGGGACTTCGTCTTCGCCGTCAAACTCCCCATTCGGCATCTCCGCAGCCTCTCCGGCAATGGGTTTGGCGGCAACCTGCAAAGCCCCCTTACCGGGTCCGGCAGCCATGCCTTCGTCTGCCAGTGCCTCCGCAGGATTCAGCGCAAACAAGTCCTCGACGCTGGCATTCAGTAACGCGGCCAGACTTAGCGCAACCGCAACGGAAGGATTCAAGCGGCCCTTTTCGATGGCGATGATGCTCTGGCGCGTAATCCCCGCTTGCTCAGCCAGCACGGTTTGGGTCAGCCGGCGCGCTTTCCGCCATTGCCGAAGGTTGTTGGACAAGACGCCGTTCCTCATATGTAAAGAATACCTTACATTACCTGTTTTGGCAAGTGCCAAGCGGGAAAACTCGTTTTCCTATCGGCCGAGACGCCAGAGCACCTCTCGTCACATGACCCCGAGGAGAGAAATGGGCATTCGGTACCCGAGCCGCAGCGAGATCATGCGCTTCGAGCGGGTGTAGCAGAGAAGCCGGATTCAAAATGGAGCACTAAACCGCTCTTTTCAAATTGAAACGCGGTCGGCTGCCAGACCTGCATTACTCTGACCGAAGAAGGTATACCGGGGGCCGGATTCCCTTCCACCTGGCGCGTGACTCATCGTATTCTCGGGCAAAGTGTGCGCCAAGGCAAGAACACCGGGCATGCATCGAGAAGCTGAAACAGTCCTCAAAAGAAGTGACCCTCTGCCAAGGATAGAGTACCATCAATAACCGGTTCCTTGCCCCAAAGCATGGGGGACTCAAACCATGCGTGGTGACCGCAAGCGGCTCCTGGCCTGCTTGACCGGCCGTACGAAATTGCACAAATGGGGCCCCCCGAACAGGTATCGGTCCGTGCGTATGCAGCGCAAGGCGCATTATCGAGACCCCTACCCGGCCGAAACTTGAAACATATCTGAAACAAGATTTTCCCCAAAGAACGTTTGGACCTCTCCCGAAATGCGCCGATGTCCTGTACGCCAAAGCCCTCTGGCGCGCCCCCACAAGCAACGGCGGAGTGGCAATAATGTTCCAGGGACGTTTCACGAAGCCCCTAAAAAGCCACCCAAAGTGCGATGACTTCGCCTGCAATTTCCTCATGAGGCACGGCATCCCGTTCCGAGAATTGTATACTATATTTTACATTGTGGACCGCCCTGCTCGCGACAACAGAACAGCACCGGGCCACGCAAGCGGCCCTGACCCGGCTCGCGCACGCAGGCCATCCTCTCACGAGAGGAGAAAAGAGAGGCGCCAGGCTCCGGCGGGCAGGGAGACCTCTTCGTTATTTCCGTGCGGGGACGGCGGCGCCATCAGGTTTGGTATTGCCGGGTGATGGTCCGGTTGGTATACTAGATCTCATAGCCCGGTGTAAGGGGGAACTCGCCATGACCGCATTCTTCGCTCGCCGTATCTGGACTCTCTGCATCCTGTGGGCTATCGCCTCTGGTCTGGCGTGGGGACAACCGGAAATGCCTGTCCCGGACCCTGCGGCGCCATTACACGAACGGATCACCGCGTGGGATGCGCTCCTTCACGAGTACCATTATCACGACAACATCGTGCAGACGCAGGTCATCTTCCCGCCGTTCGGCGAGGACCGTCCCATCACAGGCAACCATGAAGACGTGGCGGGCCATACGGCGGCGTTGCTGGCCGCCTACAGCCACCGTTACGCCGTGACCAGGGAGCCCGCCCACCGCGCCGCGGCCGACGACCTCATGCAGGGCATCTTGAACCTTGAACGCGTCACCGGGGTGCCGGGATGCGTAGCGCGCAGTTTTTACCAGACCGACCGCCCCTTGTGGCACGAACAGGCCTATTTCTTCCCCAACGAATGGCATGACTCCAAGACCATGCCCGGCTACCGGTGGGAGGGTGACCTGAGCAGCGACAAGTTCACCGATTTCTTCTTCGCCGTCGGCACCTATTGGGAAATCTGCGCTGATGAGGAACACAAACAGCTCGCCGCGGACTTCCTGGACCGCTTTGTGGGGCGCTGCGTCGATTTCAACTTCAAATTGGTTGATGTCGACGGGAAAATGACCCTTTGGGGCAATTTCTGCCCTGACCTGCCCCACGAAAACCTTAACGCCCTCGAGATGCTGGCCGGGCTCAGGACCGCGTACAAGGTGACCGGAAAAGACCGCTACCTGGCCGCGTACCACATGCTCATCGACCGCTACCACTACGATGATCAGGCCATTCTGGCCAAAGTGCTCTGGCCAAAGGAATGGACCGTCCCGTGGGACGACAGCCTGGCCGCACAATCTTACTACATGCTTATGCGGTTCGAGGACGACCCCTCGCTCATGCAGAAGTACCGCATGTCGATCAACCGGCACTATTTCGCATGGAAAGACTATAAATTCGGGTACGCGTCCGTTCCCTTCTATTTCATGCTCTACCAAGTACTTACGGGCGAAGAGGCGGTGGACGGATCCGTCCTTGACGCGATCAAGAACATGCGCGGCGGTCACCGTACCCTGCGTGCGTTCACCAAGAATACTCCCGATGGACCCCAGCAGGTCCAGTCCTACGAAGAAGAAGTATCGGCCGACACCATCCTCAATTATTGGTTCGGCCGTCACTATGGATTCATCGACCCCGCGTGGTAGGAGGAAAGGCAGCCATGAAAGAGCGGCGATACACCATCTGGGCAGCTCTTGCGGCGATTGTTCTCGCGGGAGCGGGCGCGGCTTCGCAGCCGGGCGCCGCGAAGGCCCCCACGCCCCCGGCTGGCATGGTATACGTTCCGGCGGGGGCATTCATTATGGGCAGTGAGTATGGGGATGCTGACGAAACCCCGAAACACATGAGCGAGACCGGGGCCTATTTCATCGACAAGTACGAGGTCAGCAACGCCGATTACCAGAAGTTCGACCCGGAATTCGCGTTCGAGGAAGGCCGCGAGAACTATCCGGCGAGCGTCACGTGGCACAAAGCCTCAGCGTATGCAAAATGGGCCGGCAAACGCCTGCCCACTGAAGCGGAATGGGAGAAGGCTGCTCGCGGCACCGACGGGCGTACGTTCCCCTGGGGCGAAACCCACGATGCGACATTTTACAACTGGGACGAGACCTACCCGCGCGGCGGGTCCCCGGCGAAACCGGAAAGCCCCTACGGCTGCGTCGACATGGCCGGGGGCGCGTGGGAATGGACCGCCGATTGGTATAAGGCATACGCAGGCAACGACATCCCTTGCGAGGCCTACGGCGAGAACTACAAGGTTATGCGCGGCGGCGCCAGTTTTAACGACGTCGCCATGATGCGCACCACTCACCGGTACTACCTGCCCCCCGACTCGACCGGCGGCTATTTCGTAGGCTTCCGCTGCGTCAAAGACGCGGACTAGAACCCACCCTGGTTGCGCGGCCGCGGTCTTTGTGCGGCCCGGCAGGGGCGCGCCGTTTCGCTTGCGGGCACGTATTGTTTATCATAGCGTTCGATATGGCGTCTTGGGGGACATACTTTCGTTGGGCCTCGCTGGCCGTAGTGGTCGCTGCGGGCTCGTGGCTTTTGTGGCCGCGGTCCGGCGATGATTCCGTGACGGGCATTCCGCAGCGCCGGAACTACGGTGGCGGCGTCAAACACGTCATCAAGTTTGTGCCTGGACCGCAGTACATGCCGGGCACGACGCCCTTCGGGCTGGGTGCGCCCCTCAGAGGCATAGCGGAGGTGGTGCGGGACTTCGAGGAGCGGTTTCCGGACACGCGGGTCGAGTTTGTTTCAGTGCCCGGCGTCCGCGAGTATCTCGTGACGCAGCTCAGCAGCGGCAACGCGCCCGATATCGTGATGGTGAACGTCGAGGACGTGTGGGTGGACGTGCAGAAGGGCTGGTACGTCCCGCTCGACCCCTATCTCGAGGCGCCCAACCCGTTCATTCGCGAAAAGGGCAACCCCTCTCTCCCCGGATATGAGCAGTGGTGGGACATGTTCAAGTATCAGGCGATCAGCCGCGGAAAGGCCGCGCCGGACAATCTCAACTACTGCATCAGCTTCGATATGGTCGAAACGGGAATCTTCTACAACAAGGATATATTTCGCGAGGTGGGCGTCGAACCGCCCGAGACGTGGGACGACTGGCTCCTTTCCATGGAGAAGGTCAAGGCTGCCGGCTATATCCCGCTGCTGATGAACCGGGATTCTTTCAACGATTGGGCCGTCGACCTGGTCTTCGACCAGCTCTATTGCGGGATTCTGCCGGGCATCGATCTGGTGCAGGAGCCCGTGCGCGAAGCGTATCTCCAAGGGTACCTGGACTGGGACGAGCTGTGCTTTCTTTTCGAGCAGGGATTCTTCACGCAGAAGGATCCGCGGTACTGCGAGTTGTGGAAGCATCTGCATGACCTGCGGCAATACTGCAACCAGAATCTGATGGGGACGGACCTGGCGCGCGAGTTCGTGACCCAGCGGGCCGCCATGCTGTGGATGCCGACGCCGTTCACGTACCGGCTCACGGGCGACCGGCAGCTCGCGTTCGAATGGGGCATATTCTACGTGCCCCAGTTCACCCGGAAGACCTCGGACTATGCGTCCAATACCCCAATGTGCGTAATCGGCGGCTCGGGCACGCAGTACGAGGTGACCAACAGCGCTTTCGGAGATACCGGGGACCCCGCCACCTCGGAGCGGCTGAAACGGGTCATGGCGCTGCTGCAGTTCATCATGGTTCCCGAGCAGTACGAGCGGGTGGTCAACGAATACGCCTCGCTGCTTCCCAACGTGGTTGGCGTGCCGGTGCTGGCGTCGATCCAGCCGTTTGCGGACATCCTCGAACGGCAGTACACCACGACGAAATGGATTTTTACCTTCGACCTGAAGTTCGCCGATATTCAAGCGCGGATGCTCGAGTTGTATCTCAACGATGGCATCGGTCAGGAGGAATTCATGCGTTGGCAGGTAGACAATCTGAACACCGCGACGCGGAATCTGCTGTTGCGCAAAGACATTGACATGGCACGACTCGAGAAGCGTTGGAGGGAATTGGCGCCCGTACGGGAAGCCATGGAAGGATTGCCTCGTGAATAGCCACAAAGGGCCATTTCTGGGCTATCGGGCGCGTTTCACGCTGACCTGTTACGCACTGCTGGCGTGTCAGGTGGCGCTGCTGGTGGTGTTTGTTTACGTGCCGGTGTTCTGGGCGTTCTCGAAATCCTTCTTTCAGTTCGAGGTCGGCAGCGATTCGCGATTCGTAGGGTTCGCCAACTACGGCGAGCTGTTCGTCCGCGATCCCACCACGCTGCCGTCCGTGTTGCACATGATGTTTCTGACGGCGTTCGCGGTGTGCGTGCGGTTGAGCGTCCCACTGGTGGTGGCGAAACTGATCCACTCGTTGTCGCGCGAACGGGGCCGCTACCTTTTCCGGATTCTTTTCCTGGTGCCGGTGGTGGTTCCGGGCGTGGCGGTCCAGTTGATCTGGGCGGGGATGATCTATGGCGATCGCGGCATGTTGAATGAACTGTTGCGCGCCGCCGGTCTCGAGCAGTTCATGACGGGATGGCTGAGCAATCCGGCCACGGCCCTCGTGGCCGTGGCGTGCGTCGGCTTTCCCTGGGTGGGCGGATTCGAAGTGCTGATTTATTACGCGGGCTTGTCCTCGATTCCCGAGAGCGTGACCGAGGCGGCCTTGCTCGAGGGGTGCACGGGTCTCCAGAAGTTTCTGCGCATCGATATCCCGATGGTTATGAGTCAGCTCAAACTGATCCTCATCCTGACAATCATCGCGGGGGTGCAGTCCTTCGAGGGCCTGTTCATCATGACCAAGGGCGGGCCGGGCTTCAAAACCATGGTGCCCGGGTTGTGGATGTATTTCAATGCCTTCAGTTATCAGCGCATGGGCTACGCCTGCGCCATCGGCGTCTGCCTGTTCTTCATCGTCTTCGGACTCACTGTTCTCAACATGCGGTATTTCAAGTCCACCGCCGAATTGGAGGGCCGGGGATGAGCAAGGAAACACGCAGGCGCGCGCGCGATATCGCGCTGGCGCTTTGTATCGGCTGTTTCGGCACGCTGACGCTCGTCCCGTTCCTGTTCGCCTTGAACAACTCGTTCCGCACCAATTACGAGATGGACCATGCGTTCTTTGGCTTTCCCGAGAACCTGGAAGGCCTGGTACGGGCTTCGGCTGCGGCGATTTCCGGGTCAAACAGGGTGTTCAGCGTCCTGACCGATGCCGGGGAAACGCTCGAAGTGACCGGCTGGGATGCCGTGGGCCATTTCTGGCGCGCTTCGACCAAAGCCTACCGCGTGTCCTGGAGGTCATTGCGGCCGTTCATGATCAATACCTTCTTCGTGTGCGGCGTGACTACGCTCGGGGTGGTGATGCTGGGCTCGGTGTCGGCATACATCCTGTCGCGGTACCGGTTCTACGGGTCGCGGGCAATTTTCTATTTCATCATCAGCACGATGATGTTTCCGGCCGCCCTGACCCTGGTGCCATCGTTCATAGTGGTGCGCAATCTCGGTTTGCTCAACACGTACTGGGCGATGATTCTGCCCTACATCGCGGGGGGGCAGGTGTTCGCGACCTTTGTGTTCAAGGGGTTCTTTGACGGTCTTCCCGAGGAGCTCTTCGAATCGGCCCGCATAGATGGGGCCGGGCATTTTCGGATCTACCTGGACATCGTGCTGCCTTTGTCAAAACCGGTGCTGTCGGTTGTGGCCATCATGAACATCCTGGGCACGTGGAACAATTTCCTGTGGCCGTTCATCGTGAATACGGACGGCCGGTATCACGTCATTGCCTCGGGCCTGTACGTGTTGGCAACCGCGAATTTCGCGCAGGATTACAGCAGCCTGTTTGCGGCGTATATGACGGCAAGCATTCCGCTGCTGATTCTCTTCGCCTACGCCACCAAACCGTTCGTGGAGGGCGTGACCTCCGGAGCGTTCAAAGCCTGACGCGGAGGGTACCGGCAATCCAAGAGAGGCCTGCCGCCCCTTCGGGGCTGGGTTGCGGTCGACCGTAACTTCGCGCGGAGGGGGAGCCTGCCGCCCCTTCGGGGCTGGGGCGTGGGGTGGCGGGGGTCCCAGGGCGGCGTCACGCGTTCCGCGTGACTTGCCCTGGGCTACGGCCTGCCGCCCCTTCGGGGCTGAGGTGTGGTTGACCGTAACTTCGCGCGGAGGGGGAGCCTGCCGCCCCTTTGGGGCTGGGGTGTGGGGTGGCGGGGGTCCCAGGGCGGCGTCACGCGTTCCGCGTGACTTGCCTTGGGCTGCGGCCTGCCACTCCTTTGGGGTTCCGAAAGCGGTCCTCTCATGGATACCGGTTTGGCTGCGGCCACAACGGGCGCGCCGGGGCTTTTGTGGCAAAAACCGGAAGGCTTGTGGTCAAGGTGGGAAAAGGAAAGAGTTCCTGACAGGGAAACAGGGTGATTAGGGTTCGATGCGATTCGCCGGATTCGAGAGGGTGTAAAACCCGCACATGTCGTTAGAACTTCTGCTGCTCAGGCGCAAAAATCACTTGTCAAACAGGCCTGTTTGGCGTATTTTAATTATAATTATAATAGATAATACCTGCATGGGGGATTCGTACGATGGCACATCACATCCGTGGGGGATTGTCGCGCCGGGGGAGCATCGTGTTTGCAGCGGCATTGGGGCTGGTCCTGGCGGCGCCGGCTCTCTTGACTGGATATCAACTCGACGATTGGGTGCAGCACCTCAGGTTGTCGGGAGAAACAACGGTGCTCGGGCTGGAGTCGGCTTCATCGGACATGTTCACGTTTGCTGACGGAGAGCAGCCCCATACCCGGCAACTTGTTCAGTTGGGATTTCTGCCGTGGTGGACGCTGGACGCCTTGCGGCTGTCGTTCTGGCGGCCGATCACGGTGCTCACGCACGTTCTCGATCATATGCTGTGGCCGGACTCGTATGTCTTGATGCATCTTCACAGTGTGTTGTGGTACGTCGCCGCAGTGGTCCTGGCGGGCGCGTTGTACCGCAAGATGCTGGCGCCGACCTGGGCTGCGGGGCTGGCCGTGTTGCTGTTCGCCATTGACGATGCCCATGCCATGCCGGCGGGCTGGCTTGCGAACCGTGGCGCATCCATCGCCCTGTTCTGGGGGCTCGTGGCCTTGATGTCGCACATGAAGTGGCGAGAAGAGGGCCGCAACGAATGGCTGACCGTAGCGCTGTTCGCACTGGTCATGTGTCTTTTGGCAAAGGAGTCGGGCGTAGCTGCGTGCGCGTATCTGTTTGCGTATGCGGTGTTCCTGGACCCCGGGCATCTGATGACGCGGGTGATCTCGGTGTTGCCCTACGCGGGGACCGTATTCGTGTGGCGGCTGGTCTACGCGACTCTTGGTCACGGTATCGCGGGGTCGTCAACGTATGCGGATCCGCTCGTGTCACCCCTGGCCTTCGCACAACAGGCATTGCAGCGTATTCCGGTTTTGTTCCTGGGACAATGGGGGTTGCCGCCGTCGGACGTGCATGTTGTGCTTCCGGCGGGGGGGCAGTGGCTGATGTGGGCGGGGGGCGCAATTCTGTTTCTGATACTTGCGGCAACTTTCGCGCCGATGTACCGCTACGACGCCCGTGTGGGCTTCTGGGCGCTGGGGATGGGGCTTTCCCTGCTTCCCCTGTGCGCGGCGCCGCCGGCTGACCGCCTGTTGATGTGGCCGGGTCTTGGGGCATTTGGACTGCTTGCCCAATACCTCCATGCGCGTTCCGAACGCCGGGAGATGTGGGCCCGGGCGGCGTTCGCGCGCGCCATGGCTCCGCTGGTCACCTTCGTTCTCGTCGTGGTCCACATCGTGTTGGCGCCGTTGCTGATGCCCATGCGCATCCTGGCGTTCGCGACGCTGGGAGACGCTATCGAAGAAGCTATGGCCACGGCTCCAGTGCCAGAAGACATCGAAGAGAGGACGCTGGTCATCGCCAACGCGCCCAATAGGCATCTCACGGGCGATTTCCTGGTTGTTCGCCAGGTGTTGGGCCAACCGGTTCCGGCGCGTATCCGCACGCTTTCAGCCAACTGCCTGTGGCCCGAACCTCACGAGATCACACGGGTAGACGACCGCACGGTGTGCGTGCGGCCGCGAAACGGGTTTCAGTGGTCTCTCGCGCGGGATAAGTGCCACCCGCTTGCCCGCGGAGAGACCGTGGATCTGGGCGACGTTACGGTGGAAATTACGGCTCTGAACCGCAGGGGGCAGCCGTCTGAGGTGGTTTACCAATTCGACTATTCCGTGAACGATCCCCGGTACGTGTGGCTCGTGTACAAGGTCAACCTGAACCAGTATGTCCCGTTTCTGCCGCCGCCCGTGGGACAGACGTTTACGATCGACCCGTACGCATAGAAAACGGCATCTTCCGGTTATGACTATGAGCCGGTAACTTTGCGGACGCCGCGCCCCCAGCAATGGGTGGCCGCATAGAGTACCGCCCCCGCAATCACTACGCCCGATACCACCAGGAGGCCGAGGGGCTTCTCGGCGAGGGCATAGGTTACACAACTGTACAGCATGAACGCGGCGAAGGCGCAGAAGAGGACCGGCGTAACCGGGAATCCCGCCACCTTGAACGGGCGCGGTGTTCCGGGGTCGCTGCGGCGCAACACGAACACCGAGATGCCCGTTGCCACGAAAAACATCCACACCACGGGGGCGGTATACAGGATTGTGTCCATGAACGAGCCGGCCACGACGATGATGGCAATGCTGAGGGCGCCTTGTACGACAAGTGCCCACACCGGCGTGCCGAAGCGCTCGCTCCACAGGCCCACGCGGCTGAATACCGGATGATCGGCGCCCATCGCGTAGGAGATGCGCGCGCCTGTAAACACCAGCCCGTTCACGGCCCCGAGCGCGGATATGCAGATGAGCACGCTCACGGCCCTGGCGGCGAGGTCCGGCAACAGGGGCTTCACGGTGTCCACGGCTACCGCCGGGGAAGCGGCCATGCCTTCCGCCCCGAGCACGGATAGGTAGGCGCCGTTGACACACAGATACAGCACGGTCACCGCGGCAGTGCCCAGCGCCAGGGCCCGAACGATATTCTTCTCGGGGCATTTCACCTCGGCCGACACATACGCCATTTCGTTCCAACCCCCAAACGTGAACATTACGAGGATCAAGGCGAGCTTTACACCGCCCAACGTTATCGTTCCGGCTCCGCCTGGAGCGCTTTGGCCGCCCGGACCCACCAGCCCCGCCGCGACAATGAGCAAAAGGCCCGCCGTCTTTGCGACAGTCAAGAGGTTTTGAGTCCATTTGCCTTCTTGCACGCCCATGACGTTCATTGTCGTGAGAACCACCACGGCCGCTACGGCATACAACATGCCGGCTCGCGGGAAGGGCGCGTAGAGCGTTTGGGCGTACCGGGCAAAGATGAACGCCATCAGGGCAATGTCCCCCGGCCGAATGATGGCCAGCTGCGACCACCCGAACAAGTATCCCGCCCAGGAGCCGTAAGCACGGCTGAGGTAGATGTAGTCGCCGCCCTGATGGGGGTAGGCGGTGGCAAGTTCGGCATAACACAGTGCCCCGGCCAGGGCCAGCAAGCCGCCCGCGAGCCAGATCCCA
>Ga0209201_1000897_pt1 | contig 37996 bp, 27 predicted proteins | sample AD_UKC055_MetaG_FD_184411 | JGI IMG/M metagenome (GOLD analysis project Ga0209201, IMG submission 184411) | Active sludge microbial communities of municipal wastewater-treating anaerobic digesters from USA - AD_UKC055_MetaG (SPAdes) (version 2) | ecosystem: Engineered > Bioreactor > Anaerobic >... | reverse complement strand
GTTTCCCTTCCTTTTTTCAAGGAGGGCCGACCAGACCATAAAATCATCTGATGTGAAGAAATATAAATGGTCTGGAGGGGTGGTTTTCTAAGGCTACCAGACTTTTATTTTGCCGGTCATAAGTTTTGGAAGAAGGGAATCTCTAATTTCCGTAAGGGTCTTTATCTCACATGAGTTATTAAGTATCTTCTCATCAATAGGATTTACGAATTTCTCAAATTTTCCCACAACAATGCTATCAGGCAAAATCATGCTGATATTTTCAAAGTTAGTTTTATTTATAGAGCCAAAAACAGTTCCCTCTCCTTCGAATCCTTTGAAGATGTTTTCAATATGTTTCATCCCATAATATGTGTATGAATAGGCTCCTGAACTATGCCTGATGGCTGAAAGTCCTCTCCCGATACAACATTCCTCCATTGCCATGTTAATATCCCCGACAGGTGCTCTTACACTTACTAAAGTATCAAGTTTTTTAGCCATTCTCATGGGCACAGTAGTGTACATACGATTTTCAGGAAACCTAAATCCAAAATCAGTCCTGCCCTGATAAAATGCTGTTCCATTTCCAATTTCATTATAGCTCTCCCCTGGGGGTGATTGACCCATTACTAATTTGAAACCATCACCTAATTTGCCTCTTCTCCACCCTTTCGGCAATCCATCCACCAATTCTCCGTCAAATCCCGGGAACCGGAAATCAACAAACCACTCCTTAAAGATTGCCTGGGCAATGGCTTCAAGCGTTTTATTCATCCGGAGGTTGAGTTCAATCTTGTCGTCAAGGGAGGAGAGGATGGAGGCAATACGGGATTGTTCTTCTAATGGTGGGACCAATACACTCACCTCTTTCAATGACTTAGTTGGAGTAGCTATTGCAGGGACTCCAACTTGAGAAGCATTCTTTAAAAGTTCTCTTTGTCCAAATGGACTTAGAAAAAAGTAATACAAGAACTTTGGAATTAAGTATTGCTTGTTTACGGCAAGTCTCATTTGACTTTGTGAGACAAGATAATAGGGGTACTGATTATTTGGTATAATCCCAACTTGTCCGATAGTTCCTCTATGAGTGAAAACCAGTTCATCAGGGTATGTAATACACCGTTTAAGTGTCTTTGCTTTTTCTTCTGATACAAAAACAAAATTATTCTCCTGAAAGCCTCCCTTATTCAGATTGGAGCCCCTTATAACAGGTACCCCTGAATTAATAAAATTGTCCACTTTAAGGTTGGACCCAAATGGACCCATTGCGATATCCTCAACTATATCACCAAGTCTATATTTTCTCCAGTTTATCATTACCTTTAGCTAAAAGAATATCCCGGTTATGGAGCCACTTAATTTTTAGATTAGGGGACTCCCGCATGATGTAAAACTCAATTTCAGCCTGCAACCTACTTTCATCATGCACAAAAGTTGATGAATGGATTGACCCATAAATATTATTGCCTTCAGTAATTCTTCCTGGTAATAAAAGAGGATTTAAAACTTCAAAGACTTGGTGAATGGTCCAAGGAAAAGGCCTTCTATGTCGGTGCATGAAAAAATTTAGAAAATTATTTACAGCTATTATTTCATCCCATTTAATTTTTGCATTGTAATTGACATTTTTCAATTTCATCACTATAGGAAGTAACCATGATAATGGAACAGGTCTCCCTTTTGAGAGTATAGATTCAATCCCCATGAATCCTAATATCCTTTTTTCTAAAGATAGCCTTAAAGCATGCAGGACCAAGATATCTAATTCATAACGTCTTATTGATTCAGGTGGTAGAGTGTTATTATAGAAAATCCATTTAGCATGATTAAAATGCAAACTTGAAGGTAAAGTATTGGCTGCAATTAGGATAAATGAGGAATCCTCTTTGGGATCAAGTTCCCTGATTGCCGGTATAATTTCAGCAATAGTTGTTTGAACACTTTCTTCATAATCACTTGGAGCAACATTAATTATGAGATGTTTAAGATATATAGCAGCCGCTTGAAGATTACATCGTGTAATTAGTTCATAGTTCTTTGCAGGATTTCTGTCATTGAAAATGTTTTGACGGATAGATGAGACAGATAATTCATCCCCACTCAAAGAATAAAGATAAACAATGAGACTATTAATGTTGTCTTGCGAGGGATTATAGTATGTTGGTTTAAGTATCATTTACATAAAGGAGAATGTTCACTCTTACATTAGTTTTAAGCCAATGGTGGATAAGTTCTTTGTTATCTGGACATCAAGTTCATTTGCCTTAGTCATCTGCTCCTTGAGTTCCAAGGTCAGCTTTTTCATCTTTTCCTCAAATGCCACTATTCTATACAAGATACGATTGTCGTATTTACAAAACAGCATTTTTCTATACAGGTTAGTATTGATATGTATAGAAAATGCCACTTTTCTATACATATTATATAAGCCCGGTTTAAGTGATCTGATAATGGTATAGACATAATCCTGCATAGTTATTTTGCAGTTTCAGGGTTAACAGTCTTAACAGGTTCTGTTTCCTGAACAGTAACAGGAGTTCCTGTAAACAGTGCAAATAAAGGAGAATTAATATAGTAATTACTTCTTCCTATCTTCTTCTTTATAAGAAAATCACTTTTGACAAGAAGCTCAAGATATCTGCTCGCGGTAAGTCTTGAAACCCTGAGATCATTCATAACGAATTCGACTTTAGTATAAGGATGCCTGAACAAATTATTAAGAAGGTCCTGTGAATATATTTTTGGAAATTTATTTCTGATGTCATGTTTGTACCTCTGCATAAGGTTCCGTATATTTTCGATCAGCACAATAGATTCTTTAGCTGTTTGTTCAACGCCATCAAGAATATATAAAATCCAACCTTCCCAATTATCGGTTTCGCGTACTGCCTGCAGCAACCTGTAATAATCACCTTTATTTCTGATAATATATCTGCTCAGGTAAAGAATAGGAATATTTAAAAGTCCGTTCAGCACCAGGTAAAGTATATTAATTATCCTCCCTGTCCTTCCATTACCGTCGTAAAAAGGATGGATGCTTTCAAACTGAAAATGTATAACAGCCATTTTGATCAGGGGATCTATACCATGCATATCATTATCGTTGATATATCGGACAAGATTTGCCATTAAATTGACAATTGATGCATGATCCTGAGGAGGCGTGTAAATTGTTACTCCGGTTTTCTCATTTATCAGAGCAGTCCCTGGTACTTTTCTATAACCGGCATCATTTTTTTCGAGAATCCTCTGAATTTCCAGAATATAATTCTCCGTAAGTATTTTATTCTTCCTTACGAGCTTAAATCCCTCAATGAGAGCACTGGCATACCTGCTCACTTCTTTGGCGGAAGCATTAATAAACATTCCCTGGAACAGATGAGCCTTGTACATCTCATCGTGAGTTGTTATAATATTCTCAATTGCTGAACTATCTTTTGCTTCCTGTAAAGCAAGTGTATTTATCAATATGGATTCATTTGGAATAGTTGCAGCCATACCTTTCAGCTCTGCCAGATATCTGTGAGCTGATGGCAGTTTTCTCAGGATCGCTTTTGTCTCAAGATCTGATCCCGGAGGCAATGGGTTGACATCATATTTCATAACCTATCGAACTAAGATTCTTTTTGATTTCATCATTAAGACGGAATGATTCTGCCATCTGCTCCTTGAGTTCTGTTGTCAGCTTCTTCATTTTTTCCTCAAATGCTACTCCATCATCTTCTTCCTCCCTGAACTCGATATACCTGCCGGGTGTGAGAATATGATTATTCTTACGGATCTCATCAATGGAGACTGACTTGCATAATCCCGGCACATCCTTGTATGTCTGTTCCCAATCCTTACTTCGCCAGAAGTGATATATCTCGCCAATCTTTACAATATCCTCATCCGTCAGCTCCTTCTGTCTCCTGCTGATCATCGTTCCAAGTTCTCTTGCATCAATAAATAATACCTGATTGGTTCTGTTACGGAACTTTCCATTTGTTTTATTCCGCGCCAGGAACCAAAGGCAGGCAGGTATCTGGGTATTATAGAATAGCTGCGACGGCAGGGCAACCATACAATCCACAAGGTCATTTTCTATCATATTCTTCCTTATCTCTCCCTCAGTCGAAGTATCGCTGCTCATGCTACCATTGGCAAGAACAATCCCTGCTGTCCCTCCGGGAGCAAGTTTACTTACAAAATGCTGTAACCAGGCAAAGTTGGCATTGCCGGATGGCGGAACTCCATACTTCCATCTGTAGTCATCCTTCTGAATGTTATAATCGCTTACATTAAAGGGGGGATTTGCCAGGATGTAATCAACCTTAACCTCCGGCAGCTTGTCATTCATAAGAGTATCACCAAGCTCAATCTTTGCCTCAATGCCCCGGATAGCAAGATTCATCTTTGCCAGCTTCCACGTTGTAGGATTACTCTCCTGTCCGAATATGCTGATCTTACCTCTTCTGTGTTCATGCAGCTCAATGAATCTCTCACTCTGGACAAACATTCCTCCACTGCCACAACACCCGTCATAAACCCTCTTTTCAGCCTCGGGAGAAAGCATTTCCACAAGTAATTTTACAATACTCCGGGGAGTATAGAACTGACCGCCTTTCTTGCCTTCTGCATCTGCAAACTGACCAAGGAAATATTCAAAAACAAATCCGAGAACATCTTTCCCTTTGTTATTTCCACCCTCCGATAGTGTAATTGAACCAATCAGATCAATAAGTTCTCCCAGTCGCTGTTTATCAAGAGCCGGTCTGGCATAGTCTTTTGGAAGTACCCCTTTGAGTGAAGGATTGTCCTTCTCAATGGCATCCATGGCATCATCAACATCCTTTCCTATTGAGGGTAGTTTTGCCCTGTTCTGTAACCAATTCCATCTTGCCCGGGGAGGAACATAAAATACCCTCTCAGCTGTATATTCATCCTTATCCTCAGGATCAGCGCCTGTATTTACCTTTTCAACCTGCAGCTTCTTAAATAGTTCTTCAAATGAATCGGAGATATACTTCAGAAATATCAGACCAAGCACTACATGTTTATACTCGGCTGCATCCATATTATTCCGGAGTTTATCTGCAGTCTTCCAGAGAGTAGATTCAAGTTTGTTGTTCTCAGACATTACTAAATTAAGATTTTCAATATGAGTGAATAAAAATACAAAAATTACCCGATCATTTATTACTGTGGGGTTTTCTCAGGTTGAGCGTAAGAATCATTTTCTGAGACTGGTTTCACATGGACAGGGAGAAGGTCCGTGTTTCCTGTATTTGTTTTGAGAGGCACAACTTCCGACAGCTGGTAAAATCAAAATAATACACATGAGTAATATCCTGACCTTCAGTTTGTTCTTTTTGTAAACACATGTCAAAAACATATTTCCTTCTTTTGTTTGACCCGACCATTTCAAAATTATAACTAAAAGGGATAAACTATTATTTTATTTATACGGATCATTCAAATTTTTGCATTCACAAATCGTATAACCTTTGGCAGCGTCTCATTTAAAACACAACAATTTCATTATGCCGCTCATGCCTATGTGCATGTGCCGGGGATTTAACTAAGGTCAATTTCGTATATTTGAAAATGTATCCAAATAAAAAGGCAGTTATTATTTCAATTAATAACTGCCTTATTTTCCTGTCAGCCCGGAGAGGCTCGAACTCTCGACTTATGTTTGCAGATTTTAAAATTGTAACATAATTGTAACAATAGAATCCTTAATATCAATAGGATAGTTCCTAATTTTACACGACAGGAATCTGTAAATGCAGCTATTTTACTAAAAATATGACGTTTTTAATTTTAATAATAATTCTTGTACTGATCTTTGATTTTATTAATGGGTTTCACGACTCAGCAAACTCCATCGCAACAGTTGTATCGACCAAAGTGTTATCTCCAGTTGCCGCAGTTGCACTTGCAGCCTTTTTCAATTTTCTGGCATTTGCAATTTTCCCGCTGAAAGTAGCAACTACTATTGGTAAAGGAGTCGTAAATCCGGAAATTATCTCTCTGAATCTGATAGCAGCTGCTGTTACTGCAGCAATTATCTGGAATCTTATCACCTGGTGGTGGGGATTACCTTCCAGTTCTTCACATACCCTTGTCGGAGGACTTGTTGGCGCAGGTATTGCAGGCTTTGGATTGGGATCAGTGATTTATTCAGGAGTGATCAAAATAGCTGTTTTCATAGTAGTTGCTCCTGTTTTAGGTATGATAATGTCCTTTATCATTTCTGTTATAGTATTACACATTGTAAAGAAACAATCGCCATTCAGTGTTGACCGGTGGTTCAGAAGGATTCAGCTCTTGTCTGCATCGGCATTCAGTCTGGGGCATGGTGGAAATGATGCTCAAAAGTCCATGGGAATAATATGGGTTGCCATGATAACAACCGGCCATGTAGCAAAAGATGCTCCCATTGATCTGTGGATAGTATTATCCTGTCATGCGGCAATTGCCCTCGGAACATTGTTCGGAGGATGGAGGATCGTAAAGACCATGGGACAGAGGATAACGAAGCTAAAACCTTTTGAGGGCTTTTGTGCTGAAACAGCTGGTGCTCTGACATTGTTCGGAGCTACTCATTTCGGTATCCCGGTAAGCACCACTCATACAATTACGGGAGCAATCATAGGAGTAGGAGCAACAAAAAGACTTTCTGCTGTAAAGTGGGGAATAACAACAAAGATATTTTGGGCATGGATACTAACAATCCCGGTTTCAGCAGTGATCGGAGCTGTAATGTATTTAATATTCAATACATTAATGAAACAGATCTGAGATTAATTATAATAGTTTCATTCAATAAACAGGATCTATTTTGGAAGCGAAAAAAGAAATTCTGTACCGCCTTCTCCCTTGTTTCTGACAAGTATTTCACCCTTATGAAGTAAAATTGCATTCTTAACAATAGCCAGGCCAAGGCCTGTCCCTCCGCTTTTTCTTGATCTTCCTGAATCGACCCGGTAAAAACGTTCAAAAACACGGTTTATATGTTCCGGCGGAATACCTACTCCATCATCAGAAAAAGAAAAATGGTAGAATTTTTTATCTTCATTATATACAAAAATCCTGATGGTTGTTTTTTCCCCTGCATAGTTTATTGCATTTTCAATAAGGTTTTGAAATACTGACAGAATAAGGGACTTATCACCTATTACCGTTACTTCTCCGTCGATATCCATTTCGATATTCATCATTTTTGCCTCTATGGCTGATTTGAAATTTTCACATACTTCTTTTATTACTTTTCTTATTTTAACCTTCTCCGGTTTGAAAGATGAACCTGCTTCTTCAATCCTGTTGAGTACCGAAATATCATTTATCAGTCCTATTAATCTGTCGGTTTGAGCCAGAGCTTTCTCAAGGAAGTATTTCTTTTTCTTCTGATCAATTCCGGGATCATTCATAAGAGTCTCAATATATCCCCTGATGGAAGATACCGGAGTCTTAAGCTCATGCGCTATATTTGAGGTCATTTGTTGTTTGATTATTTTACTTTTCCCAATTTTGGTGATATCACTCAGAATGATCTCAAAGCTTTTATCATAAAATATTACACATTGCACACGAAAATATCTTCCGTCCTTGTTCAGCTGGTATTCTGTTTTTGGTAAATCTGCCTGATTTATTTCGGAATCTGAATATTTTGCGATGAATTCATTTATAGCGGACAATTCTGAAATATCAAAAACATTTGTTGGGAATATTCTAAGATCTCCGGAAATCATATTCATAATGCGAATGAAATGATCGTTATTTAAAATCCTGGATTTGTCAAAGGAAAAGAAAGCTATTCCTTCATCCAGTGCATTGAGGTGATTGAACAGCTTCTCTTTTTCATTTATAAGATCATTTTTTGTTCTGAGAAGGTTGTTATATATCTCAAGGATTTCTTCTCCTACAATACCTATTTCATTTTTCGGGAATTTAGTTTTGAAATCAAATGTTTCATTCTTCCCTACTTTCAGGGCAAAATCCTTAAGCTTGGTGATCGATTCGCTGAATCTGCTGGTCACAAAGAGAAGTGTAGCCCACACTGCAAGGAAGGATAAGAACAATACCAGAAGGAAGAACTTACTCGCATTTAGAAAGTTAACGACATTGATATCATATAACACAGCCGCCCTTATAACATATCTTCTGTAATTAGCCGCATAATAATAATACGGCTGCCCCGTAGTTTCAGATTTTCTGATCGATGTACCAAATCCTGTATTAACAGATGCTTTTACCTCTGGCCTTCCCGAATGATCCTCCATATTTTTCCAGTCCCTGAAAAAGCTGTCATACAGAATTCCTCCCTCCGGTTTTATTATTGTGATCCTGAGATGAGCCTGGGGGAAGAGATTCACAAGGGAATCAGTTATTTCATAATCAGAAAGCTCAAAAATTGAATTAACAATAATGAAATTATTTACAATATCTGTAATGGTCTTAAGCTCATCATTCAGTTTTGATAACCTGTAATCCTTTTCTCTTTTATAAAGATATGCAAGGATTAGCGTTGTAAAAACTATGAATATTATTGAATACCAAAGAAATAGATTATTTCTAAAAGAGTTTTTTATTTTCATCTGACTGTCTTCAGAATTCAAAGAAATATCCGTATCCGGTTTTGTTTTTAAGATTCTGACTAAAACTACCGAGTTTGATTCTTAATCTGGCAATATTTACATCAACGGTCCTTTCAGTAACAATAACATCCATCCCCCACACTTTTACAAGAATATCCTCGCGTGAAAACACCTTGCCGGGATTTTCAAGAAGAAGTTTTAAAATTTCATATTCCTTCCTTGTCAGATCAGTTTTTTCATCGGAAAGAATAAGCCTTTTGCGGATTGTATCCAGTTCAATTTCCCCGAATTTCAATAACCCCTGATTCTTTAACTTATCTTTATGTGTTCGCTTCAAAACTGCTTTAACTCTTGCCGTTAATTCATTTACGGAGAATGGTTTTGCGATATAGTCATCAGCGCCAAGGCTGAATCCCGTGAGAATGTCATTCTCAGTATCCTTTGCTGTCAAAAAAATGATCGGGACACTACTTTTAATTTCCCGGCGGAGTATATCCGCCAGCCTGAATCCTGATATCTGTCCCATCATAACGTCGAGGAGCAAGAGATCAAAATCACCCGGCAATCTTTTAAGAGCCTCCTCTGCCGAATGAGCAATCTCTGTAGAATAACCTTCATTACCAAGATTGTACTGAAGGATCTCACAAAGATCTTCTTCATCATCAACAATTAAAATCTTTTTTCCCGTCAAATCCATCAATATCAAATTTAGTTTTATGCCGTCTCAGTAAAATCTGTTTCTGATTTGATGCAAAGTTAATCTCTCTCCTGTAAAAATGATATTACAATTTGGTTACAAAAATCATAAACCTGTAACATAATATTAAATAAACCTTTATTATTTCGTAACCAACAGTATTATCTAATATTCAGATATTTGCAGTGATTAAATATTAAAAAATATGAAAATTGCAAAACTTCTGAAATGTTACTCATCAATCATTCTGTTTATGATAGCCGGATTGCTGGCTGCCCAGACCGGCTCGATCCAGGGGACAGTAACTGATAAGGCAAACTCAGAAAATCTTATTGGCGCAACCGTTCAAGTTGAAGGTACAACTATCGGAACCATAACAGATATTAACGGGAATTACATAATTAACAACCTGAAGGCAGGAATATATAACCTGAAGGTATCGTATGTTTCTTATAATCCGGGAATAATTAATAGTGTCGTTGTGGAATCCGGGAAATCAACCTCAGTAAATATCGTACTTGAGGGTAATCTCATCAGCCTCGGCGACATAAATATAACTGCTGTCAGGAAGACTAATACCGAGATTTCGATGATTACCGATATCAGGGCCAGTACATTCGTTTCAACCGGTATATCAGGTCAGCAGATATCGAAAACACTTGATAAGGACGCTTCTGAAGTTGTCAGGAGAGTTCCCGGGATCACGGTTATAGATAACAGGTTTCTTGTGGTAAGGGGACTTTCTCAGCGCTATAACAATGTATGGCTGAATAATGCTGCTACACCCGGTACCGAAGCGGATGTCAGGTCATTCTCTTTTGACATTATACCCAGCTCTATGATTGAGAATATAGTTATTTTTAAATCACCAGCCGCTGAACTTCCTTCAGATTTCTCAGGTGGATTTGTCAGAATAACAACAAAGAACCTGCCTGAGAAGAATGGCGTATTCTTTTCATACAGCACAGGTATAAGCGGAAACACCACTTTCAGAGATTTTAAGAAACCTGTCTCCGAAACTACCGACTGGTTAGGCTTTGACAACGGAACAAGGTCATTGCCTGAAAAGATGCCGGCTCATCTGAATCAGTATGAATTTGCCACCAATCCGGCTGTAAGAGAAAGGATCACATTGCTTGCAAGGGAATTAAACAACAACTGGTCAGCGATACCGGTCAGGGCTTATCCCGATCAGAAATTTATGGCAGTATTGAACCGCAAAGTAACATCGGGAAATAATATCCTGGGGAATGTTACAGCTGTGACATACAGCCTTTCAAACATATCCGAGGAGATCGAAAATACAGATTACTCAATCTATGATTTCGCTTCAGACAAACCTTCTTTTCTCAACCAGTTCACAGACAAACAATATTCGAACTCAGCAAGAGTAGTGATCATGAATAATACTTCACTTTATTCAGGGAAAGCCACAAAGCTTGAACTCAGGAATCTTTTCAATCAGGCAGGCACTTCCCGTTATATAATAAGGGAGGGGAGGGAATGGTATAACAATGGCAGATTCATAAGATCAGAGGAACTAAGATATTTAAGCAGGTCAATTTATGCCGGACAACTGGCGGGAGAACATGAATTTAATGAAGGCAAAACAAAACTTGACTGGATACTCGGATATGCTTCTTCAATTAAAAACGAACCCGATACAAAGCGATACAGGTATTTACGCGACGAAGACGATCCGACAAAATATATGATGTTGTTCTCTGACCAGGCTGATCTTTCTTCGCAATCAAGAATGTGGATAAATCTTAACGAGAGGACAATATCAGCAAACGTAAATCTTGCAAAACAGCTCAGCCTGGGTGGTTTCGAACCGGAGATCAAGGCAGGATTCTATTTTGAAAATAAAGCAAGGAGCTTTCATGCACGTAATTTCGGATATGCCAAAGGAAGTCAGGAATCAATATTCGGGCAGACTTATCTTCCGGTTGATCAAATTTTTACCGATGAAAACATAAATCTTACAACAGGTATAAAGCTGACAGAAGTAACTGCACTTTCAGATTCCTACAAGGCAGGCAACAACCAGATTGCCGGCTATATCTCTACTCGTGCCAGGCTGTTGACCAAAATTAATATCTATGCCGGTTTAAGGCTTGAAAAGAACAGGCAGACTCTGTCAAGCTATAAACAAGCATCGTCAGTAAAGGTGAATGTTGACAGGGATACGATCAACATTTTCCCTTCTGCAAATATCGCATACAATTTTAATGATAAGAATCTTTTCAGACTGGCTTACGGCATGACTATCAACCGCCCCGAATTCAGGGAGATTGCACCATTCTACTATGTTGATTTCGAGCAAAATGCAGGCATATACGGGGCACCGCATATCAGACAGGCGTATATACACAACTTTGACCTGAGATACGAACTTTATCCCGGTCCCGGAGAAACATTTAATGTGGGCGTGTTTTATAAGAAGTTCCTTGATCCTATCGAGCAGATCATCCTTGGGAACAATCCCAACCAATATTCATTCGAGAATGTTGAATCAGCATATAGCACAGGCATTGAGGCCGAATTAAGAAAATCCCTCGGCTTCATACCACGAATGCAGAATTTTATTTTGGTTTTGAACAGTTCACTGATCAGGAGCCGGGTTACTTTTCCCGAAGGATCACTTTCCAGGAACAGACCTCTTGAAGGACAGTCACCATATATTGTTAATGCAGGATTGTACTATCAGGGTGAAAATAAGGGTTTAATGATCAGTGTCCTTTATAATATTATAGGAAAAAGGATCATTGCCGTCGGCCGTCCATCCCCGAATGAATGGGAAGATATCCCTGATATATATGAAATGCCAAGGAATGTTATTGATCTCACGATCAGCAAAGTCATTGGTAAAAGATTTGAGATCAAAGGTGGTATAAAAGATCTGCTTAATGAGAAAGCTGAATATATGCAGTCAATAAATGCAGTTGTAAACATGGACACATACACAAAAGGATCAGAATCCGGGTTGAAAGAGTTTAACCGTACTCAGTACACAAGGATATATTATCCGGGAAGGTATTTCAGCATTGGCCTGTCGGTAAAGTTATAATGGCACAACGGCGCAATGGCAGAACGGCACAACTGAACAGCGGCCTAAGTGTATTGAGGAGTAATGGCAAATGGTAAATAATCAATTAATTAATAGAAACATGAAAAAAATCAATTTAAAAAATCTTCTGACAATTTTCGCTTTATTGACTTCATTAGCGGTATCATGCGAAAAAGATATTGCATTAACCGGAATTGAACTTGATAAGGTCACAGCAGAGGTAATGGTGGGATCAACACTGAATCTTAATGTAGTATTTGATCCAATAGATGCAACAAATAAAAACATAACCTGGGAATCAAGCAATGCTGACATTGCATCAGTTGCTGATGGTGTTGTTACTGGTGTGGCACTTGGATTTGTAACTATAACAGCAACCTCGGATGATAACAATATGCTCAAAGCTACCTGTGAGGTTACAGTTATCCCTTCGAACGGACAGCAGATAACTGTAACAGGTGATATAACCTCTGATACCAGGTGGTATTCAAATGCAAGATATTTCCTTTCAGGATTTGTATATGTGAAGAATAATTCAACATTAACCATTGAACCCGGAACAATAATCAAGGGTGTTTCAGGTACCAAGGGTGCACTGATAATCGAAAGAGGTTCAAAAATAATGGCACAGGGTACTGAGGCCAAACCCATCATATTTACTTCTGATAAACCGAAAGGACAGCGTGGTTATGGTGACTGGGGAGGGCTGGTCATTTGCGGCAAGGCACCAACAAACAAGCATGATAATGGAACCGGATCAGGTATTGCTGAAGGCGGAATAGGTTCAAACTATGGCGGTAATGATGCAACCGATAATTCAGGTGTTCTTCAATATGTAAGAATCGAGTTCCCGGGTATTCCTCTTACTTCGACTGCAAACAGTGAGATCAATGGATTGACTCTCTATTCTGTTGGCTCAGGAACAACCATCGATCATATTCAGGTATCATATTCTGGTGATGACTCATTTGAATGGTTCGGCGGAACTGTCGATGCTAAATACCTCGTTGCCTTCAGAGGCTGGGATGATGATTTTGATACTGATAATGGTTTCTCAGGCAAGGTGCAGTTTTTTGTAAGTCTTCGCGACCCGGCCAGCGCCGATCAGTCACAGTCAAACGGGTTTGAATCAGACAATGATGCTGACGGATCGACCTTAACACCAGTCACAGCTGCGATATTTACAAACGGCAGTTTGTTTGGCCCCCTTGCAACCTCAACAACAACAATTAATTCCTTGTACAGGCGGGCCATGCATTTACGTCGCGGGACCCGGTTGTCAATATATAATACTTTATTTGCCGGTTATCCGACTGGACTGGATATTGATGGCCAGAAAGGTGATTCCCCGGCACAGGCGACTGCCAACGTTCTTCAGATCGAGAACTGTGTTATGTCAGGGATGACAAATTACTACAATACAACCTATCTGCCTGATGCAGAAGAATGGTTTACAAAAGCATCAAGAAATAACCAGGTGATGGCAACAAATGATCAGCTTCAGATTACAAATCCTTTTAATCTCACAGCTCCCAGTTTCCTGCCTGCATCCGGTTCAGCACTACTCGTTGGTTCATCATTCAGCAATTCAAGACTGACCAATTCATTTTTTACAGAGGTAAGTTACCGGGGGGCTTTCGGTACAACAAACTGGACCGCAAACTGGTGTAATTTTGATCCTCAGAATACGGATTATTAAAAAAAAAATACCAGAAAAATGTTCTGGTATTTCCTGTCGGCCCGGAGAGGCTCGAACTCTCGACCCCATGATTAAGAGTCACGTGCTCTACCAGCTGAGCTACGGGCCGGAAAAACGGCGCTAAAATACAAAATTTTATCTTCCAATGTTCTTTGGCTGAATAAATCTCAACAGAATCTTATAAGTTACTATATTTGAACCAGACAGAAATTTTCAACCCAGGAATAACAGAAGGTGATCAGGATAAAAATAATTTCAACTGATGATCCCCGGACTATCGAAACAGAACCGGGCAACTCTCTTCTGGAAATCCTCAGGAACCACGGACTGAATATCTATGCACCTTGCGGCGGTAAAGGCAAATGCGGCAAATGTATGGTAACTGTCTCCGGCGAGGGAAATGCAATGGCCTGTTCTTTATTCCCAGTAAAAGATATAGAGGTCATACTCCCGGGGAAAGATATAGCGAATATACTGGTCCACCAGACAGAATTCCTTGAAAATATCCCTTTTAAGAGCAGAACCAGTTTTATCGGGGATAATCCTTACGGAGTTGCCATCGATATCGGGACCACCACCGTTGTGCTCTATTTTCTGAATATGCTCTCCGGGAGAATTGAAAAGGTTGCGTCTTTTATGAATCCTCAGAACATTTATGGCGCTGACATCATTTCCAGGATAACCTATTGCCAGGAAAATGAAAATGGACTTAAGGACCTGAGACAGGTAATCATAAATTCAATAAACACGGACCTTGACCGGTTTCGGCTAATAAAAGGAATTAGCTCAGATTCATTTGAAAGAATTATCGTGGCCGGAAATACGACCATGCTTCATCTCCTCATGGGTGAAGATCCGGTATCAATAGCCCTTGCTCCATTCACGCCCAGATTCACCGGGATGCAGGTCAGAAAGGGTGATTCATCAGGATTAAATATTAATCCCCTTGCAGATTTAATTACCCTGCCATGTATTTCAGCCTATGTCGGAGCTGATATAGTTGCCGGACTTGCTGTAATAAAACCTGTTTACCGGAATTATCTTTTTATTGATATCGGGACAAATGGTGAGATGGCGCTGGTAAAGGGTGACAGGATTTTCACATGTGCGACGGCAGCAGGACCGGCGTTTGAGGGCGCAAGCCTTTCTTGCGGATCGGGCGCAGTGACCGGTGCCGTATCATCATTCAAAAGTCCGGATGAATATTCGGTTATAGGAAATGCGGAACCTGCAGGGATATGTGGTTCGGGTATTGCAGATATAATCGCATACCTTCTTGACACCGGTCTGGTTGATAAGTCTGGTGTGCTGAAACTCCCATTCACGATCCATCAGAAAAACAATATTATTGTAACACAACAGGATATAAGGGAGATCCAGCTTGCCAAATCGGCAATATATTCAGGAATCAGAGTTCTGATGAAGACCGCGGGAATGAACTTTAATGACATTGATGCTCTTTACCTTGCAGGAGGATTCGGTAACTACATTAATATAAGGTCTGCCGTAAGGATAGGACTTTTACCTGCTGAACTTCAGGGTAAGATTTTCCCGGTAGGCAACAGCGCAGGAATGGGAGCTCTTCAATTCCTGAAGTCGGACGAATTTGAGGAAAGAGTTGATGAGGTAATGAGAAGATCTGAATATATTGAACTTTCCGATTCGGATGATTTTACGATCGAGTTTGTAATGAATATGGATTTTAATTGAAGTCCGAAGTCCGAAGTCCGAAGTCCGAAGTCCGAAGTCCGAAGCCGGACGCCGGAATTACCCTATCTTATAATGAGCTTCAAGAATTTTACGGAATAATCTGCCGGGGAGAATATGTTTGAGAAAGACAGCCAGCTTTTGTTCGAATGATGAGATTATGTAACGTTGTTTCAAGTTTTTACTTTCAACGATTTTAACCATTTTCTTTGCCAGAGTGACCGGGTCCCATCCATTGGATTCATCTTTTTCGATTATTTCCAGGGTTTCTTCAAACTGCTCCCGGTAAGGATCATTTTCTGTCAGGGGAGCAAGGAACTTCCTGCGATTAGCTGAATTGCTGGTATGAAAATCCCCGGGATTTATTACAACGACTTTAATATCGAATGCTGCCACTTCCATTCTCAGGGCTTCGCTGAATCCCTCTATTGCAAATTTGGCAGCGGAGTAGAATCCCTGGAAAGGAAGTCCCATCAGTCCGCCGATTGAACTGAAATTGATAATTAAACCGCCACCTTGATTTCTCATTCCCGGAAGTACTTCCCTTGTAAGTGCTACTGTCCCGATGAAATTGGAATCCATCTGCAGCCTTATATTTTCAGGGGGGGTGGTCTCGACCGGCCCTCCCGTGTGCATCCCTGCATTATTTATCAGCACATCGATCTTACCTTCTTTCTCAAGAACAGTTTTAACCGCTTCTTTTACTGAAAGTTCATCGGTAAGGTCCATTTTAAGTACATTGACTTGCCCGGGAACTTTACACTCTTTTCGGACAGTCCCATATACAATATATCCTTTCTCCGCCAGAAGCTTTGCAGTTTCTCTTCCAAAACCTGATGAAATGCCGGTAATTAAAATGACTTTCTTTAACATAAGTTTATCTCTAACCGCAAAGTAGGCAAAGTATGCGCAAAGTGCTCAAAGGTAATCAATGCCTTTGCGACCTCTGCGTAATATCTTAGCGTTCTTTGCGGTTAAATTTTTCATAATTCTATACTCCCACCAGAAGTAGATAAGCAGTTGGTACAAATATTTGAAAAATTATCTAATTTAAGATTCCCAGTTCCTTAGCCGCTTTGGTAATTTTTTCTATCGAAAGCTCCACCTGTTCTTTTGTATGTGTAGCCATAAGAGAATATCTGATCAAGCAGTCTTCCTTCGGTACAGCGGGTGAAACGACCGGATTGACAAAGATGCCGTCGGCCAGCAATGCCTGTGTCAGCAGAAGAGCTTTTATATCATCACGGATGAACAGAGGTATGATCGGTGTTTCAGATTTCCCTGTATCAAATCCCATCTCTTTAAATCCTTTAAGTGCATAATGAGTAATTTCCCAGAGATGATTTATCCTTTCAGGCTCGCTGACCATAATATCGACTGCTGCAAGTACGGATGCTGCCGATGCAGGTGTCATGCTTGCGCTGAAAATCAATGTGCGGGAATTATGTTTTATAAAATTGATCGTATCCTTGTCCGATGCAATAAAACCTCCAAGCGAGGCAAGTGATTTTGAGAATGTTCCCATTATCAGATCGACTTTATCCGTAAGTCCGAAATGTGATGAGGTACCCGAACCGTTCTTCCCCAGAACTCCTATTGAATGGGCATCGTCGACCATTATTGTCGTATCATATTTATCGGCCAGTGCAACAAGTTCCGGCAGCTTTACAATATCCCCCTCCATCGAGAATATCCCGTCGACGACGATAAGCTTCATACTTTCTGCCGTACAGCACTTAAGCTTACTCTCAAGAGCATCCATGTCGTTATGTGCGAACTTGAGCACCTTGGAGAACGAAAGCCGGCTGCCTTCAATAATCGATGCATGATCGAACTCATCGAGAAAGACATGATCCCTCCGGCCTGTAAGAACAGACACAACACCGAGATTCACCTGGAAACCCGTGCTGTAACAGAGTGCACCATCTTTCCCGACAAGATCTGCAAGCCGCTCCTCTAGCTGAATATGAATATCCAGTGTGCCATTCAGAAATCTCGAACCGGCACATCCCGTACCATATTTATCAATGGCTTTCTTGGCAGCTTCCTTGATCTTAGGATGGTTTGTCAGTCCGAGGTAGCTGTTGGATCCGAACATCAGGACTTTCTTTCCCTTAATTGTAACAACAGTATCCTGGTCGGATTCAATTTCCCTGAAATAAGGATAGATGCCTGCCTTCATAGCTTTCTGAGGGGCATCATACTTCGATAAAACTGATTGTAATTTTCTCACAGGCGGAAATTAAAAATGGAATTCTCCAAATATATGGAAAAAAGTAAATGATTATTTCATTACAGAATCTTATGAAAGATGAAATAAAAAATTATGCTGTGAATGTTTAAGATATTTAAGTCATATTTATTATAATTTTACACCTGCTAAAAAACTATCAATAAAACACTTTGTGCTCTTAGTGATTTCCTTAGTGTCCTTTGTGGTTAAGTAAAATTTCTGTTTAACCACGAGAGCACAAAGGTCCCGATAGCTATCGGGAACGCAAAGAGCACAAAGGGGGGCTAAAGATTAAGGTTTCAGTGGATTTAACAGACTAAAACCGTTCATAGCTATGTTTAAACTTTATAACTATTCTCTTATAATAATCTTTGCCACCGCGGTTATAGTTTTTATATTGTTGTTTTTCATTTCCGCACCTTACGGAAAATTCAGGCGCGAAGGCTGGGGCCTGACAGTCAGGGCAAAATGGGCATGGATGATAATGGAATTCCTTTCTCCTGCACTCATGGTATATTTCTTCCTGACTGCGGAAAGCTTAAGTCTTCCGGCGATCATTTTCCTTATCGTTTGGCTGATCCATTATATCCATAGGACCTTCATATATCCTTTTACACAGTCAGGCAGGGATAAGTCATTTCCGGTTGTTGTGGTTCTGATGGCAATGATATTTAACTGCCTTAACGGATTCGTGAACGGTTATGGCGTTTTTCACCTTTATAATTATGATGTATTATGGTTTAAGTCCTGGCAGTTCATTACCGGAGTTATAATCTTCATTTCGGGATATATAATCAATAAGACTGCCGACAGAATGCTTCGTAATTTCAGAAAGATCAGTCCAGAGGAATATATTGTACCGGAAGGATGGTTGTTCAATTATATTTCATCTCCTCACTATTTCGGAGAAATTATTGAATGGGGAGGTTGGGCCCTGATGACCTGGTCTCTCCCTGGCCTGGCATTTTTTGTCTTCACATTCGCCAATCTTTTCCCGAGAGCCATCAGGGCGCATAAGTGGTACAGGGCAAATTTCCCTGACTATCCGACGAAACGGAAAGCGGTGGTGCCCTGGATTGTATAAGTTTGGAGTATTTAGAGTTTGGAGTACTTAGAGTTAGAAGTATTTAGAGTAATTAGAGTACTTAAAGTACTTAAAGTTGAAGAGCTGGATGCCCCGGGTTTTATTAACTCTAAATACTCTAAGTACTCTAAATACTTTAAATACTTTCTTCCTGTTTTATTTGGAAAGTTAACCCGCAGCATTTACTTTTGCGTGCGAAATCAATTTTTAGTATAACATGGACGATGTTCCGGCGTATAGTATAAACTAATTCCTGGTACGGAAGGGCGGCCGGATTTCTGGTCATCTCCTCCTGTATCAGACAGAAAGGAGGTGACATGACTTCACTCACAACGTTTTATTTAAGCGGAATCACTGGTAAAGAGGTATTTGATGCTGATGGTGATGCCATCGGAAGAATTAAAGATCTTCTTGTAAGTGCCGTTCCGTCGGGACAGGCAGATCCGAATCAGCAGCTTGTTACCGGAGTTAAACTAAAGGTCGGGAAAAAGACCGGATTCTATTCCTTTAAAACTTTCAGGATATCGAAAGCCCGTGAGGAGCTTAATGTTACATGCACCGGACTGGTTGAACTGCCCGGGGAGGAAGTGGATAACGGGCTTCTGCTTGTTGAGAACATCCTTGATAAGCAGATAGTTGATCTTAATGGCAGGAAACTTGTGAGAGTAAACGATGTAAGGCTGGCTACACTGGCATCAGGAACTTTCGCCATTGCAGTTGATATCGGAATTGAGGGACTGCTGAGGAGAATAGGTATAACCGGACCGATAAAAAGGTTATTATCTTTCTTTAAAATAAAGATACCTACCAGGTTTATCCTGTGGGATGATGTCCAGGCTATTGATTTTTCAAACCTCAACATAAAGCTTTCGAAGAGTTATGCCAGGCTGCATACACTTCATCCATCGGATCTTGCCGATATAATAGAAGAACTTGGTAACAAATCGAGTACCTCTGTCTTCTCAGCTCTTGATGAAGAAAAAGCTGCAGATGTTCTTGAGGAACTTGAAACCGATGCCCAGATCCATATTGTTGAAAGCCTTCCTGTAAACAAGGTTGCTGATGTTTTTGAAAAAATGCCTGCTGACGAGGTTGCCGATATAATTGATGAACTGGAGGATGACAAAGCAGAATTACTTCTGAAGGAAATGGAAGCCGAATCCTCGCAGGAGGTAAGGGAACTGCTTGAATATGACGACGATCTTGTAGGAAGTATAATGACTACCGATTATCTTTCGTTCACCAGCACGAAAACCGTCGAGGAAGTGCTTAACGAACTGAGAGCCAAAAAACCTGAAGCCGCTGAACTGTATAATATGTTTGTTACGGAAAATGACGACAGGCTGATCGGGACCTTCAATCTCCGCGATCTGGTTGTTTCAGAACCCGAAAAGACAATCGGACAGATAATGAAGTCTGAACCGGTATCATTGCTTGATGATCAGAAAACATCGGCAATTGCAGAGGTTGTTTCAAAATACAATCTCCTTGCCGTTCCTGTCATAGATCAGAATGAACAGCTACAGGGTATGGTTGTCGTAGACGACGTGGTTGAAGACCTTATAAGTGAAAGGAGGACAAGAAAACGCAGAAAATAATCCGGGGTAATGACAGAAATAAAATTCGAAAGGAAACATCTTTTCAGAAGGCTGGGGATTTTTCTGATGATCCTGGGCCCCGGTATTATTACCGGAAGCGTTGATAATGACGCCGGAGGAATAACAACCTATTCCGTGGCCGGAGCGGAATACGGATACGGACTCATCTGGACCCTGATCCCATCATTCATAGTCCTTATTGTTATCCAGGAAATGAATGCAAGAATGGGGATTGTAACGGGGAAAGGACTTGCCGATCTTATCAGGGAAAATGCAGGGATAAAGATCACATTTTTCATTTTCATTGGATTATTATTATCGGGTATCGGCAACACGACAACCGAATTTGCCGGTGTTGCCGGTAGCATGGAAGTATTTGGCGTTACAAAATATATATCCGTTCCCATAGTAGCTGTAATGGTCTGGTTCCTTGTTGTAAAGGGTACATATAAGATCGCTGAACGGATCTTTTTGATATTCAGTTTATCACTGTTGACTTATGTCATTTCTGCAATAATGGGCAAACCCGACTGGAAAGAGATCGGAACAGCTGTTATAAGACCCGGTGTTGAGGTCAATACAAGAAGTATGACAATGATAATTGCCCTTGTCGGAACTACAATTGCCCCCTGGATGCAATTTTACATGCAATCGACTGTCATTGAGAAGGGATTGAAAATGAAACATTTCAGGTACACAATGGCAGATATTATCGTAGGTTGCATAGTAACGGTGGTTGTTGCATTTTTTATTATTGTAGCCTGTGGATCAACTCTTCATCCCAACGGAATAGTAATCAACGAAGCTAAGGATGCAGCCTTAGCGCTCCGTCCTCTTGCCGGGCACCTTGCTTCACAGGTCTTTGCCTTCGGACTATTCATTGCATCAATCTTTTCCGCGACAATTTTACCGCTGGCAACCGCGTATTTTGTTTGCGAAGCATTCGGATTTGAAGCCGGGATAGATAAGAAATGGGATGAGGCAAAGGAATTCTTTATTCTGTATACCGGGATCATTGTCATTTCCGTGATAATCATACTTATCCCGAATGCACCTCTTATTCCGATATCAATATGGTCGCAGGTAATAAACGGTATCCTTCTGCCGGTCGTACTGATCAGCATGATGATCCTCATAAATAATAAGAAGATCATGGGAGCCTATACAAACAAGCCGTTTTCAAATGTAATCGGCTGGGGAGCTGTCAGTATTCTGGTTATCTTATCGCTTACACTGCTGATACTTCCGCTGATCAACAGGTAACTGCCTTATTCAGAAGGCCATTCTTCACCTGAAAATTCTTTCTCAGATATTTTCGAAGGATCAATTACAACATGTTTTATCTGCTTTCGGTTCCATGTGTAGGTGATGTGAACAAGACCATCGCTTGTTTGTATCACGGCAGGATAGGAAAATTCAGATCCGGGCTTATCGTTTTCAAGAAGTGCAGCTGCCTTCCATACTTTCCCATCTCCTGAAATGGCTGCATGAATGGCATGACGGCCTTTTATAAGATGATTATAAATCAGCAGGTGACGGCCATCCTTCAGAGTAACAGCATCTATCCCGGAATTATTGTTGGGAAGAGTGATGGGTTCGGGATTACTCCATGTCCGTCCGTTATCATCTGACCAGGCAGTCAGTATTTTTGAGACGGTGCTCCGGCAGAGCAGCTGAAGTTTTCCTCCCGGATGTATAAGGATGGTGGGTTGAATAGCCCCTGTTGACCTTTCATTAAGGGCGGCCGTACGTTCCCAGGTGAGCCCCTTGTCAGATGTGAATTCCATGTGAAGTCTCCAGCCTTCATCTTCAGTACTGGACGGACAGAGTAATTCTCCATTCTGAAGGAGAACAGGTTTGTTCTTAACAGGTCCGGCAATGTCCTCAGGTAACCTTCGTGGAACTGACCATGTTTTCCCTTTATCATCAGAAGTGATAAGTTCACCCCACCATGTCGACGGACTTGGCCCGACCTTGTAAAATAACAGGATTTCCTTTCCCGTATTGAAAAGTACCGGGTTCCAGCAGGGATATCGCTTGCCCTTATGCTGCATACCATTGGCAACCTCAGTGGGCCTTGACCATGAGCCTTTTTCATTACGGCTTACCCAGATGCCAACGTCCGGATTTCTTTCAGCTGTCCCGCCGAACCATGCTGCCATGAGTCCCTTCCCGTTCTGAATGATCGTCGAGGCATGACACGATGGAAAAGGTACATCCTGCAGCTGATAAATGAATTCGGTCTTAATAACACATCCGAATCCGCTGTACTGACCTGTTGTAATCTGAATGGCACAGATTATACAAAATAAAATTGTTACGAATTTTTTCATCTTAGCTCTATAATTTTGGATTTAAACCCCCCTCTGGGGGGCATGGGGGGTATTCCCGATTAATGCATTGGATCCTCTTCTTTTTAACAAATTTGTCATCAAAAAACCAACAAGGAATATAGTCATAGTCCCGAATACAATAGTAAGGTTGGTGTGGAAGGGGCTTCTGAATGCCAGGCTTCTTCCTTCGGTAAAATACAGAGGTGATAGACTCATCCATACTATTACCAGCACGCCAATGATCACGCCGATAACTGCGTCTGTCCTGACTGATTTTTTTGAAAAATATCCCAGCAGGAACAATCCCAGCATTCCGCCGCTGAAGATTGATGCAAGCGACCACCATGCGTCTAGAGCGCTTTTCACTCCGACAAGTGCAAGGGCAATAAAGATACCGATCGTTCCTGTAAGAAAAGATGAAAGGTAAAGGACTTTCATTGATGCTTTTTCTCCGGCATCCTTATTAATATATCGTTTGTAGTAATCATTCAGCACAATCGTGGCAGTGCTGTTGAGGCTTGTTGCAACGGTGCTCATCCCTGCAGCAAATATCGATGCGATCAAAAGTCCTGTGATACCGGCCGGAAGTCCTGTTGCTATAAAATACGGAAAAACCTTATCAGCGGCTCCTGCAACCCCGAGCTCAGCCGGGAGCAGCTCAGGCCTTGCCGTATAATAAGCAAAGAGTGCCGTTCCGATGTAAAAGAATATCAGCGAAACAGGAATATATAACATTGATCCGAACCAGGTTGATGCCTTGGCTTCCCGGTCTGTGCCTGTAGTCATATATCTCTGGATATAATTCTGGTCAATACCGTAATTCTGGAGATTAATGAATAAACCATAGATCAGTACAACCCAGAAGGTCGATTCAGAAAGGCTCGTTCCCAGGCTGCCGAGACTGAATTTATTATTTTCAGCAGCTATCCTGAATACCTGGCCGGGTCCTTCAGGCATTGAGAATGTGAGGATAAGAGCGCAAACTATTGCCCCGGTTATAAGAATGATCCCCTGGATCGCATCAGTCCAGATTACTGCTTTTATCCCGCCGAGCACAGTATAAAACATTACCATCACCCCTGTGAGAATTATTACGGTCTTTATATCCCAGCCGAAAAGTGCATTCAGAGGAAGAGCCAGAAGCATAAGGATCGCGCCGGTCCTCATCAGCTGGGTAAGGATATAGCAGGTGGATGCATATATCCTTGCCCAGGCACCGAATCTCTGTTCAAGGTAATAATAGGCTGATATGTTCCCTATTCCCCGGTAAAGCGGAATAAAGAACCGGATTGTCATAATTGTGGCAAAAGGTATTGACAGACTGAAGACAAACGCGTTCCAGTTGGATGCATAGGCTTTGCCTGGCAGCCCCAGGAAGCTTATACTGCTGACGAAAGTGGCGAAGATAGACATTCCCACGACCCAGGCAGGGAGCTTCCTTCCCCCGGCTGTGAATTGATCCGTTGTTTTATTTTTGAAATAAAAACTCGCTCCCAGAATAATATTACCGGCAGTGAGAACAAAAAATACGATGAAATCCAGTAATGGAAGCTTCATTGGCAGAGCAGTTTGAATAAATAGTGTCAAAATTTACCGGATAAATTTACGATTTAAATATTAGATTTGTAATCCGATGTTACTTTACTGAACTTAAATCGTGCCTGTGATGATAAAATTAAATGCCAGGATAAATATCTGTATTATATTAGTTTTGATCCTTTATGCTTTTTCTCCGGTTTCAGGTCAGAAAAATAAGGATGATAACATGCTGGGGAAGGCCGGTATGTATAAAGCGAAGAAAAGTGCACTGGAATATCTTACAGACGAATCTGTAGTAAAGAAATTCGGTTCTATATCAGATTCTATCTGGAGTTTTGCCGAACTTGGAATGCAGGAATTCCGTTCTTCTGCTATCCTGATAAGGGCTCTTGAGGAGGAAGGATTTACAGTGGAAAAGGGTGTTGCCGGTATGCCAACCTGTTTTGTCGCGACATGGGGTTCCGGTAAGCCGGTAATAGGTTTCCTTGGGGAATTTGATGCACTTCCCATGATTTCTCAGAAAGCGCTTACCCCGGTCAAGTCCCCGATTGTGGAAGGAGCGCCGGGACACGGATGCGGACATAACATGATGGGAACCGCTGCAGTCGCTGCGATAATTGCCGTTAAAAGAAGTATGGAACAGAATAATGTCCCGGGTACTATAAAGTTCTTCGGATCACCTGCCGAGGAAACAATAATCAGCCGCCCTTATATGGTAAGGGCCGGGGTCTTCAAAGATGTTGACGCAGTTATCGACAACCATGCTTCATCAAATTTCGGTACCAGGTATGGGGTTAATGAGAATGCAATTATTTCGGCAATATTCACCTTCAGGGGAAAGACTGCTCATTCGGCGGGCGCTCCCTGGAGCGGGAGAAGCGCTCTGGATGGCGTCGAACTGATGAATATTGCAACTAATTATCTCAGGGAGCATCTTCATTATACATACAGGATGCATTATATAATTCTTGAAGGTGGAGAAGCTCCGAATGTTGTTCCTGATAAAGCTTCAGTATGGTATTACGTGAGAAATACTGACGAGAGGATTGAGGATACATTTAAACGGGTTACAGATTGTGCGAAAGGTGCAGCCCTGGCTTCAGGAACCCGGCTTGATACAATTACAATCCTGACAGGTGTTCATCAGAAACATTCAAATAAAGGTCTCGCCGAGACTATCCAGAGAAATATTGAGCTTATCGGGTTACCGGAGTGGACAGAATCGGAGACACTCTTTGCAAAATCACTTCAGAAGGAACTGGGGGCAAAAGAAACAGGCTATCCTGATAAGCTGGAACCCATTGGTAAGCCTTCAGCAATTCAGGTTGGCGGAGGTTCGACCGATGTCGGGGAAGTATCACTCATAGCTCCTACTGCAACACTTAATTTCCCGGGAGGGGTTCCCGGAGCCTTCGGACACCACTGGTCGACAGTTGCCGCCGGCTATGGAAGCGCTGCATGGAAAGGACTGAATGCTGGTGCAAAAGTCATTGCAGCAACAGCAATGGATCTTCTCACAGATGAAAAACTTCTTTCGGAAATAAAAAATGAATTTGCCGAATATTCCAAAACACATCCTTATAAATCATTTCTTCCGGAAGGTGCCAGACCTCCTCTTGACCTGAATAAAGAGCTGATGGACAAATACAGGAAAGCAATGATGGAAGTTGAACATTGAATTTACTGATAGTAATGGAGAAAGGATATTTTAATTCGGGATCTTATGATACTCCCGCCAGGAAACCGGGCATAGCTGACAGGATGTTTTTCCATACCAGGTTGTACTTTACATTGAAGTTTGCCCGGATCGTTCTGATTACGAGACATCAGGCAAAAAGCGGAGTGTATGGCGACAGGGAATGGGCCGATTCATCCTGGTATATTTTCAGGTTTATTGAAAGATCTGGAGGTATCTTTCATATAACAGGAATGGATAACATTACAAAGATCCCGGATCCGGTACTGTTCATCGCGAATCATATGAGTACACTTGAAACAATGATCCTTCCATGTATAATTTCACCTCTCAGGAAGGTAACATTTGTTGTGAAGGAGAGCCTTGTAAAACATCCGCTGTTCGGAGATGTAATGAGGTCGAGAAATCCAATAATTGTCGGGCGTACCGATCCCCGTAAAGACCTGGAAGCGGTTATGACCGGAGGGATGGAATTATTGTCGAAAGGTATCTCTATTATTATATTCCCGCAGAGTACAAGAAATGTTGAATTCAAGCCGGAGGAATTCAATTCCCTGGGTGTTAAACTGGCGAAAAAGGCAGGGGTTCAGGTAGTTCCCATAGCATTGAAAACAGATTTCTGGGGTAATGGTAAAATAATAAGGGAAGTCGGTCCTCTTGACAGCAGCAAACATATTTATTTCAGATTTGGTGAACCGTTTCCTGTTACCGGAACAGGAAAGGATGAAAATCAGAAGATCATAGCCTTCATTCAGAAAGCATTGCAGGAATGGCAGTGAGGTTCTTGTTTTTTTACCCTGCAACATGTCTAGTTAAACATTATTTTAATAGATTTGTGGGTACACCGATCATTGATCAGATAACCCTGAACCTATAAGTATGATCATTAATGGACCTCTTCATACATACTTTTATTCTTATTAACAATTTAAAACATCTGGTATGGCAACATTAGACTGGATCGTTCTTGGGCTCTTTTGCCTCGGTCTTGCAGGAATAATCTATTGGGTACTGAAGCAGAAGGAAGAGACATCAACGGATTATTTTCTTGCAGGCCGTGATGCAACCTGGATTGCAATCGGGGCCTCGATTTTCGCTTCAAATATCGGTTCGGAACACCTCGTTGGTCTTGCAGGAGCAGGAGCTTCGAGCGGTATGGCTATGGCTCACTGGGAAATGCATGGATGGATAATCCTCATTCTGGGCTGGTTCTTCGTGCCCTTTTACGCCCGCAGCGGTGTATTTACAATGCCCGAATTCCTTGAGAAAAGATATAACAAAGGCTCCAGAAGTGTCCTCTCGATCATATCTCTTGTGAGTTATGTCTTTACAAAAGTTGCTGTTACAGTATATGCCGGAGGTATTGTATTCAAACAGGTGTTTGGAATTGAATCAATATTCGGGATCGATTTCTTCTGGATCAGCGCCATAGGACTCGTGGTGCTTACCGGGATATATACAACACTCGGAGGTATGAAAGCTGTTCTTTATACTTCGGTTCTTCAGACTCCTGTACTCCTTATAGGTTCCATTGCAGTACTTATTATCGGCCTGATAAAGCTTGGAGGATGGAGTGAAATGATGGATATCTGCCGTGCCGTGCCCGTTAATGATTATGGAAATAACATGACGGAACTTATGAGATCGGCGCACGATCCGGAATATCCCTGGACAGGTGTAATCCTTGGTTCTGCAATAATCGGATTCTGGTACTGGTGTACCGATCAGTATATTGTTCAGAGGGTACTTTCGGGCCGTAACCAGACAGAATCAAGAAGGGGCGCCATTCTCGGAGCCTCCTTTAAGCTTCTCCCGGTATTCATTTTCCTTATTCCCGGTATGATAGCCTATGGACTTAATGCAAAAGGTATTATCACTCTTCCGGATTCAGATTCTGCATTTGCTGTTCTTGTAAAGGAATTGTTGCCCATCGGATTCAAGGGACTGGTAGTGGGCGGATTGCTTGCTGCTCTTATGAGTTCGCTTGCCTCCCTTTTCAATTCTTCTGCAACCCTTTTCACAGTCGATTTTTACCAGAAATACAAACCACAGGCTTCCGAAAAGGAACTTGTTAAAGTCGGAAAGATAGCAACGATGGTTGTGGTGGTACTGGGAGTTCTCTGGATCCCTGTAATGAAAGGGCTTGGTAAAGTTCTGTATGCATACCTTCAGGATGTCCAGTCGCTTCTGGCTCCGGGCATCGCTGCAGTTTTCCTTCTCGGTATCGCATCAAAGAAGACAACCCCGCAGGCAGGTTTCATTGGACTTTTAACAGGATTCATCCTTGGAATGACAAGACTTGCATTCAAGGTTTTCGGTTCGGGACTGAGTCATGATAATTTCTTTTACAAGGTCTTCCTGCAGGCAAACTGGCTGCATTATGAAATCATCATTTTCTTCCTGATTATTATAATGATGATAGTAATAAGCATGTTCACCCGCAAGGCCGATCCTGCAGCGATCAGGGGATTGTATGTGGGTTCTGCAACCGCCGAAGAAAAAGCTCTGACCCGGGCAAGCTGGAACAACTGGGATCTGCTGTTCTCGGGACTTATAATAGTTGTAATTATAGGATTCTATATATATTTCTGGTAGAAATTGAAATGTCTGCAAATGAACAAAATACAAAATAAAGAGATCTGGTTTGTTACCGGAAGCCAGGACCTTTATGGCCCTGAAACACTTAAGCAGGTAGCTGCCGATTCGGTTAAGATCGCTTCGTCACTCAATGAAGCTTCATTGATCTCTCAGAAAATCGTCTTCAAACCGGTGCTGACATCACCGGAATCAATCTATAAACTGTGCTCAGAGGCAAACAGTTCGGAAAACTGCATCGGACTCATAACATGGATGCATACCTTTTCGCCTGCAAAGATGTGGATAGGGGGACTGGGAATACTTAATAAACCATTTCTTCACTTCCATACCCAGCTTAACAGGGATATTCCATGGGATTCAATAGATATGAACTTCATGAATCTCAACCAGAGCGCCCATGGCGATCGCGAATTCGGTTTCATAGGCACCCGGATGAGGCTGAACAGGAAGGTCGTTGTAGGTCATTACCAGGATAGTGAAGCTACGGAAAGAATAGCTGTATGGATCAGGGCTGCTGCCGCATATGATGATGCCCGTAATATGAAAGTAGCCAGGTTTGGGGATAATATGCGAGAAGTGGCTGTTACTGAGGGAAATAAAGTAGGAGCTCAGATCATAATGGGTTATTCTGTTTATGGTTACGGGATCGGCGACCTTGTAAAAGCGGTTAACGAGGTATCTGATGATGCCGTCAAAAAGCTGCTGTCGGAGTATTCATCAGAATATAAGATGACAAAGGAAGTGGCCGGATCCGAATCTCTTAAGGAGGCAGCAAGAATTGAAGCAGGGATGGCATCATTTCTTGAGACAGGCGGTTTTAAAGCTTTTACAACAACTTTCGAGGATCTTCACGGTCTTAAACAATTACCCGGGATTGCTGTTCAGAGGCTTATGGCAAAGGGTTATGGCTTTGGTGCGGAAGGAGACTGGAAAACTGCTGCCCTTGTAAGATCGATGAAAGTAATGGCTGATGGATTGAAAGGCGGGACATCCTTCATGGAAGATTATACATATCATTTCGATCCCGAAGGGATGAGAGTACTCGGCGCCCATATGCTTGAGGTTTGTCCGACTATCGCTGAGAATAAGCCGGCTGTTGAGATCCATCAGCTGTCAATAGGAGGAAAGGCCGATCCGGCAAGACTTGTTTTTAAAACAGCTCCGGGAAAAGGGATCAACGTTTCAGTCATTGACCTTGGCAACCGGTTCAGGATGATAGTGAACGAGGTTGAAGTGGTTAAATGTCCGGATATGCCTAAGCTTCCGGTTGCCAGTGTACTGTGGAAACCTCTTCCCGATCTTAAAACGGGCGCTGCTGCCTGGATCCTCGCGGGAGGCGCCCATCATACCGGCTTCAGCATGGCAATAAACTCCGAATACCTTGAAGATCTTGCAGGAATGATGGGAATCGAATTTGTTCTTATCGGTGAAAAATGCGATCTGTCGCAGCTTAAAAAAGAATTAAGATGGAATGAAGTATTTTATCATCTTTCCGGAGGAATAATCTGATCAATTGAAGATATATGCTTGAAAAACTTAAAGAAAGAGTATTTAAAGCCAATCTGAGTCTTGTAAAGCAGGGACTTGTGATCCATACATGGGGTAATGCCAGCGCCCGGGATATTAAATCCGGCCTGATAGTTATCAAGCCTTCAGGGGTTAGCTATAAAAAGATGAAGCCTGGAGACATGGTTGTACTTGACCAGGACGGTAAGATTGTTGAAGGAAAGTATAAACCTTCAACAGATGCACCCACACATCTCCTTCTGTATAAGGAATGGAAAACAATTAACGGTGTTGTACATACACATTCAACATACGCTGCTGCATGGGCACAGGCCGGAAAGGATATTCCTCCCCTGGGAACAACTCATGCCGATCATTTTTACGGAGAGGTCCCATGTACCCGGAGACTCACAGAGCAGGAGATTGAAAATGATTATGAAGTTAATACAGGCAGAGTAATTCTTGAAAGGCTGGCAAAATCCGATCCGCTGGCTGTCCCTTCAGTGCTGGTAAACTGTCATGGTCCTTTCAGCTGGGGACTGGATGCTGAGGAAGCTGTTCATAATGCCATGGCCCTTGAAGAGATCGCTCGTATGGCATTTTATACCGTTACTCTGGGAACTTCAAAACCTGCCGATGATTATCTTCTGAAAAAACATCATGAAAGAAAGCACGGAAAGAACGCCTATTACGGGCAGAAGAAAAAGAAGAAATAATTACCATTCATGATTTTAGCTCCCTAGGAGCGACCTGTATTAATTGGGATAGTAGTGATATATATTATTAAACGTCTAAAATAAATCTTTTTGATATGGCCGGGAAATATGTAATAGGGATAGACTACGGTACTGATTCAGTACGATCGGTTGTTGCCGATGCGGGTAACGGAAATATTATCGGTACGTCAGTTTTTGAATATCCGAGATGGAAAAAGGGTCTTTATTGTGATCCTGCTGCCAATCAGTTCCGCCAGCATCCTCTGGATTATATTGAAGGACTTGAAAGATCCGTAAGGGGTGCGATTAAAGGATTGAGCAAGGAAATTATAAGGAATATTTCCGGGATAACTGTTGATACTACAGGATCAACCCCTGTCGCCGTAGATAAGAAAGGAGCTCCTCTTTCTCTCAAGCCCGGATTTGAGGATGATCCCGATGCAATGTTCATACTCTGGAAGGACCATACTGCAGTGAAGGAAGCTGCCGAAATAAATACACTGGCAGGATCATGGGGAGGGATTGACTACACTAAGTTTGAAGGGGGGATTTATTCTTCCGAATGGTTCTGGTCGAAGTTACTTCATGTGATACGTAAAAATTCCGGAGTAAGGAAAAGCGCTTTTTCATGGGTTGAACATTGTGACTGGATACCTGCATTACTGACAGGTGACACAAATCCTCTTACAATTAAAAGAAGCCGTTGTGCAGCAGGACATAAGGCAATGTGGCATAAAGATTTCGGCGGACTGCCTTCCGAAGAGTTCCTTATAAAGCTCGATCCTAAGCTTGCCGGACTGAGAACCCGCCTGTATGAAGAAACATATCCATGTGATGTAGTTGTGGGAACGATCACCGGGGAATGGGCAAAAAAGCTTGGCTTGCCTGAAACCGTAAAAGTCGGGGTTGGAGCCTTTGATGCTCACCTTGGAGCTGTCGGCGGCGAGATAAAACCATTTCAGCTTATTAAGGTAATGGGAACTTCAACCTGCGATATGCTCGTGTCACCAATAGAAAAAGGAGGGGAGAAACTTGTCAGAGGAATATGCGGACAGGTTGACGGATCAATCATTCCGGGCATGCTGGGACTGGAAGCAGGTCAGTCAGCTTTCGGGGATATTTATGCCTGGTTCGGCAAGCTTATATCATGGCCTGTTGATGAGATCATTTCGAAAATGACGTGGCTTGATAAAAAGACCAGGGACAGGATCAGGAGAGAAGTATCGGATAAAATAATCGGAGAGCTGAGTAAAGCAGCAGAGTCTTTGCCGGCCGGGGAAAGTGCAATTCTTGCGCTCGACTGGATGAACGGCCGGCGTACGCCTGACGCCAACCAGGCTCTTAAAGGGGTAATAGCCGGATTATCACTCGGATCTGATGCCCCACGCATATTCAGAGCTCTTGTCGAGGCTACTGCTTTCGGCTCAAAAATGATAAATGAAAGATTCATCGCGGAAGGAGCAAGGATCGATGGAGTAATAGCTGTGGGAGGTGTTGCAAAAAAGAATCCCTTCGTTATGCAGACTGTTGCTGATGTGCTAAATGTTCCGATAAAAGTGGCTAAATCGGACCAGACATGCGCTCTCGGATCTGCAATGGCAGCATCGGTTGTAGCAGGGATCCATAAAGATTTCCCTGCAGCACAGAAAGCAATGGGAGGAGGTTTCGAGAAAACCTATAAACCAAATCCTGCACGTGCGAAGAAATATGACGAACTGTTTAAAAAATACAAAAAACTCGGGTCATTTATTGAAAATGAACTAACATAAAAGAATAAGCCATGCGAAAACTGTTAATTTTATTAGTATCTGTATTCCTTGGAATGCAGAGTATAAGCGCTCAGAAAGAAAATTCTGCGCCTGTCAATCAGCTAATTGTGGTAGCCAACCATCCGGGACCGGTGATAAGCAAGGATATTTATGGTCACTTTTCGGAGCATCTCGGAACATGCATATACGGAGGGCTCTGGGTAGGCCGTGATTCTAAAATTCCGAATACCGAGGGTCTGAGGAATGATGTCCTCTTTGCCCTACGGGAGATCAAGGTCCCGAACCTGAGATGGCCTGGAGGCTGCTTTGCTGATACATATCACTGGAAAGATGGTATAGGCCCTCAGAGCCAGAGAGCATCAATCGTCAATACCCACTGGGGAGGCGTTACAGAAGATAATTCATTCGGAACTCATGAGTTCATGCGACTCACCGAGCTGATAAACTGTGATGCATATATCAATGGCAATGTTGGTTCAGGCACTGTCAGGGAAATGGCGGAATGGGTCGAATATCTTACTTCTGACTCTGACAGTCCCATGACCAGGCTCCGTAAACAAAACGGAAGGGAAGAACCCTGGAAGGTCAGATATTTTGCCATAGGAAACGAAAACTGGGGCTGCGGAGGAAATATGACGGCAGATTTTTATTCGGATGTCATGCGTCAGTATTCAACATACCTGAATAACTACGGGGGGAACAGACTATACCGTGTAGCCTGCGGGCCATCGGACTATAATTATGCCTGGACCGAAACACTTATGAAGGATCCGGGTATACGGGGACGCTTCCAGGGATTATCAATACATTATTATTCTCTTGTCGACGGATGGAACAACAAGGGTTCAGCGACCGAGTTCGGTGAAAATGAATGGTTCAGAACAATGAATTCAAACCTCCAGATGGATGTAATAATTAAAGGTCATAAAGCAATTATGGACCGCTATGATCCTCAGAAAACAAAAGGCCTGGTGGTTGATGAATGGGGCAACTGGTTCAATGTGGAGCCGGGAACAAATCCCGGGTTCCTGTATCAGCAGAATACTATGCGGGATGCCGTTACGGCAGCCATTCACCTGAATATATTCAACCAGCATGCCGACAGGGTGAAGGTGGCCAACCTGGCACAGATGGTCAATGTTCTTCAGTCAGTTATCCTGACAAAGGATGATAAGATGGTTCTTACACCTACATATCATGTTTTCAGAATGTACAGGGTACATCAGGAAGCAAAGCTCCTGAACACTGATCTTGTCTGTGAGGATTATGAATTCCAGGGCAGGAAAATACCTGCAATTTCGGCTTCAGCATCGGTGGATAATGATGGTAAAGTCCATATTTCCCTTGCAAATCTGAATCCCAGCAAAGATATCACTCTTACCTGTCCGGTCGTTGGTGAAACCTTTAAAACTATTACAGGGGAGGTTCTGACGGCAGGTCAGATGAATGCCTTCAATACATTCGACAAACCGGAAGTTGTAAAACCGGCATCATTCAAGGGATTTAAGATGAAGGATGGCATACTGACAGTTACAATGCCGGCAAAATCGGTGGTTGTACTGGAACTGGTGAAATAATCTCTGATCTCAAATGTATCCGTCCTGCTTTATGAGATAATATCAATAATTTTTTGTACAACCGCATTTACGGCCGGTTCACTGAGCGACGCCACTTTTCTGATAATAATGTTTTTATCGGCTGTAAAAATACGGTTGGGTCTTATGTTACTGGATACAGGAAGCTTGTTGGTTTTAAAGTCATTGGACTTTATTGAAATTGCATAGTTATCTTTGACCTGGTGGCTTGTAATCTGACAAAGGATTACGTCATCGCCCTGGAGGTCGGCCAGTACCAGGGCAGGTCTCTTTTTGCTACCTGAAAGGTCTGAAAACGGGAACGGGATAACAACGATATCACCTTTTACAAATCTTTCCATGCTTTGTCTTCTTCAGGTGAGAGCCAATCTTTAGCAAGAGTTTCTTCACTGGCAAAATGAGTCAGAATGGTATCATTACCGGATTTGCTTAAGTTTTCTTTTATCAGAGATGTGAGGAGTTTTTGTTTTTCACGGACCGGTAATTGCCTTACCAGCTCAAAAAGCTGATTGTATGATATAGTAATATTTATTTGTGAATCCATGTTTTTATTGTTTAGAATCCATGTTTATAACGCCTGAAAATATAATTTTCATCTTCTTCCAGTCGAAAAAGCTGTCAATTAAATTATCCATTTTAACTACAAAGTTAATCAAATTTATGTTTTAAATCATGCTTAAACCTTTAAAGCGGTTTCCGTTACGGTTCTGACGGCGGGTCGGATAAATGCCTTAAATACATTCGGCAAACCGGAAGTTGTGAAACCGGCATCATTCAAGGGATTTAAGAGGAAGGAAGGAGTGCTGACGGTTACAATGTCGGCAAAATCGGTTGTTGTACTGGAACTGGTAAAATAAATTTAAGTTACCAACGTATTAAAATACGTATTAAAATACGTATTTTAATACGTAGATATTTATCCGGAAGGAACTTCTATTATTGTTCTGTCAGCCAGGCAGAAATATCTTCCCGGCTAAGGCTATATTCCGGACTATCTTCCATCCGTTTAAGTCTTTACCATACAATTTTCTTATGATCTTCCGGAATAAACATTATTACTGACCTTTCGTCAGTTTTTGCTCTTATAACCCGAATTGACTGAAATTATTCTGATAAAAAAAGTATCTTAGTGTACTGAAAAAACCTTTATAAACATTCTGGCTTATGAAATCAGCAGCGTCGGGATTAATCTCGTTACTTTTTCTGACAGTGATCTCCGGAATTCCTTTTCAGAAAGCAGACTCCCAACTGGTAGGCAAGAACCTGGCCGTCGTTGCATCCGCATCAACTTCGGTAAGATACGGTGTTGCACCTGCATCCTTTAACGATGCTCTTATTCCCAGAGGCGGAGCCTTGAGGGCCGGAGGAGGCAGATCACAACAACGTCCGGCCACACAATGGATCCAGTATGAATGGGCACAGCCTGTGGTAATAAACGGCATTGCAATTTTCTGGTGGAACTTTGAAAACAGTCTGAGGTTCCCTTATGCATACAGGATAAAATACTGGGACGGAAATGACTTTTTACCTGTTAAGAATCCTTCAGGCCTTGAACCCAGGAACGGTGAATATAACCGCACCGGGTTCGATGCTGTCAGGACAAGCATTCTCAGACTTGAAGCTGATTCAGCCGACAGATTTCCGATGGCAATACAGGAATGGATGGTCTTCCAGGCTCCGGGATCGCCTGATCATCCGCCCGTTGTCTCAGCAGGCGCCGACAGATCGGTTATGCCTTCCGGGAAAACATATCTCTCTGGGAAGGTAAAATCGGTGACACCGGTAAAAAATGTAAGGTGGAGTAAAAAATCGGGACCTGGGAATGTTGTATTCGCAGACCCGGGGAAACTTGAGACCAGTGCAACATTCAGTAATACAGGAGAATATATTCTTCAGCTTAAGGTGCAGGAAGGCGATCTGACATCTTCTTCCGACCTGGTTGTAAAGGTTCAGCAGCCGCCTCAGCCTGAACGACTTGATGTAGTCTATACAAAACCTTACAGTATCGACAGTCCGCTGTGGAACGCCAGGGCAAAAGCCATAATTGTAAACTGGATCCCATGGTGCATCGATCAGATAAACCGTGATGACCTGACACTCGGTCCCGGCGGACTGGATAATTTCATTGAAGCCGGAAAAGCCCTGAAGGGAGAAGCTCACGGACGTCATAAAGGCTATGTATTCTCCAATGCATGGGTCCATCAGACAATCGAATCTATGAGCATTGCATTAATGATCGATCCTCAAGGTGATAAGGAGATAATTGCTGCCCAGGAAAAGATGAAAGCCACTCTTGAAAAATGGATACCTGTTGTCCTGGCAGCCCGGGAACCTGACGGATACCTTCAGACGGCATTCACCCTCCGCGATACCTCAAGGTGGAAGGCAAAGTGGGATCCGCCGGCAAGAGGAAATCATGAGGGCTATGTGGCAGGCTATTTCATCGAATCGGCTATTAACCATTATACTCTGACTGAGGGCAGGGACAGACGCTTATATGACGCTGCAAAGAAACTTGCCGATTGCTGGGTGGCAAACATCGGTCCGGGTAAGAAAGAGTGGTTCGACGGACACCAGGAAATGGAACAGGCACTTGTCAGGTTCGGACGCTTTGTCAATGATATGGAGGGGAATGGTCATGGCGACAGCTACATTAACCTGGCAAAATTCCTTCTTGACTGCCGGCGTGACGGGAGTGAATATGATCAGAGCCATGTTCCGGTTCAACAGCAATATGAAGCAGTAGGTCATGCCGTAAGGGCAGTTTACAGCTATTCAGCAATGGCCGATGTTGCAGCCGAAACAGGGGATGTTGATTATCAGAGCGCTGTAATGTCGCTTTGGGATAACCTGGTAAATAAAAAGTATTATGTTACCGGAGGCGTAGGAAGCGGAGAAACCTCGGAAGGATTCGGCCCGGACTATTCCCTCGGGAACAGGGCATACTGTGAAGCCTGCTCAAGCTGCGGACTGATCTTCTTCCAGTATAAGATGAACCTGGCTTATCATGATGCAAAATATGCCGACCTGTATGAGGAAACAATGTATAATGCACTGCTGGGCTCACTGGATCTTGAAGGAAAGAATTTCTATTATGATAATCCGCTTGTAGAATCAGTTGCCCGCTACCCCTGGCATGTATGTCCGTGCTGTGTCGGTAATATTCCCCGCACTCTGCTGATGATACCTACCTGGACTTATTTGAGAGGAAAGGATGGAATATATGTTAATCTGTTCATCGGCAGCAGGATAAATGTTGAAAAAGTTGCCGGGACCGATGTTGAAATGATTCAGCGTACTGATTATCCCCGGAGTGGAAAAGTCTCAATAACCGTAAATCCCGCGAAGAAAAAGGAATTTACTGTTTTTGTACGTGTACCGGACCGGACAACCAGTACTCTTTATAAACATTCACCTCTGGTAAGCGGATTGAAGTCTTTGTCTGTCAATGGGAAACCGGTAGTTATTAAAATGAACAGGGGCTATGCTGAAATAAAACGCAAATGGAAGGAAGGCGATGTTATCGATTTTGAAATGCCAATGGAAGTTCAGACAATCACTGCTGATGAAAGAATTGCAGCCGACAGGGGCC
>Ga0209201_1000896_pt1 | contig 38028 bp, 28 predicted proteins | sample AD_UKC055_MetaG_FD_184411 | JGI IMG/M metagenome (GOLD analysis project Ga0209201, IMG submission 184411) | Active sludge microbial communities of municipal wastewater-treating anaerobic digesters from USA - AD_UKC055_MetaG (SPAdes) (version 2) | ecosystem: Engineered > Bioreactor > Anaerobic >... | reverse complement strand
TGTATCAAGACAAGAAAGAACATAAAAAATGACTCTTTGCCAAAATTCTACTCTAGTCTCTTCATTTCAAACCTATTCCGCCCCTTCAGGGCTTGTAAAAATCGTTCGCTCCATACAAGGGGCTGCGCCCCTTGCTACTTGCTACTTATTCCGCCCCTTCGGGGCTAAAATCCGTCAGGAACCGGTCAAGTACAGACGGTGGGCGGACAAGTTCCGTCAGCAGGCGGACAAGTTCTTGAATCTTGAATCTGAAATCTGAAATCTGGAATCCGTCAGGAGCCGGACAAGTTCCGCCGGTAGGCTGACAAGTTCTGGAATCCGCCAGGTAAAAGACAAGTTCCGTCGTTAGCCAGGCAATTTTTTATCCTTTATCCTTTAACCTTTATCCTTGTATTACCCTTTATCCTTGTCTTGCCTTTTCCCAGCAGAGCGTAAAAGTTCAAAAAAAAGCCTTACTTGTTGATATTTATTGCCAGCAGCAGTGGCTAGCATATTTGGAATAATACCTACTTTTGCTGCAAATTCAAACGTAGCTATGAGCGTAGGTTACTCGGAGGAGAGCATTAAAACACTTGAATGGCAGGATCATATTCGCAAGCGGCCGGGGATGTACATCGGCAAGCTGGGCAACGGCTCTCAGCCCGATGATGGTATTTACGTTCTACTTAAAGAGGTAGTTGACAACTCCGTTGATGAGTTCATGATGGGCGCCGGTAAACGAATTGAAATATCCGTAGTTGGTCATACCGTTTCTGTTCGAGACTACGGAAGGGGCATCCCGCAGGGAAAACTCATGGATGTGGCCTCTAAAATGAATACCGGAGCTAAGTACGACTCTAAGGCATTTAAAAAATCGGTTGGGCTTAACGGTGTAGGAATAAAGGCTGTAAATGCCCTATCGAAAAAGTTCATCATACGTAGCATTCGCGAGGGCATTGCCAAGGAAATAGAGTTCAGCGCAGGGCTCCCCGTTAGAGAGCAAAACTACGCCTCCAATGGAGAGCTTACCGGAACATTCATCGAGTTTTTACCCGATGATGCCGTTTTCGGCGAATACGCCTTTCAGGATGAGTACATTGAGCAGATGATCCGTAACTACACCTACCTGAACACCAACCTTACCATCACCTTCAACGGCAAGGAGTTTGTATCGAAAAACGGGCTGCTCGACCTGCTTAACGAAAACCTTGGCGGCGAACCGCTCTACCCCATTATCCACCTTACCGGTAACGATATTGAGGTGGCCATTACGCACAGTAGTGGTTATGGTGAAGACTACTACACCTTTGTTAACGGACAGCACACCATTCAGGGAGGCACCCACCTAACCGCATTCAGGGAATCCTACGTTAAAACCATTCGGGAATTCTACAAAAAGGACTTCGATCCGGCCGATGTTCGAATGTCGCTCATTGCGGCCATCAGCATAAAGGTGGAAGAGCCTATTTTTGAATCGCAAACCAAAACAAAGCTGGGAAGCAAGGATATGAGCCCCGACGGGCCATCCATTAGGCAGTTCATTGGTGATTTTATTAAAAAGGAGCTGGACAACTACCTTCACAAGCACAGCGAAATCGCCAGCATCCTGCTCCAAAAGATTCTTGAGTCGGAAAAGGAGCGTAAGGCTATCTCCGGAATAAAAAAAATTGCCCGTGAACGGGCAAAAAAGGCTAGCCTGCATAACAAGAAGCTGCGCGATTGCCGTGTTCACTACAACACCAGCGATCCCCGTGCCGAGGAGTCAACCCTGTTTATCACCGAGGGGGATTCGGCCAGCGGTTCCATTACCAAGTCGCGCGATGTGAACACCCAAGCCGTTTTCTCCCTGAAGGGGAAACCCCTCAACACCTACGGCCTGACCAAGAAAATAGTTTACGAGAACGAAGAATTCAACCTGCTGCAATCGGCGCTGGACATTGAGGACGACATGGACAACCTCCGCTACAACCGCATTGTGATAGCCACCGATGCCGATGTTGACGGGATGCACATCCGGCTACTGCTCATCAGCTTTTTCCTGCAATTCTTCCCCGAGCTAATCCGGCAGGAGCACCTTTTCATCCTTCAAACGCCGCTGTTCAGGGTAAGGAATAAGAAAAAAACATCATACTGCTACTCTTCCGAAGAGCGCGAGAAGGCCATTAGGGAACTTGGCCCTAACCCCGAAATTACCCGATTTAAAGGCCTTGGTGAAATATCACCCGAAGAATTTGCCAACTTCATTGGCCCCGACATGCGGCTCGACCCCGTTCGGCTTACCAAGGACGACCAAATATTTGCCCTGCTCGAATTCTACATGGGTAAAAATACCCCTTTACGTCAGGATTTCATCATCAATAACCTCAGAATAGAAGAGGATATAGTGGAGGAGGATACTATTCATTTTGAAGATGGGAATGTTACGGCTGAGGCAAGCTTTCAGCACGATACCCTGGTATAACTAACAAACGCTGCAGCACGCCATGCGACTTGACGATTTTGATGCCGACGAGCTACTCGTTGGCGGCGAAAAAAATACTTCACCCGAAGAGCAAGCCAAAATTGAAAGGCTAACCGCCGATACGGTAAAAAGAACCCAGCTAACCGGAATGTACAAAAACTGGTTTCTTGACTACGCCTCGTACGTTATTCTGGAACGGGCTGTACCTCACCTTGACGACGGGCTGAAGCCTGTTCAGCGTCGCATTCTACATGCCATGAAACGCCTTGATGATGGCCGCTACAACAAGGTGGCCAATATAATTGGCTACACCATGCAGTACCATCCCCATGGCGACGCCTCCATTGGTGATGCGCTTGTTCAACTGGGGCAAAAAAACCTGCTGGTTGACGTTCAGGGTAACTGGGGCAACATCCTTACGGGTGATGGAGCGGCTGCACCCCGATACATAGAGGCACGCCTGTCGAAATTTGCCAACGACGTGGTGTTTAACCCTAAAACCACCGAGTGGATGCTCAGCTACGACGGTAGAAACCAGGAGCCCGTTACTCTCCCCGTAAAGTTTCCACTGTTGCTGGCACAAGGCGTTGAGGGCATTGCCGTCGGATTGGCCTCAAAAATTCTGCCCCACAACTTCAACGAGCTGATTGATGCAGCCGTTGACTACCTCAGAGGTAAAGAATTTGAGATCTACCCCGATTTCCCAACAGGCGGCATGGCCGATTGCAGCCGTTACAACGATGGCCTCAGGGGCGGCTCGGTTAAGTTGCGTGCCCGTATTCAAAAAGTTGACCGGAAAACATTGGTCATCACCGAGTTACCCTTTGGCAAAACTACCTCATCGCTCATCGAATCTATTGTTAAGGCCAGCGAAAAGGGAAAAATCAAAATAAAGAGAATTGACGACAACACGGCCGGAAATGTTGAAATACTCATTCACCTTCCGCCGGAGGCCAATCCCGATATGACCATCGACGCCATGTATGCCTTTACCGACTGTGAAATATCCATTTCTACCAACGCATGCGTTATTTACGAGGACAAACCATGCTTCATGGGGGTTAAGGACATTCTAAAAGCTTCGGTTGAGCGGACCAAGGAGCTGCTTACCCGCGAGCTGAACATCCGGTTGGGCGAACTTGAAGAGGAGTGGCATTTCTCCTCGCTTGAGAAGGTATTCTTTGAAAAGCGGATATACCGTGAGCTGGAGAAGGATACCGAAACATGGGATATGGTGATTGACGCCATTGAGCGAGGTTTTGACCCCTACAGGAAACTTTTCCGCCGACCAATAACCCGCGACGATGTGCTGAAGCTTACGGAAAAACCTGTCAGGAAAATTTCAAAATTCGACATAAAGAAAGCCGACGAGCACATTCTTGCCGTGGAGGCTGAAATGGCAGAGGTTGGAAAAAACCTGGCCAACGTTGTGGATTACACCATTAACCACTACCAGCAAATAAAGAAGAAGTACGGTAAAGGCAGGGAACGCAAAACCGAGCTTCGCAGCTTCGACAGCATTGAGGCCACCAGCGTTGTTGCTGCCAACGAGAAACTATACGTTAACCGTTCCGAGGGCTTTGTGGGAACCGGCCTTAAAAAAGACGAGTACATCTGCGATTGCTCCGACATTGATGACATTATCGTTTTCCTGCGCAACGGAAAGTATGTTGTTCAGAAGGTGCAGGAAAAGGCATTTGTTGGCAAGGACATCATCCATGTGGCAGTTTACAGGAAAAATGACAGGCAAACTACCTACAACGTGCTGTACCGTGATGGTTTAAATGGTGATATCATGATGAAGCGCTGCACCATAAGCGGCACCACCCGCGATAAGGAGTACGACATCACCAAGGGAACAGCTGGCTCACAGATTCTCTACTTTAACGCCAACTCCAACGGCGAAACAGATATTTTAAAGGTTTTCCTCAAACCCAAACCTCGCCTTCGAAATCTGATTCTTGAGCTGGATTTTAGCCAGCTGGCTGTGAAGGGAAGGGACTCGCAGGGCAACATTTTTACCCGCCATGCCATTCATAAAATTCAGGTGAAGGAAAAATTAGCCGGCCAGGTAGAAGCCCAAAAAGTATGGTACGACCCCGAAACACTCCGGCTCTACAAGGAGGCAAAAGGTAATTTTTTAGGTGAGTTTATGCCCGGCGAAAAAATTTTGATAGCAAATAGCGATGGAACCTATTTCGTGGCCGGAACGGAGTACTCCCTGCGATTTAACGCTCCTCCCCTTGTGGTGGAAAAATTCAACCCCAACAAGATTTACTCGGCTGTTTACTTCGATGGTGAGCAAAACTACTTTTACCTTAAGCGGTTCACCTTTGAACCCACCGAGAAAATCCAACCCTTTATTCCCGACGATGGCAAGTCGTACCTTGTGGAGCTGAACAGCGATTTATACCCCAACCTACTGGTACGATTCGGTGGAAAGCATGCCAGTCACCAACCCGAAACCATTGATGTGGATGCATTTATAGCAGCTAAAAGTTACCGCGCTAAGGGGAAACGAATTTCCACCCTCAACGTTAAAAAAGTAGAGTTTACCGAACCCCTGCAAAAGGAAGCTTCAGCCTTTAGCACTATAGCCGGCAATAACAATGCACAACTCGAAGAAGAAGATGACGGAGGAGCTGCTGAAGCAGTTGGTAAGTAGCAAAGTAGCGCTACATGCTAGCTCACATGGCAAAGTTCTTACCCTGGCATCTAATTAGCCCTGCAGCCAGCTACACCAAGCTGCAACTTTTCAATTTATTTTGAAATTTTTAATAATGATGTACCTTTGCCAATCGATATGTAATAATTTTCATAACAAAAAGACACCTAGCCTCTTAACAAGGAAGGAGAACATAACTCATCAACGTTGAAATGAAGAGGGGGGCCGTGATAGCTGTAGAAATACGATTTTAAACTCGAGGAAAAGTGCATTTGATACGCATATTAAACCAAATGTTAAACTACTCAAAAACAGCATTAAAAGTATGAAAACAAATCTTGTTAAGGTTGCCCTTATGGCAGCTGCATTTGTCGTTGGTTTTTCGAGTTGTGACGACGACGATCCAACCTACACCGTAACCCTTGCCGTAAATCCATCCAACGCAGGAACCGTTACCGGTGGAGGGGATTACAAAAAGGGCGACATTATCCAGCTTACTGCCACAGCCAACGAGAATTTCTACTTTGTAAGCTGGACAGAAGGAACCAACGAGCTAAGCACCGAAGCCACCTTCGATTACACTGTTGGGGATAAGGATGTTACGCTAACCGCCAATTTCAACGAGAAAAAAATTGTTACACTAGGTGCACAATCCAACACAACTTTTCCAGGATTTCTTTCCGTTTCCGAAGGTGCCACCTATAACTTTAACGAAGCTTCCAGCCACCAGGCAGCTGTTGATATTTTTTGCTTCTATGAGGTGGGGAATGATATAGCGCTGGCCAGCCCTGGCTCAAACATCACCGGAATCTTTGGGGGAACCGAAACCGACCCTGCCAACTGGACAACCAAAAACACCACCCTTTTTAACCAGGTAACCACTCTTACTGTCGCCCAGTTTGACACCATCCCCAACGGCGATGCAAATATTCAAACTTACTATAGTGCCGATGCAGCTCGCAAAAAGGCAAAATTGCTTATAAAGGACAACATCTACGCCTTTAAAACTCAGAATGGAACCTACGGACTGCTAAAAGGTTATAGATGTAAGCGTAGGAGCCGATGGTTTTATAAAATTTGAATACAAAACAAAATAACCAGTTAATTTTAAACTCATTAACCCTGAAAGGAAGCAAACTTTTCGGGGTTACTATTTTTTTAAAACTATGCGAAAGCTAACTATTTGCCTAATAGCAATTTTCCTGCTAGCAGCTTGCAGTGAAAAAGAGTCGGTGGATACCCCTCCATCAATTACTTTTCAAACCGGGAGCTACACGCAGGATGGTGAAGCAGTTCCTCTAGGCGGTAAGCTAACGTTCGGAATCACTGCAAATGGAGGAAGTGAGCCACTTACAAATATCAGAATTCAACGGGTAGCCGGAGGCAACGTTATTACTGAGGTAGATAAGGGGTTATTCGTAAAAAACGAAGACTACCCTTACGTGGTTAATGCAGTTAAATCTGATGCTTCGGAGGAGGTGTGGCGATTTATGGCCATGAATTCCAAGCGCGACAGTGTTGAAATTACCCGAACCGTGCTTTTAGGTGAAGGTGTAGCATACGGACCAATAAGGCATTTCCCCTCCGTGAAAATTGGAATGCAGAACAACACGGAGTACCCACACTTTCTCTGCCTAAGCACTGGCACCACCTACAGCAATGAAGAGGTTGCCGGCAACGAGGCTTCCATTGATTTGCTGGCATTTGTTTACCAAACCAGCGGCATCTGGTCGCCAACCCTTAACTGCCCGCAGTACACCACCGCACCAAGCTACTACCCCATTGTGGGCAGCTGGACAACACGAAACTCAACACTCTACGACTACAACGCAGTGGATAACAACCTGGTTAGCCTTGATGAATTTAATGCCGCTACCAACGACAGCCTGCTGGTGGCTTCATTTAAACCTCAAAGTTCAAGCGGAAATTGCAAGTTCTGCTTCACCGGTAAAATTGTCCCTTTCAAAACCCAGCTGGGCAAGTACGGTCTTATTAGGATTATACATGCCGATCAGGTTGCAGAAGGATACATGGAGCTGGAAATTAAAATTCAGGAGTAGTTGAGAATGGTTGCTGCTAATTAAACGGCATCACCTGTATAAAAAAGGGAAGGTAAAATTATTTCCATAGGAAAGCATAGAAATAGAAGTAAAAATCAACAAAGGTGAAATTATAACACAGGAAAAATTAGTGATGAAACACGATAGCACTACTACTGTTTGGGATAAATACAGCTGTTCAAAGGGCTGGCAATTTCAACTAACTAAGGCCGCTAAAATAGTAGCTTTAGCTTCGGCATTGATGCTGTTCTTCCCCATCATCACCCATGCCCAAAACTCCATCACGGGAACCATTAAGGATAAGGCAACCGGCGATCCCCTTGCAGGGGTTCATGTGTCGGTTGGACAACAGGTTGCCACCACTAACTCGCAAGGTTTTTATGTATTGAAAAACCTAAAACCCGGAACCCACATAGTTACTGCCTCACTGGTAGGGTATAAGTCAGAACAACAACCTGCCAAGATTGTAAACGAATCAATCACCCTCAACTTTTTTCTTGAGGAAGATTTGATATTTCTCAACGAGGTAACCGTTTCGGCTACCCGAACCGAAAGCCGAATAGCAGATATTCCTGGCCGTATTGAGATGATAACCCCCGAGAAAATATCGCTTGCCTCCTACCAGAGCGTTGACGAGTTGCTGACGCTTATTCCTGGGGTGCATACAGCACGCTCATTCGGACTTTTCTCCTACCGCTCATCCGTTTCGATGAGGGGCGTAAGCTCTAAGGAGCAGGGACGAACCCTTGTGCTGCTCGATGGAATCCCAATGAATAAGGCCGATGGTGGCTCTGTGAACTGGAACCTGATATCAACAAGAGAAATCGAGCGCATAGAGGTGGTTAAAGGGCCAGGTTCCGCCCTTTACGGTGGAAATGCCATGGGTGGAATTATTAATGTTGTTACCCAAAAACCTACCCGTCCATTGGAGGGTAGCGTTGCGGGCAGCTATGGCACCTACAACACCAAAGGGGTGAACGCTAAACTGGCAGGCAAGCTGAACAACGGATTCTACTGGGCGGCCGATGGGTTATTCCGCAACAGCGACGGCTACATTACCCAGTCAATAGCCGACAGGCTCACAAACCCATACATTGTGAAATCCACCTTTGAGGAAAAGGTGCTGCATCTGAGAACTGGGTATGATAATGGGCAGAAGCTGCAGGCCGATGTAGATTTTACGCTGTTTGACGATGTTCGCACAACTGGCGAAAAGGTTTACCAGCCGCAGGGCAACACACGTGAGTACGACACCTACCAGCTTCGGGCAAACGTAAAGGGAGTTGCCGGAGCCGTTGTGTGGAACGTTTCGGCATTCTTTCTGAATGAGGACTACAAGCGCGTAAGCGAATGGATGAAAGATGACTACACTTGGTACGATGTGCTTTCCGTTCGTCGCGATTATGGATTGCTCACCAGCGCAAACTACAGAGCAGGAAGGCATACGTTTACCGGTGGAGTTGACCTGAGAATGGGCAGCGTTGATGCCTCCGATGTTTACTACACCTCAACCGATCGGGTTGACAACAACGGCAAGATGAACTTTTACGGTTTCTACCTGCAAGATGTAGTGGCTCTTTTCGACAGCACCGTGAATGTAACTGCCGGTTTGAGGTACGACTACGCACGATTCTTCGACGGCCAATTCCAGATTCTTTCACCTTCAGCCGAAACAGCTTTCATGAGCCAGTACCAGTTTTCCCAGAACGGTTCAGAAAGCTGGGGGGCATTAAGTCCACGAATTTCTGCCCAATTCAAACCTAACGGCAACTACAGAATATACGCCAGCTACAGCAGGGGTTTCAGACCTTCCGTCCTTGACGATCTATGCCGCTCGGGACGCGTTAAGGGTGGTTTTAAGGTAGCAAACCCCAACCTTAAACCCGAATACCTCGACAACTTCGAAGTGGGGGGCGATTATAAACCATTTGATCGCTTACGCTTAGCCGCAAGCGCCTACTATTCCACTGGCAAAGATTTCCTATACTACGTTTCCACCGGCGACAGCATTGACATGGGGTTTGGACCTCGACCAATAATGATACCCTCCAACATTTCGGATGTGGAAATATACGGCATGGAGGCAGAATTTTCGGCTACTCCCTGGAGGTTCCTCACCCTGTCGGGAGGCTATGCCTACGCCTTATCCAAAATTACAGGATATAAGCCTATCGCAGCCAACGACTTTGACCTTACCGGAAAGTATCTTACCGATGTGCCAAAACACTCGTTCAACGCCGGAGCATTCCTGCGTTCGCATATTGTAAATGCAGGAGTTACCGCCAACTACACCGGCAGAATGTACATCAACGACCAAAACGCTTATGATGATATAGTTCTGAGCAACCAGCTTCCGGCAGCCTTTACCCTCGACCTGAAGATCTCCCGTGAATTTTTCGGCCATGTGAACATCTCACTTAACATTCAGAATATTCTGGATAAAAAAATTTACGAAAGTAGCATGTCGGTTGGCCCGGGACGTTTCATGATGCTGGAGGTAAAGGCAAACCTATAGTTTTATACCTATTTGGGATAACCATAATTGTATTTTATCTAACCTGATAAACTGATGAAGAGAATTATACTTGCTGCAAGTGCGTTGTTCATGGCATCACTACTGCCATCGTGCGGAAACCATCCTGATGGCATATCGGGAGCAACCAAGGATTACGACTCGAACGGAAACAGCTTCTACCACCGGACAACCGAAACCAAGCTAAAAACCTGCGACTTACGGGTAGAGGGCGAGGTTCGTAAACCCGGGGAAATCAACCTTAAAAACTACTTCAAGCGAGAGGTGGTTTACAAGCAGGCAGTGCTGAACGATTCAGGACAAGTAGCGTTTACCGGCGCATACCGCTACCGGGGCTACTCCCTTTTCGATCTGCTTAACCCGTTTGTCCTGGAGAAAAAAAACGCCAAGGAATTTGTTCCGGCAACCGATGTTTACATCATTATTGAAAACAATTCGGGCGACAGGGTGGTATTCTCATGGGCTGAAATTTTCCTTGGTCACAACATGCACCAGGTGCTAATTGCCACCGAACAGGCCGACGTTGAACCCTACAAGGTTAAAGTCAGCTACCCTAAGGACAGTGTTTGGAAGGTAGTGGCAGCCAACGACTTGTTTGCTTACCGCGAGTTGAAAAATCCTTCAAGAATAATTGTGAAGTCATTCGACAGGAAGCACTATGAAATCAACAGGGAGCTGAAAGATCCATTTAGCCCAACGGTTAACTTGGTGGTTGACGACTCCCTGATGGGAGTTATAGACACCCTGAACGCAGTTGCACCTCATGCCCGCTACCATTCAGTGTTTTACGGTATGGGCATGGGCTACCACGGTACGCCAACCTTTGAGGGACCGCTGCTTCGACCCTTGGTTGAAAATTTCCTCGCCAAAGACGGGGCAAAATGGATGCGGACAGGCATAGCCTGCGTGGTGGGAAAAGATGGCTTTAGAAACATATTTAGCGTAAGCGAGCTGTTCAACCGGGTTGATCAGGTTGAACCGATTCTGGCCATACCCGAAAATCCGAAGAAAAGTGGTTACTACCGTCTTTACCACCCGTCAGCTTTTTACGCCGATTTCTCGGTAAGAAACCTGTCGGAGATTTACCTGTTCCGGGAGTGAGAGGGTTGCTGTGTTGCCCCTCCTGTTTGGAATGCCGTTTTATCGGGAAAAGCATCATTCAAACAGCTAGAAACCATTTTGAATGGCCTCCATTATCTTGTTCAGCTTATCTTCCAAAGGGAGTTCGCCATTAATCCAGGTAATGCTTAGCCCACGGCGTTCCATGCCACGAAACCAGGTCATTTGCCGCTTGGCAAATTGCCTGATAGCGATGTTCAAGCGGCTAACCATTTCGTCGTAGGTTAACTTGCCCATGATGTGCTCGGCGATGTAGCGGTACTCCAAGCCGTAGTAAGCCATATCGTCAAAACTTAGCCCCGACTCCATCAACCCCCTCACCTCATCTACCATACCGTTCCCGAGCCGTTGTAGCAGCCGCTGATGGATTCGCTCCATTTCGGTAGCCCGGTTGTACCTTACGCCGAATATGGCACTTTTAAGCTGAGGGAATGGTTCAATTTCGGTAGGAGCGTTCAGGTAGTACTCCTCAATTTCGATAGCCCTGATAGTTCGCTTACGGGTGTCGAGATCGGTGGTGTTGTGAAGAGTTTTGTAGGATGCAAGAATTTTAGCCAGCTCGTCGTTCGACTTAGCCTCAAGCTCCCCACGGAGGGTTGCGTTCTGGGGAACTGGCAAAAGCCGGTAACCCCTTAACACAGCCTCTATGTATAGCCCGCTTCCTCCACAAAGTATAGGCAAAACCTTGCGCGCTTTCAGGCTACGGAATACCTTCAGAAAATCGGACTGGTACTCATAAACATTGTAGTGATAGCCGGCATCAACCAAGTCAACCAGATGGTAGGGTATCGTTTTGCCATTTACCACGTAGTCCTCATAGTCTTTACCGGTTCCAAGGTTCATGCCGCGGTAAACCTGTCGGGAGTCGGCGCTAATAATTTCTCCATTTACCCGCGATGCCAGATTAGCTGCAAGCAGGGTTTTACCACTAGCAGTTGGGCCTACAATCGCAATAATATCGTACGGGCAATTGTCCATTTATCTTTTGGGTGATAAAGCGTAAATTTAGCTATTTTTGCGCCCTACAAACATTCTAACAGCCAAGTCACCATCCTATCCCAATTTGTAATTTTATCCACCTTTAAATAACCAGCACCATGGCAGCGCTACGAAGGAATAACCGGCAAAGCAGGCATGAAGAGCTAAACAGGCTAATCTGGATGGGAATTGTAATTGCCGTTACATTCATATTTGTTATTGCTGTTGCAACAGACATGTTCAGGATAATTCCGCTTAAACGAACCAACATTGTAATGCTGGTGTTGGCATTGCTAATTGTGGCGGTTTATGTTTACAGCTGGATAAAGTTTTACAGAAAAAGGAAGCAGTAGCCACATACTCCCATGAGTAACGAAATTGTTGTTAAAAACAAGAAGGCAACCTTTCAGTTCGAGATTGTCGAAAAGTTCACCGCCGGAATTGTGCTTAAAGGAACGGAAATTAAATCCATCCGAATGGGCAGGGCCAGCTTTGTGGATTCGTACTGCTTTTTCATTGGTGATGAACTATGGGTTAAGGGGCTTCATATAGCGGAGTATGCCTGGGGTACCTACAACAACCACGACCCCAAACAGGATAGAAAGCTGCTGTTAACCAGAAAGGAGCTCACTAAGCTGAAACGGCGGTCACAGGAGAAAGGACTCACCATTATAGCCCTGAAACTTTTTATCAACGAACGGGGTTTGGCCAAGGTTGATATTGCTTTGGCACGGGGAAAGCAGCTGCACGACAAGCGGGACGACCTGAGGGAAAAGGACGTTCGTCGTGAGCTCGATCGTGCCCGTAAAAGGTAGCCATCATCTTTTTTCTTACCCTGTTTCTTCTAAAGGATTTTCATTCTCAAGCTAATTACCAGCGCATAAAATTCAAATTTTGAAAAAATTCCATTAGGTTTGTAAAGTGCAATAAAAAAGGATAACCAGCAAAGCAAATGGGTAAGGTAAAGTTAACCGTTTTAGGTATTTCATACAGTCAAACTCAGTCTGGTGCCTACGCCTTAGTCTTGAGCGAAGAAGACGGGAACAGGAGAATTCCGATAATAATTGGTGGCTACGAGGCGCAAGCCATTGCAATTCAACTCGAGGGGTTAACCCCACCACGCCCGTTGACCCACGACTTATTCATGAATTTTGCTAAAGCTTACCATATAGAAATTCTGGATGTCAACATCTACAAGCTGGAGGAGGGTGTGTTTTTTTCAAAGCTACACTGCACCAATGGCGATAAGGAGATATTTGTTGATTCCAGAACCTCCGATGCTGTAGCGTTGGCACTAAGGTTTGATTGCCCCATCTACACCACCGAGGAAATAATTGAAAAAGCCGGGCTTACCCTCGAAATTGAGAATATTGACGAGGATGCCGCTAAGGAGGATGAGGGAGAAAAGGGAAATGCCCCCGTTGACAGCTTCATGGAGCAACTCGCCAAGCTATCTGTTTCGGAACTAAAGACTATGCTCGACGAAGCCGTTCGGAACGAGGACTACGAAAAGGCTTCAAAAATTCGCGACGAGCTAAAGAACCGCTCCTGAAAAAAATAAAGTCAAACATTACCTATGGGCATCAAGCAGAAGCCCCATCCTGGCAGGATGGGGCTTCTGGCAAAATACTTCTCTATTGTGCAGCCTTACTTACGGTGGACGAATTCTTTGGGTTGTGTTTGTACTTAAAAACAAACGCAAACACAATTGCCACTACCAACGAGTAGGCCGAAAATACAAACCAGGCATCAGGCCAGCCTGTTGCATCAACAACCAGCCCTGCAATATATGAGCCTATAAATGCTCCAAAACCATTGGTCATAATCATAAAAACCCCCTGCGCGCTGGAACGGATTTTCGCATCGGTCTCATTTTCCACAAAAAGTGACCCCGAAATGTTGAAAAAGTCGAATGCAACGCCATACACAATCATGGAAAGAATCAGCATCCAAACTCCTGAACCTGGGTTCCCCAACCCCAGCAGACCAAAACGAAGTACCCATGCAAACATTGATATCAGCATAACCTTTTTAATACCAAACCGGCTAAGGAAAAACGGTATCAGCAGAATGCAAAGGGTTTCTGAAATCTGCGATAGCGAGATGAGTATGTTGGCATGTTTAACACCAAATGTTCCCTGGTACTCGCTAATTTTGCCAAAGTAGTTGGTGAGGTAGTCGTTGGCGTAGGCGTTGGTTATCTGCAACGACATGCCTAGCAGCATGGCAAAAATAAAGAATACGGCCATCTTGCGCTCCTTAAACAAGGTAAAGGCACGCAGCCCTAAAGAGTCAACCAGCGATTTTTTCTCTACATTTTTATTCACCTCACAGTTGGGGAGCGTAAATGAGTAAATTCCTAAAATTAACCCCAGCCCCGCCGAAAGGTAAAACTGGTAGGAGGTTGTGGCAAAGCCCAGCAGGTCAACCAAAATCATAGCGCAAATAAAACCCACCGTTCCCCATACCCGAATGGGAGGAAATGCCTTTACCGTATCGTACCCATTGAGCGATAGGGCATTATAGGCAACCGAGTTTGATAGGGCTATAGTAGGCATGTAGAACATAACGCTTAGCAGTACCAGTGGATACAAGGTGCCGTACTGCGTTTGGGGAGCAGCAGCAATCAGAAAGGCGGCTGCAAGAATATGGCAAATGCCCAGCACCTTTTGGGCAGGAATCCACCTATCGGCAATGATGCCCATTATTGCAGGCATGAAAAGCGAAGCAATACCCATCGTTGCAAAAAAACTCCCAATCTGGAAACCCGAAAAATGTAAGCCTCCTCCCAAATATGCACCGAGGGAAATTAACCACGAACCCCAAATGGCATACTGCAGAAAGCTCATCAGCGTTAAACGCAACTTTAACTTCATAACTTTTTATATTTAGCGTTATCGATTTTTTTAAAGTCCTAAAAATAGCATTGTTTTATTTATAAGGTTTTCGATAAGGGTAGAAATGTTTTCTGTTAAAAGGGCATATCACAGCATAAACTAAACATATCCAATAAATATTTTATGAAATTTACCGCATTTTTCCACCCTTTTGCATAACAATGATGGCCATATTTAATTTTAACCCACAAGCACATGCTAAAGCACCACTAGCTCAAGCCCAATTTCTAAAAATATCGTCGGAATGAATATGGCAACACCTCAGCAGATACTCACCAAAGCAAACAGGCTAAAGCTTAAATACCCGGTTTGCTTTTCCATTGCTACCATGTAGGCTGGTAGCTGCAGCCAATCCGCATTGAACCTGCAATATGTTTTTTTTCTTCTACATCCTAAATGTGGAAGATTTTCCACTAAATTTCGGGCAAAGCGCTGTAGTGTTGTCAATAAAATATAATTTTATCCCAAATTTATTGCTGGCTTTGATTGCTAGCCTACAATAAGAAAGTTCAACATTAACATGCGGCAAATCAGGCTACTTTTACTTCCCATTGCATGGCTTTACTGGTGCGGAGTAAGAATTCGCAACATCCTGTTCGATGCAGGTATTCTCAAGGGTTTCAGTCCCGACATTCCAACCATTTGCGTGGGTAACCTGGCTGTAGGGGGAACCGGCAAAACACCCATGACGGCCTACCTTTCATCCCTACTGCATGGAAATTTTAATGTTGCAGTGCTAAGCCGGGGGTATAAAAGAAAGACCAAGGGTTTCAATATAGTAAGTACCGAATCAACCGTTCACGAAGTAGGCGACGAGCCTCTTTTGCTAAAACTCCGTCAACCGTCGGCTATCGTAGCCGTTGACGAGGACCGTATGAATGGCATGGTGGAGTTGTTTTACGCCTATCCCGAGCTGGATGCAATTATCCTTGACGATGCCTTTCAGCACCGTTGGATAAAACCAGGATTAAACCTGCTTTTGACCGAATATGAGAACCTTTACACCCACGATTTTCCCCTTCCGGCAGGCAGGCTACGCGACAGCCTATCGGAGCGAAAACGTGCAAATCTCATTATTGTTACCAAATGCCCCGAAAACCTCACCGCCGATAGGTGCAGGGAGATTTCCGCAGAACTTAAGCCAAACCCAACTCAAATCATTTACTTCACCAGCATGGAGTACGGTATGCCCCAACCAGTATTTAGCGAAAGCGCAGGGAAACTTAAGCTAACCGACATGCAACCGGTTTTTGCCATGACGGGAATTGCCAACCCCAAACCTTTCGTTGATTACCTGCAAAAGCATACAGCATTGCTTGCCGCCAAAGCATTTGCCGATCACCATTACTATTCCGAAGATGAGATCGAGGCTATTTTTACGGAGCTTGCCAGGTCAACCAGCCAGGCTGTAGTGGTTACAACTGAAAAAGACGCAGTTCGCCTGCTGAAGTTGAAGTTGCCGGAGGAAATTAAAAAACGGATATACTATATTCCGGTGAGCGTGAAGTTTCTATTCAACAGTTCAGAAGAATTTAATAACCAAATACTTAGTTATGTTAGAGAAAATAAATCAGACAGTAGCTTTCATTAAGGGGAAGGTTACCATTGAACCCGAAGTTGGAATTATTCTTGGAACCGGGCTTGGCGGCCTGGTAAAGGAGATAGAAAAGCAACAGGCATTGGATTACAAGGATATTCCAAACTTTCCGATATCAACGGTTGAAGGGCACACCGGACGCCTGATTTTCGGTGAACTAGGTGGTAAGAAAGTGGTGGCCATGCAGGGACGCTTCCACTTCTACGAAGGTTATGATATGAAGCAGGTTACCTTCCCTGTGAGGGTGATGAAGTTTCTGGGCATCCAGTACCTTTTTGTATCGAATGCCAGCGGTGGTATGAATCCCGCCTTTGAAATTGGCGACCTGATGATCATCAACGACCACATCAACCTGATGCCTAATCCCCTTCTTGGGCCTAATATAAGTGAGCTAGGTCCAAGATTCCCGGATATGCATAGGGCTTACGATGAGAAGCTGATTGCCCTGGCAAAAAAGGTTGCAGCATCAAACGGCACTGCAATTAAGGAAGGATGCTACGTTGGAACCACCGGGCCAACCTTTGAAACCCCAAAGGAATACCAGTACTTTAGAATTATTGGCGGTGATGCAGTTGGCATGTCAACCGTTCCGGAGGTAATTGTAGCTCGGCACATGAATATACCAGTTTTTGCCATCTCGATTATAACCGACCTGGGCGTTCCGGGCAAAATTATCGAGGTCAGCCATGAGGATGTTCAAAAAATTGGCAACCTCTCGGAGCAGAAGATGACCCGAATAATGAAAGATATGCTTACACAGCTTTAACAAGAGCTATGTTTTATGCGAAAGAATCATGGGGCGGTTAGAGGGGTTACCCCTTCTGCCCCATGCTAATTTTTAGCTACAACAATTTCTCCTCCTTTACAATTGCCGAAATCAACTGGGCAAGTTCAGCAGGGTTAAGGTTGTCTCCATCAACCACCAGCTGAGCCTTGTTGTAAAACTTTTTCCGTTCGTCGAGCACCCTGAGGATATAGTTAGCCAGCTCATCACCAGTTTTTCCCCAAAGTAATGGGCGGTCAATCTTCGATTCAATTAAACGGGAAACCAGTGTAGCCACCTCCATTCGCAGGTAAACGGTTATACCGTTCTTGTTCATAAAGTCAATATTGTTGTAAAAGCATGAAGTGCCGCCACCAGCTGAGATGACATAGTCGTCTTTGTAATCACAAACCTCCTTAAGGGCTTCATTTTCAACCTTCCGGAAGTAGTCTTCTCCTTTAAACTCAAACAGCTGCTTGATGGTTTGGTTATGCCTGCTTTCGATAAAATCATCTAAATCTATAAATTTATACTGCAGTGCGCTGGCCAGCTCCCGACCAATAGTCGTTTTACCGCTTGCCATAAATCCAATTAAAAATATTTTCATGTTAGTGGTTTTTTAAATCAACCTAATCCTTCAAAAATTGCTGCCTAAATCTCTATAAAAAAATACAAAACAGTTCAAGTTGAAAATATAAGGGTTACAAGCCGTCTATTTTACAAGAAATGTGAAAAAAAGGTTACAAATTGCATGGTGCTACCCTCCCGCTTGGCATTGTTTACGGTTATAACGTTTATTCGAACCTCTAATTCAAGCCTTATGGAAACTTGCAGCTAAGACTACCCCCTCGCTGAGCTTGTTGTAACCTCAAAAAATTTGATTAGATTGGCAATACAATACAAATTTTTGCGCACCAACACCTCAACCTAAAAACATTTCGTATTTTTAAGCGGATATTTAGCTGGTGTGCCTTTAAAAATATAAAACCTTTCCGGTTATGAAGGTCAAGATGCGAATTGGAGTAAAAATGTTACTCTTTGTCATGTCAACCTCGGTGCTGGTGATGCTGGTTATTGGGCTTTTCATTGGTTTTCGAATAAATAAAATTGCCCGGGACGATGCGGTAAGAATAGTTCAATCCGAGGCTCAGAAGACCGCCAGCCAGGTAAAATCGGAGCTGGAGCTGGACATGGGCTTTTCCAGGGCGCTGGCACATGCCCTGTACATCTATCCCAAATTCGATACGCTTACTCTCGACTCCATATTCATTAACATACTCAAAAATCAGGTAGCCAACAACCCACGCTACCTCACTGTTTGGTACTCTATTGAGTACTCCGCCTACCGACCGGGTTACACAAAGAATTACGGCAGGCGTTCGGTTACCGCCTATCTTAGGGATGGTAATATTGGCGTTGATATCGAGCATAAGAACGTTACCGGTGATGTTACAACAAGCAACTACTACTCCTCTAAAACATGCAACTGTGAAATGCTGCTCGACCCCTATACCTTTGTTTATGGGGGCAGGGAGGTGCTGGCCACCAGCCTTAGCGTGCCGGTAAAGGTAGGCGATCGGTTTGCCGGTTTAGGAGGTGTAGATATCTCGTTGGAGAAGTTTCAGGAAACCATCGAAAAAATTAAACCCTACAGCAACACCAGGGTAAGTCTGATTGCCAGTGACGGGACCATTATTGCCGATACGAACCCCGAAAACGCCAGGCTAAAGTTCAGCGAACTTTTCCCTTCCGAAGAGGCAACCTACCAGCTTTCCCAAAAAATAAAAAATGGGTTGGACTTTCAGTACCTCACAATTCAGGACAACAGAGAATTTTTAAATATTATAACCCCTGTAAAAGTTGGAGATTCGCCTACCTACTGGTCGGTTTGTCTTTCCATTCCCCTCGATGTAGTGGTTGCCGAGGCTAGAAAAGCTGTTATTTATACAATTCTGGTATTCCTTTTTGGAATCATTCTGCAAACCCTGGCCATTTGGTATATTTCAAACTACATAACCCGCCCGATAAAGAAAACTACCGGGGTGCTGAACAACCTTGCAGAAGGCGATATTGATATCAACAGCAAAATATACATTCATACGGGTGACGAGCTTGAGGAAATGGCACGTTCCACCAGCAAGCTGATTGATGGGCTCAACCATACAGTTCAGTTTGCCCGAGAAATTGGTCAGGGCAAGCTTGATAGCGAATTTACCCTGCTTAGCAGTAAGGACAGGCTTGGGGAAGCTCTTATTGATATGCAAAAAAGCCTGCTTAAAGCCAGGGAAGCAGAAGTGCAGAGGAAGGATGAGGAAAATAAGCAAAACTGGGCAACCAGGGGTGTTGCCATGTTTGGTGAGGTGCTTCGGCAGCATAACGATAACCTGAACGAGCTGTCCTACCTCATCGTCAAAAACCTGGTGAGCTATACCGGTTCCATTCAGGGCGGCATATACCTGATAAATGACAACGACTCCGATAACCCGTTCCTCGAAATGACCGCCTGCTATGCCTACGACCGTAGAAAATTTATGGAAAAAAACATTCTGCCCAACGAGGGATTGGTGGGCAGGTGCTACGTTGAGGGAAAAACAATTTTGATGACCGATGTTCCCAAGAACTACATTAAAATAACCTCAGGGCTGGGCGGCGAGAACCCCCGATGCCTCCTAATTGTCCCCTTAAAGGTAAACGACACGGTGTTGGGGGTTATAGAGTTGGCCTCATTCAACCCTTATCAGAAGTACCAGGTTGATTTTATCGAAAAAATAGCCGAAAGCATAGCTGCCACGCTGTCGAGTGTTAGGGTGAACATCCGTACCGCCGAGCTGCTGGAACGTACACAACAGCAGGCAGAGGAAATGAAAGCGCAAGAGGAGGAAATGAGGCAAAACATGGAGGAGCTACACGCCACCCAGGAGGAGATGGAGCGTAAACGACTTGAGCAGGAATCCATTAATACCCAGCTTGCTGAGGATAGAACAATCCTCAACAGCCTGATGCAGAATTTACCCGACTGCATGTTCCAAAAGGATGTTAACGGCCGCTACGTTAGGCTAAGCAACTCCATGCTCAACCTTTTAGGAATCGACCAGCCCGACGAGGTTATAGGGTTAACTGATTTTGACCTGTTTCCTACTTCGCTGGCGAAGCTACTTTCCAAGCTGGACAGCGAAGTGCTGAGCTCTCGTCAACCTATTACCAGTAAACCCATTGAGCTGGTGCTTAAGAATGGAGTAGAACAGGATGCCCTACTCACGCTTATGCCCCTGGTTGAAGAGAATGGAGATGCTATTGGAGTTATGGGCGTCATGAAACTTGCTTAAGCGGAATAAAGCGGCTCGAGGGATTGAGCATCAACTCCAGCACCTGTAAAGCTAGGTGAACACCTCATACACAAAAAGAGGCATCAAGGAAATTGCTTACCTGCCTGGCAGAGTAGATTAAATAGACAACCTCACTCGCCCTTAGCGACGAGGTTTTCTGCTTCAACCAAACTTCGAATAAAAAAACTAAGGATGTTACTAGCTACTAGTGCTTGGAGTTACCGTCGTATGCCCATTTAATGTAAGCAGCACCCCATGTAAAACCAGCGCCAAACGTGGCAATTATGATGTTATCGCCCTTTTTCAGCTGCGATTCCCACTCCCAGAGGCAGAGGGGAATGGTTGCACTGGTAGTATTCCCGTAGCGCTGAATGTTGATCATCACCTGATCCTTACTGATGCCCATTCTATGAGCTGTAGCCTCTATTATACGCATGTTGGCCTGGTGTGGAACCAGCCATGCCAGGTTCTCCGGCTTAATGTTGTTTCGTTCCATAATCTCAACCGACACATCTGCCATGTTGGAAACTGCAGCTTTAAAAACCGGTTGACCCTCCTGATAAATGTAGTGCTGACGTTTTGCAACGGTTTCAAATGAAGCAGGATAGCATGAACCTCCAGCCACCTGGTGCAGGTGCTTACGGCCAGACCCGTCAACCTGCATCTTGGCATCTAGTAGCCCTAACCCGTCGTAGTTGGGTTCAAGCAGCACAGCTCCGGCCCCGTCGCCAAAAATCGGACATGTAGCCCGGTCGGTATAGTCGGTAATGGACGACATCTTATCGGCTCCAACCACAACCACCTTTTTGTGCGTTCCGGATTCTATGAATTTAGAAGCAGTAACCAACGAATATAAAAAGCTGGAGCATCCGGCGTTAATATCGTACCCAAAGGAATTCTTGATGCCACACTTGTCGCTAATGATGTTGGCAGTTGCAGGAAACTGCATGTCGGGTGTAACCACGCCGCAAATCAGCATATCAACCTCCTCAGGCCGGGTGTTGGTTTTCTGAAGGAGTTCGTTTACTGCCATAACACCCATTTCGGAGGTGCCAAGGCCTTCACCCTTCAGAATCCTTCGCTCCTTAATGCCAATTCTTGTCATAATCCACTCGTCGGTAGTATCAACCATTCGGCTTAACTCATCGTTGGTCAGGATGTAGTCGGGGACATACCCTCCCACACCCGTGATTGCAGCTGTGATTTTCACCATTTGTTAAAAGCTTGTTTAATTTTTTCGCAAAGGTTTGAGGAGATAACCTCACGGGTCTGAAGTATCATGTTCATTATGGCCTTTGGGCTTGATGCTCCGTGGGCAATAACAACTGGTTTGTTAATTCCCAGAACAGGTGTGCCACCGTAATTCTCTGAGTTGAAGCGCTCGGTAAATGAGCTGTTGGGGCTGAGTTTTTTTAAAAGATGGTAAAAAGCCTCGGCTTCTTTTAGCACTATATTTCCAACAAACCCATCGCAAACAACCACATCGGCCTTATCGGCATCGAAGAGGTTATGCCCCTCAATGTTGCCAACAAAGTTGAAATCCGCCGAATCCTTCATTTGCTCGAAAGCACTTTTAGTAACCAGGTTACCCTTTTCATCCTCCTCTCCTACGTTAAGGAGTGCAATGCGTGGATTTTCGACACCCAGCACCTGCTTGGAGTAAATTGACCCAAGGATACCGTACTGGTAAAGGACATCAGGCCGGCAGTCAGGGTTCAGTCCCACATCAAGCAACAGGTTTACGCTGTTGTCCGAAACGGGGATAAACCCGGCAATAGCGGGACGAATAACACCGGGAATTTGTTTAACCACAAGCATGGCGCCGACCATCATGGCGCCGGTGCTGCCGGCACTTGCAAAACCATCGATTGCTCCCGCAGCAAGAGCCGAGAACCCTCTCACGATACTGGAATCGGTCTTTTTAGAAAAAGATTTTGATGGATTATCGCCCATGGCAATAACCTCGGAGCACGGCTCTATATCAAAGCAGTTGACGCTACCACCCTCCAGCGAATTAATCAGCTCCTCAATTTTTGCCTTGTCGCCAAACAAAACAATCCTTTCATCAGCCTTAAGCTGTTTGCAGGCTAGAATAGAACCCCTTACAACAGCTTCGGGGGCAAAATCACCGCCCATCGCATCAACGCCAATTCTCATCGTTGTGGTTTTGGTTGAATACGAGATGACTACTAGGCGCTGACAGATTTTTCAATTGCCAGCTTGCCACGGTAGTATCCACACTCCGGGCATACCCTGTGGTACTCCACAGCTGCACCACAGTTTGAACAAGTAGAAAGAGTTGGCAATTCTGCCTTGTAGTGGGTTCTACGCTTATTCCTCCTCTGTTTGGAAATTTTTGATTTAGGATGTGCCATTTTGTGAAATATTTAAGTTACTGTTGTTGATACTTAGTTACTTGTTAAGCTTTTGAGCTTGTCCCAACGAGGATCAACCTCCTGATTTTCGTGCCCATGAGAACCAAGCAATGATACCATATCGCTATCGCAGTCGGAAGCGCTTGTTCCGTTCATCCCGTGGTATCGTTCTATTGGCATACTCAGGTATATACTCTCGTAAAGATATTGTGCCAGGTTAACCTCAAAGTCATTTTCGGAAAGGTAGATAATCTCATCGGAATCTGATTCCTGGCTGGCGTCAATCTTTACAATTAGCTTGCCGTCAAATTCAACAGGAAAATTAAACTGTTCAAGGCACCTATCGCAGGCAATCTCCACCATACCCTCAATGTGGGTGCTAAACTCAAGTAATCTCGATTGCTTGTTGAGGCTTACCCTGGCAACCAGCTCGCCGTTATGGATTTCCCCCTCCTCAAATGCGCTGAAAAAACTCCTTCCCAGCTGGAAACTAAACAGATGCTTTCCCAGCTTAAGTCCCTTAAAATTAATTGAATATGCATCGAGCACGTTTGCCACCTTACCCAATAAAATTAGGTTGCAAATTTATAAAATTAAATATCAAACGTATAAATAATGGCTGAAAATTAGGTTGGTGGCTTCACCTAAAGGGAAAGTTCGGGTTATCAGAAATTATGCAACCCTGGCGATACGCTTGCGCTGGGTTTCGTCAAGAATAATTTTGCGTAGCCGCATGGCTTTCGGGGTTACCTCAACGTACTCATCTTCCTGAATGTATTCTAATGCTTCCTCAAGGCTAAACCGAATGGGGGGAGCCAGGAAGATTTTTTCGTCCGAACCGGCAGCTCGCATGTTGGTGAGCTTCTTCGACTTGGTAACATTCACAACCAAATCGCCAGAGCGGTTGTGCTCTCCAACTACCTGTCCGGCATAAACCTCCTCATGGTCATCAATGAAAAACCTACCCCTATCCTGTAGCTTGTTAAGGGCATAGGCGTATGAAATTCCGCTCTCCATTGCCACCAGGGAGCCGTTAGTACGGGTCTCGAAATCACCCCGGTAGGGTTCAAACCCTTTCACCCGGTGGGCAATAACAGCCTCACCGGCAGTGGCGGTAAGCAGGATGCTTCGTAGTCCAATGATGCCACGTGAAGGAATTTCAAACTCAAGGTGAATCCTGTCGCCTCGTCGCTCCATAAGCAACAGGGCACCCTTCCTGCGGGTAACCTGTTCTATTGCCTTGCCCGACACATCCTCCGGTAGGTCGATAGTCAGGTACTCAATGGGTTCGCACTTCTCACCACCAACCATTTTGATGATAACCTTCGGCTGACCAACCTGAAGCTCGTATCCTTCCCGGCGCATGGTCTCAATAAGCACCGATAGGTGTAGCACTCCCCGTCCAAACACCATGAATGAATCGGCCGAGTCGGTTTTCTCAACCCTTAGGGCGAGATTTTTTTCCAGCTCCCTGTCGAGCCGCTCTTTCAAATGGCGGGAGGTTACAAACTTGCCATCCCTGCCAAAGAAAGGAGAGTTGTTGATGGTGAAGAGCATGCTCATGGTTGGCTCGTCAATGGCAATGGTTGGAAGTGGCTCAGGATTCTCATAATCGGCAATGGTATCGCCAATATCAAAGCCCTCAATGCCTACAAGAGCACAGATGTCGCCGCATTCCACCCGTTCGACACTATTTTTTTCAAGTCCCTCAAAAACCAACAGGTCCTTGATTTTAGTTCGAACTACCTCACCGTTCCTCTTAACCAGCGATATAGGCTGCCCTGCCTGCAGGCTGCCCCGGTGTAGCTTCCCTATGGCAATTCGGCCCACATAGCTAGAGTAGTCAAGCGATGTAACCAGAAGCTGGGTTGTTCCTTCGGTCACTTTTGGCGCAGGCACGTAGTCAATAATGCAGTCGAGCAGCGGGGTAATATCTTTCGAGGGTTTTTGCCAGTCGTTGCTCATCCATCCCTGCTTGGCGCTCCCGTAAATAGTTGGAAAGTTGAGCTGCTCCTCGGTGGCATCAAGGTTGTACATCAGCTCAAAAACCTGTTCCTGTACCTCTGCCGGACGGCAGTTGGGTTTGTCAACCTTGTTTATCACCACTATTGGCTTAAGCCCTATGGCCAGCGCTTTCTGAAGCACAAAACGGGTTTGGGGCATGGTTCCCTCAAAAGCATCAACCAGCAGCAAAACCCCATCGGCCATGTTGAGCACCCGCTCCACCTCACCCCCAAAATCGGAGTGCCCAGGCGTATCAATGATGTTTATCTTGTAACCCTTGTAGTTTACCGAAAGATTTTTTGCCAGAATGGTGATGCCCCGCTCCCGCTCCAGATCGTTGCTGTCCAGTATAAGCTCGCCTGGCCTTTCGTAATCCTTAAAAAGTTTCCCCTGAAAAATCATTTTGTCCACCAGCGTGGTCTTCCCATGATCCACATGCGCAATTATCGCAATGTTTCGTATCTTCTGCATCTAAAAAATTTTAACCGGCAAAATTAATTCTATTTATTTAATTTTTCCCCCACGCTGAATATAAAAAGTAAGGCATGTAGTTGTTTTGAAAGTTTTACCCACTAATTTTGGTTATTTGTCAAATAGTTCATTTTTTCTGAATGGTTAAGCGTATCGATAAATAAAAGGAAAAAATAAGATTTTATTTTGAAACATAATTTGACAATTAATCTAGCGTAACGTAACTTGTATTTTTTTAAATCTTTAAGTATCAACCTGCACTAAAAAGAGATGTGGCTGGAAGATTTCTACTTTCTTGTTTCTTGATATATATAGACAATTTGTTAGTATCAGGCCTTACATATTTTACCAAATAACGCACTAAACAGAAGTTATGAGTATAACTATTAGTAACCTTTTGGTGTAGGCAGGTTCTGCTCATGGCTAATTCCTAACCCTAATTAAACCCAGACAAATAAATTTAAGCAGATGAAAACAAAACTTTTATGCTTTATCCTTTTGTTAGCCGTAATTCCTGTCCTTGGACAGGTAACACCTCAAGCGCCGCAGAAATTTTCCTACCAGGCTGTTCTGCGAAATGCCGATGGTACGGTTATTGGCAATCAAAGCGTTGAGGTGCAGGTGAAGCTTCATGCGCAAGCTGCCGACGGGGCAGTGGTGTACACTCAAACTCAAACCGTTGAGACCAACCAGTTTGGCCTGGTAGCTTTTGCTGTTGGCGGTAGCAGCGGATTTGAAACCATTCCTTGGACCGATCCAATATTCATGGAGATCCTTGTAAAGAGATCGGGCGAATCCAGCTTTTCCTCCATGGGAACTACCCAGATTATCTCGGTTCCCTATGCCCTTGTTGCCAACAACGGTATTCAGGGGCCTTACATTCAGGGTCAAACCGTTTTCAGCAATGGCGGGGGTTGGGTCGGCACTAACCGAGTGATGGTGGCCGACAGCTCGGTGGTTGTTACTACACCCCTTGGCCACGACTCATCAAAGCCAATTTTTGCCGTTACCAACGCCAATGGAGAAATGGTGATGGCGGTTTACGAATCGGGCGTGAGGTTTTATGTTGAAGAGGAAACTACCAAGGGAGTAAAGGGTGGATTTGCCGTGGGAGGTCTCACCAACCAGGTGAAAGAAACAAAAAGCGGTGAGCCCATTTACTACATGAACATTCAGCCAACACAGGTTCAGTTCCTGGTTGAGGAACCAGCTGTCAAGGGAGTAAAGGGTGGATTTGCCGTGGGCGGTCTCACCAACCAGGGAAAGACGTTAACTCCTACTGAAAACTACTTTGAGGTTAACAGGGACTCCGCCCAATTCCTTACTCCATCGCTGGTATCTCAGGGTAACATAACCACTCAGGGTAACATTACTGTTAGCGGAAACATTACCACCAACGTTGGGCAAGCTGATTCCACACTGACCGATGTTGACGGCAACACCTATCAGACAGTTCGCATTGGATTCCAGCAGTGGATGGCCGAAAATCTTAAAACAACGCACTATTCTGATGGAACGCCGATTGACACCGCCGTCCATGTCTATAACGACTGGGCTTACCCCGACTCCATCAACATATACGGCAGGCTCTACAGCGGACTGGCTATTAGCAGCGGTAATAACGTTTGCCCCGATGGTTGGCATGTTCCAACTCCTGACGACTGGAATGAGCTGTTTACATTCATTGCCGGTCCTGCAGGGATTTCGGATATGCAATCCAGGGTTCTTGTTCTCAAAAAATTGTTAGAGCCAGGCACCATGATGGAAGGAAACGGCTACTGGAATTACCCCATATACCCCACCAACGAAACGGGGTTCACTGCCAGGCCTGCAGGACAAAGAGACTACCTGACCTACTATTCCGAACTGCACGACTATGCCTACTTCTGGTCATACGTTGTGGGTGTTGGGTTGCAACAGGTTTCCATGACAACAATGGATGGAGGTAATCTAGAAATTATGCCACCATCAGATCCTAATTACTCATTCTCAGTTAGATGCTTGCAAAATCCTTAAAAAGAGAATTTTTAGCAACAGGCTAGCTCTTCTAACTTAGAACAACTTGCGCTCTATAAAGTATAGCTAACTTGCTGCTCAGCTGGCAAAGATCAAGGGTCGGAGCAAGGTTTACTCCGACCCCTATTTTTCGCCCTGCTAAATTTTCGCCAGAATCCCACTTGCCACATCCATGCTACATATTCAGTAATCCCCAAACGCCGGCCAGGTTTAACAAGCAAAAACTCTTGCCTACCCGTTTCATCCGACATTATGTACAGACTCAACAAAATTGTTCAACCCATGTTACACATAGAGTTGAAAATTTAGCGCATTTTTGTCGTTGATTTTTAAACTATAACTAAGGGGCAGGCCTGCTAAACACTTTAGGTTTCAGCTGTAAGCTGGTGGTGAACAGGCTGCCATGCGGATACAAAATAAGCACCCACAGGATGAACAAAAAAAAGGTTATTATAGCTGGTGGGGGGTTTGCCGGAATTCAGCTTGCCCGAAAGCTCGACCAGCGGCTATTCGACGTGTTGTTGGTAGATAAAATCAACCACCACCAGTTTCAGCCGCTTTTCTACCAGGTTGCCACCTCGCAACTTGAACCATCAAGTATTTCCTTCCCATTAAGGAACATCTTTAGCAGGAAAAAAAATGTTCAGATTAGACTAGCTGAAATCCTCTCCATTGATCGAAATGAGAGCAAAATCATTACCAGTATAGGCGAATTTAGCTACGATTACCTGGTGCTGGCCATGGGCTGCACCAACAACTTTTTCGGAAATGAAAACATTAAAAAAAATGCTTTCACTCTAAAAACAACCTACGATGCCATTACCATCAGAAACCACATCATTCTAACATTCGAAAAAATTGTATCGGCTAAGGAGGACGAGCTCGAAGCGCTTAACAACCTTGCAATAGTTGGTGCCGGCCCAACAGGAGTTGAACTTGCCGGCGCATTTGCCGAAATAAAAAAGAATATCCTGCCAAAGGATTACGCAGGTGTTGACTTTTCAAAATTCAACATAATTCTAATCGAGGGTACCCGAAACACGCTTGGCAGCATGAGCGATGCCTCAAAGGTGGAGTCAAGAAGGTACCTACAGCAAATGGGCGTTACAATACTGACAGAAACTTTCGTAGCCGACTACGACGGATATCTATTAAAGCTGAGCAACGGAGAAACCATAAAAACAAAAACGGTTATCTGGGTTGCAGGAGTTACCGGAAACAACATCAAAGGGCTCCCGGAAGCTGCAAGGGCTCCCGGAAACAGGATAAGCGTTGACAGGTTTAACCGGGTTAACGGATGCGATAATGTATTCGCAGTAGGCGACATAGCCTACATGGTAACCCCCAAGTACCCCAAAGGGCACCCACAGGTTGCCAACGTGGCCATTAACCAGGCAAAACTTCTGGCAAAAAATCTAAAATCCATTCAAACAGGCAAAAAGCTAAAGGCGTATGAGTATAAAAATTTGGGGACCATGGCCACAATCGGCCGGAATAAGGCTGTGGTTGACCTACCCCACATTCATCTTAAGGGTTATTTTGCATGGTTCATCTGGATGTCGCTTCACCTCATGCTCATTCTTAGCGTGAGAAACAAGCTGATAATTTTTATCAACTGGGCATGGTCGTACCTGACCAAAGATACCTCGCTCCGATTAATCCTCAAGGAAGATAAGCCCCGAACCAATACATAGCTAAGTAGAATTCATATTCTCACTAAACCTTCAGGAACACTATTGCATTTCCGCCAACCGTTCAAAAACACTACTGTAGAAACTCAAATCCACAAGATACCCGTGGCCGATGCTCTAAATTAATCTATAGAACATCTTAAGCGCATGCGAAGGGGAAAAGGAATTTTCTGGATGAAAAATCATTCCCTCTAACCTAGAGCGGTCAACTAAAAATCCTGCCGCCATATTTAATCATGCTGAATATCTGCAACATACAGCACGGATAACATCAAAAGATATTTCAATTCCTTTAAAATTTGTTGCCGTTACCTGCCAATTGATTTACTTTGTGCAAATTTTTTCATCCATATATTATTAAGGTATGATTCAAAACCTGGTAATAGTTGAGTCCCCCGCAAAGGCCAAAACCATTGAGAAGTTTTTGGGCAAGGAGTACGTGGTAAAATCGAGCTTTGGGCATATTCGCGACCTATCCAAAAAGAATTTAGGTGTAGATATCGCCAAAAACTACGCTCCGGAGTACATTGTAAGCGACGACAAGAAAAAAGTTGTTGATGAGCTTAAAAAAGCCACTTCCGAAGCACAGATGGTTTGGCTAGCTTCCGATGAGGACCGTGAGGGAGAGGCAATTGCCTGGCACCTGGCTGAGGTTTTAAACCTCAACCCTAAGAAAACCAAGCGGATTGTGTTTCATGAAATCACAAAAAGCGCCATACTAAATGCCATTGAAACACCCCGCAGCATAGACCTGGACCTTGTGAATTCGCAACAAGCCCGAAGGGTGCTGGACCGGCTGGTAGGCTTTGAACTTTCGCCAATTCTCTGGAAAAAGGTTAAGCCCGCCCTTTCAGCCGGAAGGGTGCAATCGGTTGCCGTAAGGCTAATTGTGGAACGTGAACGCGAGATAATTGCCTTCACACCAACACCATACTACAGAGTAACAGCCATATTCATGGCCGACTCGGAATTTAACGCCGAACTATCGGTTAGGCTATCAACTTTCGAGGAAGCATTATCCCTGCTGGAGCATTGCAAAAATGCCACCTTCACAGTGCAGGATGTTACCAAAAAACCCTCAAAAAAGGCACCCGCTCCACCATTCACCACCTCCACCTTGCAACAGGAGGCTAGTCGTAAATATGGTTTTTCTGTTGCGCAAACAATGTCGATAGCCCAGAAACTTTACGAAGCAGGCCACATAACCTACATGCGTACCGACTCTGTAAACCTTTCTTCAACAGCTATTGCTGCCGCAAGAGATGTAATAGTAGCAGAATACGGTGAGAAATACCATCAACCCAGACAGTACAAAACCAAAACCAAAGGTGCCCAGGAAGCGCATGAAGCCATAAGGCCAACCTACCTCGACAGGGTTAAGATAAGCGGAACCAGCACCGAGCAAAAACTCTACGATTTAATCAGGAAACGAACCATAGCCTCCCAGATGAGCGATGCCCAAATTGAGAAAACTACTATAAACATTGATATATCGGGATCGCATTACAAATTTGTTGCTTCCGGCGAAGTAATCGTGTTCGACGGATTTCTCAAGGTTTACCTTGAATCGTCCGATGACGAAGCCGAGGAAAACGGACGTGAAATTCTTCCCCCGGTAAAGGCCGGCCAAACCCTAGCGGTAATGGAAATTGTTGCCAACGAACGTTTTACCCAACGTCCCCCAAGGTACACCGAGGCCAGCTTGGTTAAGAAGCTCGAAGAGCTGGGTATTGGCAGACCATCAACCTACGCACCAACTATTTCCACAATCATTTCCCGCGGCTATGTGGCCAAGGAAGACAGACCGGGAGTTGAGCGAAACTATAAGTCCATAATCCTTAAAAATGGTAAAATAACCCGGCAGGAAAAGGTTGAAAACTCCGGTGCCGAAAAAGCCAAACTTTTTCCAAGTGATATCGGTATGGTGGTTACAGATTTCCTACTTGAGTACTTCAGGGATATCCTCAGCTACGATTTTACCGCCCACATCGAGGAGAAGTTTGATGAGGTTGCCCTTGGCAAACTCGAGTGGACAAGAATGATCGACGAATTCTATAAACCCTTTCACTCCCTTGTTGAAAAAACTATCAAGGAGTCGGATTACACTAAGGGTGAACGTGTGCTTGGCATTGATCCGGTTAGCGGTAAACCTGTGAGCGTCCGTATAGGCCGATATGGCCCGGTGGTTCAGCTGGGAGAGGCTGACGCTTCAAAAAAAACAAAACCACAGTTCGCCAGCTTACTAAAAGGACAGCTGATAGAAACTATTACCCTTGAGGAAGCATTGTCGCTCTTCAAGCTGCCTCGTTCCCTTGGAAACTACGAAAACTCTGAGGTTGTTGTTGGCGTTGGAAGATTTGGTCCCTATGTTCGACATCAATCCAAATTTTACTCGCTCAAAAAGGACGATAACCCCCTCACCATTGATCTCAATAGAGCGGTTGAGCTGATTGAAGAAGGACGTAAAAAAGAACGCGAAAGGGTTATCAAAAAGTTCGAATCCCCTCAAGTAGTTGAAATCCTAAATGGTAGATGGGGCCCATACATTTCATTCAACAAGCAGAACTACAAAATACCCAAGGACAAAGATCCGAAATTGCTTACCTTCGATGACTGCATGAAGCTCATTGACGAACAGGCTGAAAAAGGAAGTAAAAGGAATTCTACTGCCAAAAAAACTTTGCCCAAGCGACAGGGGAAAAAAGGAAACACAAAATAGTTTGCCATTTGGCGCCACCATATAACTTTTAAAACCATGGACGAGCTGCTGTCATTTTTAACACCCACAGCCATTAAGGGGGTTAACTTTAGCTCCCAAAACAGCCGTATGCTCCAGCAACAAGTAGTCCCGCTTAACAAAACTAACTACAAGCACCTAAAAAAAAATGATATAGTTGTAATCGGCGTAAATGAAAGCCGTAACTCCCCAAATCCATCTATCAAAAACTCCCCTGAAACCATTAGAAAGTACCTTTATGGGCTTTCGACCATAAAGCTAGCCGGTAAAATATATGATGCAGGCGATCTGGTGGAAACCAGCACCCCCTTAAAAACCTATGAGGCCTTAAATCGAGTTGTAGAAATTCTATTCCAGACCGGAGCAGCAACAGTGGTATTGGGCGGAACCCAGGAGTTAACTTACTGCCTTTACGAAGGCGTAAAGTCTAACAAATCGCTGGTAACAATTTCCATTATCGATTGCCTTATTGATGCCGACGAAGACTTGTCTGATTTTCATTCACGTAACTATGTCAACAGGCTGCTGGGCGAAAAGCTGCGCTCGCTTTTCGAATTAAGCATTGTTGGCTACCAGGGCTACTATGTTGGCGGAGATATGGTTAACCTGTTTCAGAAAAACAATCACGAACTTTTACGGCTTGGCTATGTCAGGAGTAGCTATCGCGAGGTTGAGCCAACCCTTCGAAATGCCGACATTGTAAGCTTCGACATGGAAGCCATAAGGGCCTGCGACTCTCCTGCCAACACCATTCCCTCTCCTAATGGGCTCTACGCTGAGGAAGCTTGTCAACTTGCCCATTATGCAGGTGTTGGAGAACGAGCTAGCCTTTTCGGAATTTTCAACTACAATCCTGATACGGACAACACAGAACAGTCGGCCTTACTTGCAGCCCAGCTAGCATGGCACTTCATTGAGGGTTATTCAAAAAGGAAAAACGTTCCCAAAACCCTAAATACACCTGACTACCTGAAGTTTATCGTAGGAACTGGCACATCAGGAGTTGACATGGTTTTCTACTGCGACGAAGCGCTCGATCGCTGGTGGATGGAGATTCCTATCTCCCCTGAAATGGGCATTCCCACCAATAGAATTATTATCCCATGCTCCCATAACGATTACACCCTGGCAAGCCGACAGGAGCTGCCCGACCGGTGGCTCCGAATATTTCAGAAAATACAGCAGCTCTAGTGCAGCTCATCTTTTGCTTTAGGGTTAAGCTGTAGCTGCTATTGTTAAACTTGACCCTACTTTTCTATATTTTTGAATTATACGGTAACCCTTTTGGTCAAAAATCTGTATAACATTCTGCCTTCGGTTAAAATTTTATCATATTTGTTGATAAATTTGTATGCCTCTAATTTTTTTGCTTACTTTACTATCTAATTGAAAAGAACGTTGAATATTTTTTATGCTTTTTATATATAGCTATGCATAGCTCATCCCGAAAATTTCTGTTATTCCAGCTGTTTCTCCCTTTTGCGGGCATTCTAATGGCTCAGCAGGATCCACAATTTAGCCAAATTCTGTATAATCCAATGAGCATCAACCCCGGATATGCTGGCAGCCAGGAAATGATAGGAATAGGGGCATTTAACAAGCTTCAATGGACTGGTTTTGGCGATGGGGCTCCTGTTAGCACTACTGTTAGCATTAATGCCCCCATCGCACCATTTGGTTTTAAAAGCGGTTTGGGGTTGAGCATACTAAACGACCAGTACGGATTTAACAGCGACCTGGGCATCAGCTTAGCCTATGCCGCACGGTTCAAACCAAAACTCATAAACGGTAGCCTTGGAATTGGAGTAAGCGGAGGTTTCGTAAACAACACCATTGATCCAAAGTGGAACTATCCGGTTGCAGGAAACGACCAGGCAATTCCCCAACAGAAAGAAAGTTCTGTGAACCTTGACCTTGGGCTAGGCCTTTTCTACACCACCGACTACATGTTCTTCGGCGTTTCGGCAACCCATATTAACCGGGCTAAAATCAACAAAAGCCCCATACCTGCACGCTATACCCCTCAGTACTACATTTCCGGAGGTTACATCGTTATGTTCCCATCTAAAACCTGGCAATTTGAACCCTCAGTACTGATAGTAACCGACATTAAATCGTCAAGATTATCCCTAAATTCAATTGTTCGGTACAATAAAAAGTTTTGGGGCGGCGTTTCATACCGTATAAATGAGGCAGTTACCGGAATGATTGGATTTGAACTCTTCAACGGATTCCGAATAGGTTATGCCTACGACTTCAGCCTTAGCCGGATAAGTAAGTATAATGACGGATCGCACGAGTTCATGCTGGGTTACAGTTTTCAGCTTAAGAAGGAGAAACCGCCCCAGCAGTATAAAAGTATAAGATTTTTATAATTTTTTTTCATGAGTTTAAAAAATTTGCGTTATTTGCTAAATAAATATGGCAGTATGAAAAAACTCCTTCCTATAGGCATTGCAGTAATTCTGCTTTCCAGCTGTTCTCCAGGAGGAAATGGCGAGTTAACGGGAGTACCCGGTCGTAGAGGCTTCTCTGAACCAACCCCCTATGGCATGGTATTTATCCCAATGGGATCGTTTACAATTGGTAGTAACGACCAGGATGTTGCGTGGGCCATCAATTCACCCACTAAAACCGTGTCGGTTGATGCATTTTGGATGGACCAAACCGAAATAACCAACAACCAGTACCGCCAGTTTGTGTACTATGTTCGCGACTCCATAGCCAGGCGTATGCTGGCAGAGGTTAACGATGAATTTGTCATCACCGAGGATGAATTTGGCAACCCCATAGATCCTCCTGTTCTAAACTGGGAAGTACCAATTGACCCCAACGACGAGGAGCAGATGGAAGTGCTTAATAACATGTACTACTCTAAAGAGGATGCCTTTTACGGAAGAAAGGAAATCGATACCCGCAAGCTCTTTTACGAGTACTACTGGATTGACATGAAGCAGGCCGGTCAGAAAAACAACCGGTATAACTTTGAAACATTAAGCTACGATAAAGGAGAGGTGGTCAACAGCCTGGGAGAGAAGGTTAAGGTGGATAACCGCCAAAGTTTCATCATGCGCGACATGGTTAATGTTTACCCCGACACGCTATGCTGGATTTCCGATTTTTCTTACGCTTTCAACGAACCTTATGCAAACAGCTACTTTTGGCATCCGGCATTCGACAACTATCCTGTTGTAGGCGTAACCTGGAAGCAGGCTACAGCTTTCTGCATATGGCGAACCCAACTTCTTAACAAGTACCTTGCCCCTGAAGGAATTACCATTCAGGATTACAGGCTCCCCAGCGAAGCAGAATGGGAGTATGCCGCACGCGGTGATCTTGATCATAGCATGTATCCTTGGGGTGGCCCCTACACCCGTAACATAGAGGGCTGCTTTATTGCAAACTTTAAACCCCTCAGAGGAAACTACATTGATGACGGCGGATTAATTCCCATCGCAGCTGGTAGCTATGAACCTAATGACTACGGACTATACGACATGGCCGGCAACGTTGCCGAATGGACAGCAAACGCTTTCGACGAAAGCACCTATTCCTTCATGCACGATATGAATCCCGACTATAAGTACAATGCTAAACCTAACGATTTGCCTGCCATGAAGCGTAAGGTAATTAGGGGCGGCTCCTGGAAGGATATCAGCTTCTTTCTTCAGGTTGGCACCAGAGCATTTGAGTACCAGGATTCTGCAAAATCGTATATTGGATTTCGTTGCGTTAGGTCATACCTTGGTGCTAAGTAACCTGAACATGTAGGTTTTTAAAATCATAAATTCCTTTAGCATGAAAATTAACATTGAAGAACTCGTTACCTCCCGGAAGTGGAAAACCTTCATGAAATACCTCTACGGTTGGGGTGCATCGGTGGTTATCCTTGGAGCTCTCTTTAAAATACTGCACCTCCCGGGCGCAGGTACTATGCTTATGGCAGGGATGTGCACCGAATCAATTATATTCTTTTTCTCCGCATTTGAACCACTGCCCGATGAGTTTGACTGGACACTTGTGTTTCCTGAGCTAACTGGTATGACAGAGGAGGACGAAATAGACGGCTACAAGAGTTCCAGACGCCAGGGCATTGGTGCCGAGGAGATACATGAAATCGTTACCGGTATTCTTGCCTCCATGCCTGCAGGAAGTGTTCCGGCAGCTCAGGCTATTGCCCCCGAGAAAGTTGAAACTACACCCCCGCACCAGGCAGCTGCCACCGCAGCCCCGCAGATCTCGGTGCAACATGCTGGAGCAGGAGCTGGCGGTGCCCTCATCTTTACCGAGAAGTTTAACCAAATGCTCGAGAATGCCGAGATTAGCCCAGCCCTATTCGATAAGGTAAGCCAAGGACTTAATAAGCTAAGCCAGGCATCAAGTAGCATTGCAGATATTACCACAACTGCCGTTCATGTTAAGGAGTTTACCGATAACATGGCCAAAGCTTCTGAATCAGTTAAAACATTCCACGAGAACTACTCACAGAATAGCCAGGTTCTCAACGAATCCATGAATCACCTTTCGGACAGCATTCAGAAAACCGCCGGCGAAATGTCCGAATCGGGCAAGAACTTTATGGATGGAGTTGCCGGTTCGGTTCAGAATTTGGAGAATGAGCTTACTGCTGCAGGTCAAAAAGTAGGGGGAAGGATTGTGGAGTCATGCGAGACCGTTGCCGGCAAACTCAACATGGCTGCAGAGGGGCTGGCCAACGCCTACCAGCAAACAGCCGAAGGGGTTGCGATAACTTACCAGCAGCTGGCCGAGGCAATGAAGAATAACGGTTCAACCATAACCAAGGGTAGCACTACCTACAACCAGCAGCTGGAGCAGCTAAATAAGAATATGGCGGCTCTTAACACGGTTCATGAGATGCACCTTCAGGAAACAACTCAACGGCTTAAGGAAGCCGAAAAGCTGTACCAGGGGGTGGATGGAATGATAAAGAAGTTGAATGTTACCGTTGATGAATCCGAAAAGTTCAAATCAGCACTGGAAACACTTAACAGCAATATCACGTCTCTAAATAATGTTTATGGCAACATGCTGGCGGCTATCAACTCGATTTCCACCAGTAAGTAAATCAACTGCATCTTAAGACTCACCTAACGGTCTATGGCACACGGAAAAGAAACTCCCAGGCAAAAAATGATCGGCATGATGTACCTTGTGCTGACCGCTATGCTTGCGCTGAATGTCTCAACTGATGTTCTGGAGGCTTTTGTACTGGTTGACAACGGGTTATCGCGCACCACCGAAAACTACAGGCTCAAGAACGATAAACTCTACTCCGAGTTTGATAAGGCCATGCTGGTTAACCCCGTAAAAGTCGGCCCTTGGAAAAGCAAAGCGGATGAGATAAAAGAAATGGCCAGGGAGATATACGACTACGTTCAGGATCTCAAAATTGAGGTGGTTAAAACATCCGAAGGAGATGATACACCTGCAATTAACGGTAGAGAGGTCATAAGCGAGTTGATAGAGGATAAAGCCAACCTGGATATAGGAGGGCAGATCCTAATCGGCATGGAGGGCAACGGCAAGGCTTTTGAGCTGAAGCGTAAAATAATTAAGTTTCGTGAAAAAGCCATTTCCCTACTCGACCCCGTTCGTGGTGAAGAAATGATAAAATCCATCAATAGCATTCTAAACACTGACGATCCCCCCGTAAGGGAAGATGGAACTCACAACTCATGGGAAAGTTCTCGTTTTGAGCATATACCTCTGATTTCCGTAATTCCCCAGCTTACCAAGGTTCAGGTTGATATACTAAACACCGAGGCCGAAGTGGTAAACTACCTGCTGCAGCAAATTGGTGCATCGGATTTTAAGTTTAACGTGCTTTCGGCAACGGTGATTCCAAACTCCAACGTGGTATTTCAGGGTAGCGATTTTAAGGCAGAGGTTTTCCTCGCCGCATCCGATACTACCCAAAAACCAAAAATATACCTTTGCCGTTACGACTCCACTCAAAACCCTGTAACTAAGGAGTGGGACTACAACCCAATTGGGCCGCAGGAGGAAATCCCAGTATCCCAAAACGGTAGGGGATTGTATTCCCGAAGGGCTGGAGCACTCGGACAAACAAGCTGGTCGGGGCTTATTGAAATGAAGGCTCCCGATGGTTCAATTGTCAGGAAACCTTTCAAGCATACCTACTCCGTTCTTCAGCCCAACGTAGTTATTGCCCCAACCAAAATGAACGTTCTTTACCTGGGTGTTGACAACCCTGTGGATATCTCAATACCTGGAGTACCACCCGATAAGGTTACCGCTTCAATAAGCAAGGGGTCCATTAGGCCTGAAGGTAAGGGAAGCTACATCGTACAACCCGGAGCAGGCGCCTCAACATG
>Ga0209201_1000893_pt1 | contig 38171 bp, 34 predicted proteins | sample AD_UKC055_MetaG_FD_184411 | JGI IMG/M metagenome (GOLD analysis project Ga0209201, IMG submission 184411) | Active sludge microbial communities of municipal wastewater-treating anaerobic digesters from USA - AD_UKC055_MetaG (SPAdes) (version 2) | ecosystem: Engineered > Bioreactor > Anaerobic >... | reverse complement strand
GGACATCACGGAGCAGAAGCAGATCGAGGAGGAGCGCCGCCGCACAGAGGAGGCCCGGCGGCTCTCCGTCCAGGCGCAGCTCGAGGCCCTCAGGTACCAGATCAACCCCCACTTCCTCTTCAACGTCTTAAACTCCCTCTCCGCCCTCTCAGAGAGCGATCCGGGGCGCGTCCCCGGGCTTATCCGCCAGCTCTCCGGCTACCTCCGCTCCACCCTTGCCGCGAGGGAGTCGGGGTTCGTCCCGCTGGGGGAGGAGCTGGAGGCCATAACAAGCTACCTCAACCTCGAGAAGGTCCGCTTCGAGGAGAACCTCGCCGTCTCCGTCTCTGCGCCCTTTGCCCTCCATGACGCCATGATCCCCGAGCTCCTCATCCAGCCCCTCGTGGAGAACGCCGTCAAGCACGGGATGAAGACCTCCCCCATGCCCCTCGCGGTGGAGGTCTCCTGCAGGGCATCCAACGGCTCCCTGGAGATCACCGTCTCCAACACGGGGAAATGGATCGGGAACGGGGACGGAGGCGGCGGGATCGGGCTTGAGAACATCCGGAGGCGGCTCTCCCTCGTCTACGGAGGGCGCTCCCGCCTCCGCATCGATGAGAAGGGCGCCCGGGTGTACGTCACCGTGGAGCTCCCGCGGGAAGGGGGGAACCCATGAAGAGCGAACCCGAACGGGAGCTCTCGGTCCTTATCGTCGACGACGAGCGGCTCGCCCGGGAGAAGCTCCGGGGGCTTTTAAAGACCCACTGGAACGTGCGGGTCGCCGGGGAGGCGAGAAACGCAAAGGAAGCGGAGGAGATGATAAGGGAGGCGCAGCCGGACCTCGTCTTCCTCGACATCCAGATGCCGGGGAGCTCGGGGTTCGACCTTCTGGAGCGGCTCGAGGACCCGCCCTTTATCGTCTTCGTTACCGCCTACGACCAGTTCGCCATCAGGGCCTTCGAGGTGAACGCCCTCGACTACCTCCTGAAGCCCGTTGATCCCGAGCGGCTGGAGAGGGCGCTTGGGCGGATACTGTCACACACCTATACCCCCGGGGAGACGGGAGGGCTCCTTGGCCACACCGATAGGGTGTTTCTCAATACCGGGAAGAAAAACCTTTTTCTTCCCGTTGCGAAGATCGTTGCCGTCACCGCCGACAAGAACTACACAAACGTTATCGACACCAGAGGTGTGCGATACATGGTGAGATCTTCTTTTGGGGACTGGCAAAAACGCCTCCCCAGGGACATCTTCGTCGTCCTCGACCGCTCCCTCATGATCAACCGCGATTACGTGCAGTCGTGGAGTATACAATCCCGCGGTGCGGAGATATTCCTGGCAGGTATTGCAACCCCCTTCTCTCTTGGCAGGGCCGGGTATCAGCGCTTTAAAGAGTTCGTGATCGCACCTCATACAGCAAAAAAACCCTGAGCACATCACCTTACAGACGGTTTTTGTCAGCGTGGACACTTTTTTCGGCTTCCCCGTCCCATTTCATTTGCACCGTGTAAATACTTTCTATTATCATTGTCCACACAACAAATATCTTAAACTCTTCATCCCACCATGACCGGGGCACGCGACATCCATGTTACCTCATAAGCCCCGGTTCTATTTTTAGGGGCTCACGTCGCCCCCTCCAACTGATATCATGAAAGGTGAAAACAGATCTGTTCCTCGTTCCTCGCACCTCGTTCCTTGAATTACATCTGACCGATATCCAGCATCCGGTATCTGTTTTTTCAAACGTCGAACAGATTTTCTTATAAGCTATGGGCCATGTTGTGCCCCCTCACCCTGACCCTCTCCCGCGAAGGGGAGAGGGGAAACAAGCTGGCTATCACCCTGCATGCTACACCCTGTCTTCTCTCGTGAGGGGAGAGGCAGATTCCCATGCTATCGTTCCTATAATGGCCACTCTGCCCTCTCTCGCGCGGGGAGAGGGAATAATGTCATCCCGCAGCACGCTGCAGGGCACCATTGGATTGCAGAGGGCATATGGCACAGGACAAAACCTGGCGTAGTTGCCAATGTAGAAATTTTAGTTCTTTCCCCGGAGGACTTCATTATCCACCTGTGCATTCATGCCGCCCTGCACCACGGTCTGGTAGGGCAACTACGCTCCCTGTTTGATATTGCCCGGACAGTCCGATGTTATAAGGGTGAGTTAAGCTGGCCGTTGATGTGCGATCTGACAAGATCGTGGGGCGAGGAAAGGAGCGTCTACCTTGCCCTGACGCTTGCGGCCAGGCATGCAGGCCTGTCTGTGCCGGAAGATCCTTTGGCCACGATCAGGCCGGAAGGTAATATGTCCGGGATCGTTCCAATCGCTGAAAGTTTCTTGTTCAACCGGTCCCGGATCCTTCTTTCGAGACATGTTGCAGGGCTCTGGGAACAACAAGGCTTCTTCAATAAATTCCGCTACCTGTTGAAAAGGTTCTTTCTTCCAACAGCACAGATCGCGGTCAGCTACGGGGTCCCGTCGAACTCGATCAAGGTCTATTTCTACTATCTGCTGCGTTGGCTCAGCAATGAAAAGGGGTGGTGAAGTCGATTTGACACTTTTAACGGTTGATTGGGAACTTTTCGCTTTTCATGCAAAAAACGGTCAGATAAAATCCCGTCATGATGTTCAAAAAACAGTCTCCACACCCGGAGAGGGGGATGCTATACAAAATATTTTCACAGAATATCTTATCAGGAGGAAAGGGCATGTTGAGGGTCTTCAAAGAATATCCCAGTGATCACAACAAAGGGGTCTCGATGCTGAACGTGTGCCTGCAGAACGGTGAAAAAAGATGGGTCGACAGGCGCGAGGCGAGCATGCTGCAGAGGAACCGGCAGATCGTCTTCGTCGAGGAGATCGTCACCGAGGATATTGACACTCTGTACAATCTCTATTACTGCAGCATAAGGAACGGCGCCCTTTACGATTATTCAATGCCCGGAAAGCTGTGATCGCTCTGCGGCCTTGAACGTTCTCTTCATCCATCAGAATTTTCCCGGGCAATTCAGACACCTTGTGAACCATTTTGTTTCTTCACCGAAGAACAGGGTCGTCGGCATCTGTCAGCCTCAGGCACCGGGCATCAGGGACAAACGGTTCTCCGCTGTCCTGAAGAGCATCTACAGTCCTCACCGTACGCCTGCGGCGAACGGCCATCATTATCTTGAGAAAGTAGAGGCTGCGGTATTGAACGGGCAGGGTGTCGCACGGAGCCTTACGGATCTCAGGAAGAAAGGGTTTACACCTGACTTCGCCTTTGCCCATATAGGCTGGGGTGAGGTCCTCTACTTCAGGGATGTCTTCCCCGATGTCCCGCTCGTAGGGCACTGCGAATTCTATTATCACGGCAACGGGGCAGATGTAGATTTCGACCCCGAATTCTCGGCCACCATCGACGACCGGATGCGAGTGCGCACCTGGAACATGACACAGCTCGCAAGCATTGTCTCCGTCGATGCCGGCGTAAGTCCGACGATATGGCAGCGGGACCTCTATCCTGCTGAATTCCGCGGGAAGATAGAGGTCATCCATGAAGGGATCAACACGGAGGCGGTAAAGCCGGACAATAATCAACGCCTCTTGCTCCCTGACGGTACCGCTCTCACAAAGGATATGGAGGTCGTTACCTACACCGCTCGGGGGCTTGAACCCTACCGGGGATTTCATATCTTCATGAAGGCTGCGGAACAGATATGCCGGCGCCGGCCGCAGTGCCATATCGTCATCACCGGCGGCGACGCGGTGCGGTATGGAAAGAAATTACCCGACGGTCTGAGCTACCGCGAAAAACTCCTCAAGGAGATCGAAATCGATCGCAGCCGCGTCCATTTCATGGGCCTTGTCCCTTATGCAACGCACCTCAGGATATTACAGATCTCTTCGGCGCATGTGTATCTTACCGTCCCCTTTGTCCTCTCCTGGTCCATGATGGAGGCGATGGCGGTCCAATGCGTGATAATCGGCTCCGCGACGCCGCCCGTCGAAGAGGTTATTGAGGAAGGGAGGAACGGCCTGCTATGCAATTTCTTTTCTTCTCAGCAGATCGCTGACCGGGTTGACCAGGTCCTCGACCATCCAAATCGGATGCGCCATCTCGGGGAAAAGGCACGCCGGGATATTATCGAATATTACGATGTGAAGGATAAGGTCGCCGAGTATGAAAGATTATGGCAAAGACTTTTGGCGTAAGCGCCGGACGGTCAGGGCAACTCCACGTTCTCTATGGCAAGAAGCCTTCGCTTCACAGCGATCCCTTGTGAAAAACCGCCTATAGAACCGTCCTCCCGGATTACTCTGTGGCAGGGTATGATGATGGGGATGGGATTTCGCTTCACCGCCTGCCCCACGGCCCTCGCAGCCGTTTTATACCCCAGCTGCCTGCCCACCCAGAGATAGCTTCTCGTCTCGCCGTAGGGGATTCCCTGCAATACCCGGAGGACCCTCTGCGTGAAGGGTGTCTCTGCTGAAACATCCACGGGGATATCAAAATCAACCCGCTCGCCCTTCAGATACCTGTCGAGAAGAAGGCTTACCCTGCGAAAAGGCCTTTCTGTCCTCATCGCCTGCGGATAGCGCAAACTAAGTGACCGCGTGATCGTATACCCGTCCTCCCGCGTTATCTCAAGCGAAAGGAGTTTCCCACGTTTCGCGACGAGACCGATTGTACCTATGGACGATTCATATAGGGCAAACTCTATCGCATCCAATTTGACATACCCCGATAGGTTCACTACAATAGTACAGTTTTCTGAGATTACCACAAAAAAGGTGCTGAATGGAAGGCTTTGTAAAATTTTTCGGGACCGGCGGGGCACGGTTCGTTGTCTCAAAACAATTGCGGGCAACAGGGGGCCTCTGGCTTCATTATAAAGGAACAAACCTCTATATCGATCCCGGCCCCGGCGCGCTGGTTCGCATCCACAGCGCAAAAGAACGGCCCGATCTTGCCAGCCTTGACGGCATCATCCTCACCCACAAGCATCTCGACCATGCGAATGATGTCAACGTCCTGATAGAGGCCATGACAGAGGGCGGCTTCAAAAAGCGGGGAATATTGTTCTGTCCGCAGGATGCCGTAGGGGAGGATGCCGTTGTGTTCCCCTATGTTCGTCACCATCTCGAGGCAATAACCCTCCTCAGGGAGAGCGGGCAGTATGAAATCAAAGACATCTCCTTCGCCACCCCGGTCCGCCATCACCATCCCGTTGAAACATACGGCCTTATGCTTCACCTCAACAAGACCATAGGGATTATTACCGACACAAGGTTCTTCGACGGCCTGCCTGACCACTACCACGCGGATTGCCTTATTATAAATGTCCTCAGGTCAGAGCCTTTGGGAAGCTACGATCATGTTGAACACCTCGCCCTCGATGACACGAAGAAGATCATCATGGACGCAAGACCGCAGGTAGCGATACTGACCCATTTCGGCATGAACATGATCAAGAGAAAGCCTCACCTGCTTGCGCAGAGGCTGCAGGAAGAGACCGGCATCGAGGTCATCGCCGCGCGGGACGGTATGAAGTGGGAGTTCTAGCGCGGCATGACGAGCTTGAAGGTACTGCCCTGGCCGGGAACTGATTCGACGCTGATATCCCCCTCGTTGGCCTTCATAAGCCTTTTGCAGAGCGCCAGGCCGAGGCCTGTGCCCTCCCCTTTAGGCTTGGTGGTATAGAATGGATCGAATATCTTCTCTATATTCTCCTTTTCGATCCCACCCCCTTTGTCGCTCACAGAGATGTAGGCCCTTCCACCTTCGATGCCGGATCTGATGTATATCGTACCGCCCTGGGGCATAGACTGGGCGGCATTTATGAGAATGTTCACCAGCGCCTGCTGTACGTGGATCTTGTCGACCAAAACCGGGGGGATATCCCTGCCCTTTTCTACAGAGACTTCGATATTCTTGAACCGCGTCAGGTGGTGTTCCATGAAAAGGACCGTATCGTCGATGATCCCGTTAACATCAAAGCTTTCTCTTCTGGGCATATCCATCCTTGAATATTCCAGAAGCTTCATGAGAACGGTGGACAGTCTTTCCGCCTCTTTTTCAATAAGCCTTGCATATTTTTCGACCCTTTCCCGGTCTTCGGTCTTCAGTATCCTTCCTGCAAATCCCTGTATAGAGACAAGGGGATTCTTTATCTCATGGGCAATCGAGCTTGCCAGCTCACCAAGGGCAGAGAGCTTGTTGGCCCTCACGAGTTCCTCCTCGAAGGCCTTTATCCTGTCGTCCCGGAGCTTCAGGTCCTGCAATTTGTCCTTCAGAACCTCGTAGATCTCGCTCAGCTCTCTGATATTGGCCGTAAGGAGCTTGTCTCTCGCGAGAGACAAGCTCGTTGCTTCTTCGAGCGCCATCTCAAGCTCGTGTTTCTGCTGCTCCAATACCTTTATTTTCGATGCCATAATAATCAATACAGGAATATCTCAAACTCACAATAATTGTACCCGACAGACCAGCTTTTTGTCTGGGTCGACTTCGCCTTCTTCTTGAAGATCGTTTCGAAAAGGCCTGCGATGATCCCGCTTTCCATATCGCAGAACATCTCCCCGGTGTAGCCGAAGCCCGCACAGGTGATGCACTCGCGCAGCTTGACGATCATATGTCCTCCATCTATGACTTCAACCTCCGCGATCCCAACTTTCACCTCTTTTATCTTCTTTTTGAAATCTTCAAGGTCCACGGCGCCCAGCATGGTACCCACGTTCTTTCCCATCATATACAGCGTCGGCCCCGATATCTCCCCCAGAAGTTTCCTGATCCCGATGATCCTCAGTATCCTGAAAAGCAAAAGGGGGACATCCTCCCCGAGTTCCGGCCTTACAATATTTTTTAATTCGTCAATGGAATATTCTTTCATCTCTCCTCCTGCAGAACGCCCAGCAGCGCGGCGTGGACATTGCCGTTGGATGCAACAATATCATCTTCGTAGATATTGAACGGCCTGCCGCTGAAGTTAGAAACGGCGCCGCCGGCCTCTTCTACCATAAGGCAGCCCGCCGCGGTATCCCACGGATTGAGCCTCAGCTCCCAAAAACCATCGAACCTTCCGCAGGCAACATAGGAGAGGTTCAGCGCCGCAGACCCGTCGCGCCGTATCGCCTGTGCCCTGTAAAGAAACTTTATAAAGTGATTGATGTTGTTATTCCCGGACGTCGGGAGATCGTATGGAAAGCCTGTGCTTAAAAGGGCATTTTTCAGAATTGTCACATTCGATACGGAGATTTTCCTATTGTTCAGGTATGCACCCTCTCCCTTTTTGCACGTGAAGAGTTCTTTAAATATAGGATTATACACCACTCCGTATTCTATAATGCCCGATTCTTCATAGGCAATGGAGGTACAGAAAAAGGGGTAGCCGTGGGCATAATTTGTCGTGCCGTCAAGGGGATCGACGATCCATCTGCCTGCTTTGCCGTCATATCGGTTCACCTTCTCTTCTGCGATGATATCATCGTCGGGGTATCTCCCCTTTATGAGATCTAAGATCCTCGCCTGGCATGCTATGTCGACATCGGTCACCAGGTTGATCTCTCCTTTGTGGCGTATGCCAAACCTCTTCTGGTAGTATTTTCGCTGTATTTTTCCCGATTCGAGGGCGCACCTTATCATAAGCTCCAAGCGTTCATCCATGGTTATTATTGTAATAATCTCCCGATCGATTTGCAAGAAAACAGTTTTCTTGAAAAAATTATGATGATTTGTCCCGAATATTTATGATATAAATTACTATAAATTACTAAATATTACTAATTATGAATATTTAATACAATATTATACTATAATGCCATTGTTTAGGAGGAATACTGATGAACATTACGATCAACGGGAAAGCATGCGAAGCAGTTGAAGGCCAAACGATCCTTGACGTAGCGCGGGAAAACGGGTTCAGCATCCCGACCCTCTGTCACATACCCGGGTTGACCCCCACCGGGGCCTGCCGTGTATGCGTGGTAGAGGTTGAAGGGATGCGAAACCTGGTAACTGCCTGTTCATCTCCGGTAACCCCGGGAATGGTCGTAAGAACAGATACGGAACGGGTTTTGAGCGCCCGTCGTTTTATCGTTGAGCTGCTGGTTTCGTGCCACCCCCTCGATTGCATGACCTGCGAAAAGACAGGTGACTGCACATTGCAGAACCTCGCCTACGAACTGGGGGTAACCTCCTCCGGGACGGAAGGGGAAAAATACAACTATCCTGTGGATTATTCCAATCCCTTTATCGTAAGGGATTACAACAAGTGCATCCTATGTCTGAAGTGTGTCCGGGTCTGCAATGAGATCCAGGGTATAGAGGCGATCAAAAACATCAACCGTGGTTTTGACACCAGGATAGCCACCGCCTTTGACACCACCCTCCAGGAGAGCAATTGCGTCTTCTGCGGACAGTGCGTCCAGGCCTGCCCGGTGGGGGCGCTTACAGAAACAAAAGCAAAAGGGCTGGGTCGTGCCTGGGAGTGGGAAAAGGTGCGCACCACCTGCCCCTATTGCGGGGTGGGCTGCCAGCTGAACCTCCACGTCAAAGGGGAGCAGATAATAAAAGTGACAGCGGTGGAAGAGGGCTCGCCCAACAAGGGACGCCTCTGCGTGAAAGGGCGGTTCGGCTATGATTTTATCTATTCGCAGGAAAGGCTTACCACCCCGCTGATAAAGGAGGACGGCGCCTTCCGCGAGGCATCGTGGGATGAGGCCCTTGACCTTGTAGCGACCAGGTTCAAGCAGATCATTGCTGAAAGCGGCCCCGATGCCATAGGCGGGGTCAGTTGCGCCCGCAGCATAAATGAAGACTCATATCAGATGCAGAAGCTCTTCCGCGCGGTGATCGGCACCAACAATATCGATCACTGCGCCCGAACCTGACACGCCCCCACTGTCGCCGGTCTGGCGCAATCATTTGGTTCGGGGGCCATGACAAACTCCTTTAGTGAATTCGCCGATGCCAAAATGTTCTTCTGCATCGGCACGAATATGACAGAGGCCCATCCCGTGGCCGCAACATTCCTGAAAAATGCACTGAGGAAAGGCGCAAAGCTCATCGTTGTAGACCCCAGGAAGCAGCCCCTCGCAAAACTGGCCGATATCCACTGCCAGATAAAGGTGGGCACAGATATCGCCTTCCTGAACGGCCTCATGAACGTGCTTATCACCGAGAACCTGTACGATAAGGATTTCGTTGAGAACAGGTGCGACAACTTTGAGGCCTTCAAGGCAAAGATAATGGAGTATCCTGCCGGGCGCGCAGCCGAGATCTCAGGTGTAGACGCCGAAGCGATCCGCAAGGTCGCCCATATGCTTGCCGCCGTGAAGCCTGCCATGCTCTGCTATACCCTCGGAATCACGGAGCATACGACCGGGAAGGATAACGTGCTGAGCACCGCCAACCTCCAGCTTTTGCTCGGCAATATGGGGATGCCCTCCGGCGGGGTCAATCCGCTGCGCGGTCAGAACAACGTCCAGGGCGCCTGCGATATGGGGGCGTTGCCCAATGTCTTTCCGGGCTATCAGAGGGTGATCGACCCGGCCGCGAGAGAAAAGTTCGCAAAGGCCTGGAACGTTGACAGGCTGCCCGATAAGAACGGCCTCATGATGCCTCAGATGATGGAAGGGCTGGTCGATAAAAAGATCAGGGCTTTTTATGTCTTCGGCGAGAATCTCGCAAATACCGAGCCGGACATCCACAAGGTAGAGCATGAACTTGCTTCTGCGGAATTTCTCGTATGCCAGGACATCTTCCCGACGGAGACAACGCGCTTTGCCCACGTGGTCTTCCCCGCTGCGGCGTGGAGCGAAGACAACGGGACGTTTACCAGCAGCGAGCGGCGGGTAAGCAGGGTCAGAAAAGTAAAAACACCCCCTGGTCTGGCAAAACCAAACTGGTGGATATTTAAAGAGCTGGCCAGGCGAATGGGATATGACTGGACGTCGAACAGCGGACAGGAGATATGGGACAACGAGGTCTCGGTCCTCGCGCCGGCGCTCGGCGGCATTAAGTACAGCCGCATAGAAGAGGACGGCCTGCAATGGCCCTGCCCAAACCCGGAGCACCCGGGAACCCAGTTCCTCCATAGGGATGGAATCTTTACCCACGGCAAAGGAATATTTACCCCCGTTGATTGGAAACCGCCCGCAGAGGTGCCCGATAGAGAGTATCCTTTTGTTCTGAGCACGGGTCGAAGGCTCTATCAATACCACACACGGACACAAACAGGGCGTTCGGGGATGGATTTTCTCATGCCGGAAGAAACAGCCGATATCTCCCAGGCAGATGCGCAGAGGCTCGGTATTCAACCGGACGAATACGTAAAGGTCAGGTCGCGGCGGGGAGAAGTAAAGGTCAAGGCCAGGGTAACCCCCGAGGTGCCCCCCGGCATGGTCTGGATGGCCTTTCATTTCCGGGACGGGTGTGCAAACTGGTTAACAAACGCAGTGTACGATCCAAACACAATGACGGCGGAATATAAGGCCTGCGCAGTGACAGTTGAAAAGGCATGAAGTCCCTGGCGCACCTCAGCACCGGCACGGTATATACTATGCAGATCTGCGGGTATTCATACGATGAATACGTAGATGCAGCGAAACGATTTCATGGCAACCCATCTCCCGGCGTTCTTATCGGCGGATTTATGGTAGATACCGCGGTACGGAACCTGCCGGAAGGCATCCTCTATGACGCCATCTGCGAGACGAAGTCCTGCCTGCCTGACGCCGTTCAACTTCTGACCCCATGCACCATCGGGAATGGCTGGCTTAAGATCATCCATACGGGACGCTTCGCACTGACCCTTTACGATAAGCAGAGCAACGAAGGTGTGAGGGTCTTTTTAGATGCCGGAAAGGTAGAGGCATGGGATGAGATAAAGGCGTGGTATTTCAAACTGAAGTCCAGTAAAGAACAGAGCCGGGAGGCGATTGAAAGAGAGATAAAAGAAGCAGGCGACAGCATTTTGAGCATCCGGCGCGTACGGGTCCAACCGCAGGTTGTCGAAAAGAAACATAAAGGGAGCATTGCCGTGTGCCCTGAATGTCGGGAAGCCCATCCCGCCGACGACGGGGACGCCTGTCTGTGCTGCCAAAGAAATATGCTGTATATGTTGGACGAAGAGGATCGCCATGAGGCTCAATAAGCAAACAGACAGCATCGCGGCCGATTTGGAGAAGATAAGGTCCATAATCGAAAAAAGGCTGGTTCGGGCACAATCGGACGTTAAGGCTGCCTTTCCGCCGGTCCTGAAGCAAGACAGGATCCTTTCTGCCACTATCTCTGAGCCGAAATACATGATCATTGCATTCCTCACGGAAGGAGAGGAAAAACGATTCAACGATTGCCTTTCCAGGCAGATCAACCCTTTTGCTGGATTGATAACTACGGGGTCCGAAAAGGCCGCTTGCAGGGCAGAAAAGGCAAAATATGCAACAGTGCGAAGCTGTACCATTGTGGGCTCTTTCGGTATTTCTCTCGGCCCCGATTCGACGATCATCCTTGAGGACCATCATCAAGTCATCGATACATACGATGCCGGCACCATGTCATACACGGTGCCGCTGGCGTATATAATAAGTTACGGGAACGACATAGAGCGCGAGACAGTCTATAACCACCTTGACAGTCTTATGGCCTACTCCGTGAACATGTGGAGGGAGGGAATGGGAGTGATAATCCGACCCGGGCGTATGGAATGCCAATGAAAAAGGCAAATCCAAAAATCGTTGTGGCGGCCGTAATTGAAAGAGACGGCCACATACTTATCGGCAAAAGAAAGCGGGGGAAGTGTCATCCCGGAAAATGGGAATTTCCCGGCGGCACGCTGGAAGAAAAAGAGACCTATGAACAGTGCCTGAAACGAGAACTTCAGGAAGAGCTTGCTATAACGGTCGAGGTCGGAGACCTTGTCGGTTCGAGCGCTTTCGTTTACACGCCTGACTGGACTATTAAACTGTTGGCGTTCCGAACGGCTTATATCTCCGGCGCCCTTCGCCTTAACGATCACGAGGAGATACGCTGGGTAAAACCGGCAGACCTTATCGATTACGACTTCCCTGAAGCGGACAGGCCTATTATAGAAAAGCTGATCAGGGAAGAATGCCGGAGAAACAAATATCCTTGATGTTTTCAGCACATTGACAAAGAATCCCTTAATGGTCTATGATGTAATAATGTCGGAGCTCAGGAAAGATCCCGTATCCGGAAGCTGGGTGGTTGTCGGTTACCACACAACAAAATCGAGCAGCACCGGCATCTGTCCTTTTTGTCCGGGCAATGAACATATGACGCCCAATCCAATCAGGGAATACAAAGACTCCCAGGGCAACTGGCTTACCCGCTGCTTTCCCGCATCAAATCCCGTATTCATTATAGAGGTTGACGAAAACAAAAGGGCAGAGGGCATCTACGACAAGATGGAGAACGTCGGCGCCCACGAGATCATTGTCGAGAACCGTTCTCACACAAAAACGATGTCCAGCTTCAGCGAAGAGGAATTTCTTCTTCTCTTTGAAATGTACAGAGAACGGATCACAGACCTAAAACGGGACATGCGCTTCAAATATATCCAGGTTTTTAAGAACCATGGTGAACTCGCCGGTTCATACATATTTCATCCCCATTCCCATGTCCTTGCAACGCCGATAGTCCCCGCCGGCATAGCCGGGGAGTTTGTCAACGCGAGGAACCATTATCTCCAGAAGGAACGGTGTCTGCTCTGCGATATCATCAGCCAGGAGATACGGCAGAACAAGCGGGTCGTAATGATGAATCCGCACTTCATCGCCATATGCCCCTTCGCACCGAAATTCCCTTATGAGGTATGGATATTGCCAAGGTTCCACGAAGCACACTTTGAACGCAATACCACAGAAGAGATCAAAAAGGACCTTGCCGGGGCCATGCTTGATATTATGAAGCGCATCGAAAAGCTGGCGAACGCCTACACATTTGTCTTTCATACGTCTCCAAATACGCCGGGTGACCCTATCCACGCTGAGGATATAGCAGTTCATGAATATTTTCACTGGCATATAGAGATACTCCCGAAAGATTTCCGTTCCTCCAAATATAAAAGGGAGGACGAGTTCCATGTAGTGTCCATTACGCCGGAAGATGCGGCCGAGGCGTTGAAATCGCAGAACGTGTAACTGTCTGCAACAAGAACGAGCTACCCCCTCACCCTACCCTCTCCCGCAAAGGGGAGAGGGAACAGTATTACCCAGCAGCAAGCTGCGGGGGATCATCCGAATTGAACATTTCAACATAATGCTAATTGATCAATTATATCAATTCATTAAAAAGTAAAGTTCACATATTATTATTGTAAACCTTTCTAACCTATCGGCAGTTCCTGAAGAATTTTATAAGGTCCCCGGAAAAAAATATTTAAAAAGTCCTTGACAAAAGAACAATCTCGCTGTTAAATAACTACATATAGTAGATATATTTAGTTTTGATACTATATATAGTGGGGTGAGGGGTTTTGGTGGGGTCTTTTTCGAAAACAAAATTAAATAATTTTACGTAGTTTTAAATACCATAAGGGGGCAAAATGGAAACAACTGATCTTAATCTTTTTGTAAGGACTTCCGAAGAGAGCATCGCCGATTGGGACCGGTCAAAGATCGTTGACGCACTCATACGGGAGACCATGATCGACCGCGATACTGCAAATGAGGTCAGTAAAGACGCTGAGCAGATGATACGGAAGTCAGGCATCAAGGTCATCACGGCCCCGCTCATCAGGGAGCTCGTAAACGCAAAGCTGATCGAAAAGGGGCTGGAAAATACAAGGAAGATGCACACGAGGCTTGGGATGCCCCTTTATGACGTGGACAGCCTTATCCTTCATCCGAACAAAGAGAATGCCAACGTACCTCATGGTCCCGAGGCAACGAACCTCACCCTTTCCGAGAACATCAAGAAAGAATATGCCCTCCTTTCCGTGTTCTCACAGGATGTTGCCGATGCCCATATGAACGGCGATATCCACCTTCATGACCTGGGTTTTATTGACAGGCCGTACTGTAGCGGTCAGTCCCTCGAATATATCAAGAAGTTCGGCCTCGACCTGCCCCATTCCCTTTCGATGGCAAGGCCGGCCAAACACCCCGAGGTCCTCCTCGCCCACCTCGTCAAGTTTGCCGCCGCCCTTCAGAGCCACTTTGCCGGCGCGATCGGCTGGGATGCCATCAACGTCTTCTTTGCCCCTTATCTGGAGGGCATGAGCGACGGCGATGTAAAACAGCTTGCCCAGATGCTTATATTCGAGTTTTCGCAGCAGGCCGTTGCCCGCGGTGGACAGGCGATCTTCACGGACATCAATGTATACTGGGAGATCCCGCAGCACTTTGTCAGCGTCCCTGCCATCGGACCAGGAGGAAAATTCACCGGCAAGACATACGGGGAATATGAAAAGGAGGCACAGAGATTCGCCTGGGCACTCTTCGAGGTCTTTAAAGAGGGCGACGGAGCCGGAAGGCCCTTCTTCTTCCCCAAGCCGATCGTCCACATAACGGAGAAGTTCTTCCGCACCGACGGACATATGGATTTCCTCAACTTCATTTCCGATGTGGCAGCAGACAAAGGCAACACGTACTATGTCTTCGACCGCGGCGAAACTGCGAAGATCTCCGAGTGCTGCCGCCTGAGCTTTAAGCTCGACGAAAAGGACCTCCTGGACGCAAGGGAACCATGGAGGATGAGATATTGCGCCCTTCAGAACGTCTCCCTTAATCTCCCGAGGCTTGCCTACCTGGCAAAAAATGATGATACGCAGCTTTTCAACCTTATCACTGAGCGGTTCATCCTTGCCGTAAAGGCACATAAAGAAAAAAGGTCCTTCATGGAGAAGCTCCTTTCCCTCGGAGAGGACGGCCCGCTGGCGCTGCTTACAATGAACAGGGACGGGATGCCCTACCTGCGGTTTAACCTCGCCTCCCATCTCATCGGAATGGTCGGCCTCAACGAAATGGTTCAGATCCATACCGGCGAAGAGATGCACGAGTCCAAACGGGCACTGAAATTCGGCATCAAGGTAATAGCCCATATGAACATCCTGACAGACAAGATTAGAAGGCAGGAACAAATGAAGATCGTCCTCGAACAGACGCCCGCGGAAAGCACAAGCTACCGTTTTGCGAGGCTTGACATGAGATACTTTTCGCCGCTTTCGGGAAGGATTGTCAAGGGCGACATTGCGTCCGGCGAGGTGTATTACACAAACTCAACGCACCTGAACGTCAAATATGCCATGAACCCTATCGAGAGGGTCACAAGCGAAGGGATCTTCCATCCGCTTATAGAGGCAGGCTCGATCTCTCATGTGTGGCTCGGCGAATCTCATCCATCCCATGAGGCCATCGCCGACTTTGTTATTAAGACATTCAAGCACACGACGAACGACCAGATAGCATTTTCTCCTGAGTTCACCACCTGCAACAAGTGCCACAGGACCTCAAGGGGGCTTGCCGATACGTGCTCTTACTGCGGATCCCCCGATGTCGACGGGATAACAAGGATCACCGGGTATTTTACGAAGGTTTCGAGCTGGAACAAAGGCAAGCTGGGGGAACTGAAGGACAGGTACAGGAACACAGAATATTTCTCTGAGACAAAGAAGAAAGCGGTAAATGAATAATGTTTCTATAATGTGTTATAAGCCATGAGCTATCAACTATGAACTAATAAAGGGGAGGTAACGTAAATGGGGACTGTAAAGATCTTCTACAAAGATGACTGTCCGATGTGCCCGATGGCAAAAAAATTAAAAGACAATCTCCGGGCAAAGAACGTAGATGTTGATGATTTCAATGTAGAGACGCTGGAAGGGCTCACCGAGGCCACATACTACCGTGTTATGGCGCTGCCCACAATCGTCGTTGAGGACGAAACAGAGAACTGGGTCGGCGAGTGGCGGGGAAATGTGCCCAACGTCGATGAGGTTCTGCATGTCGTGCACGGCGTATAACGTCCCTATCCGGGGTTTCCTGGAAACAAGCTTTATTGACTGGAAGGGCTGCCTCTCATCCGTATTGTTTACAGGCGGATGCAATTTCAGATGCCCTTTTTGCCACAACCCGGAGCTTGTGCTTCATCACAGTGAAATGGAAGAGATACCTCTGGAGCGCGTCATCTTCACGCTAAGAAAGTACAAAAAATGGCTGCATGGGATTGTCATTACCGGCGGAGAACCGACGATCCATAAGGACCTCTTCCGCATGATCGGCCGGATAAAATCTGAAGGCGTAAAGGTCAAGCTCGATACGAACGGGTCGTCGCCCATTGTTCTGAAAGGGCTTGTCGCGGAGGGGCTCATCGATTATGTTGCCATGGACGTCAAGGGCCCTGTTGACAGATACAAGAGGTGGTGCGGCGTCGATATTAACACAAAAAAGATTGAGGAAAGCATCCGGTTCATTCTCGAAGGGACCGTTGAGTATGAATTCAGGATGACCGTCGTGCCCTTTCTTCACCGGGAAGTTGACGTATACAACACCGCGGAATATATTCGGCATGCAAAACGGTTTACCATCCAGGAATTCAGGCCCCACAACACCCTCGATCCGTCATACGCGGACATAAAGCCTTTCTCACCGGACAAGATAGCGAAGATCAGGGAAAACGTTGAGCAGATCATGGCAGGCGGGAGCGAGCAGACAGCCGTCGTTTGTCAGCAGTCAGCTATAAAAAGACCGATGCATATAAGTAGTGATGACAAGATGTAAGCGGTAAGCGAAACGGCGTTCCTGTTTCTTTACTCCAGAAAGCTGTCGAGCCTTTTGCGCCGCGAGGGGTGTTTCAGTTTCCGAAGGGCCTTCGCTTCGATCTGCCTGATGCGCTCCCGGGTCAGGCCAAAGACCTCGCCGACCTCTTCGAGGGTATAATCCGTCTTCTCGCCGATGCCAAGCCTCATCCTGATTACTTTCTCCTCTCTCGGAGTAAGGGTAGACAGGACCTTGTCGATCTCTTCCTTCAGGGAAACACCGACAAGCTCATTGAATGGCGAGGGAGATTTTGGATCCGCGATGAAATCTCCGAGCTTCGACTCATCGTCACCGATGGGGGTCTCAATAGAGATCGGCTCGTTAGAGACCTTCATGATCTTGCGCACCTTTTCAAGGGGCAACCCTGCTTTCAGGGATATCTCGTCAAGGTTCGGCTCCCTTCCCAAGTCCTGGAAAAGGGATATGGTCACCTTTGTGATCTTGTTCATTGTCTCCAGAACATGGACAGGGACTCTGATCGTCCGGGCATAGTCTGCGATCGCCCTCGTAATGGCTTGGCGTATCCACCATGTCGAATAGGTGGAAAATTTATATCCTTTCTGGTAGTCGTACTTTTCGGCCGCCTTCATGAGGCCCATATTGCCTTCCTGTATAAGATCAAGGAACGACAGGCCCCTGTTGAGGTACTTTTTCGCTATATTGATTACGAGCCTCAGGTTTGCCTGGATGAGCCTGTTCTTTACTGCTTTGAGTCCGTTCTCGATGGCCACGATCTCCATCAATCTCCGCTTGACCTTTCTTACCTCTTTGTCGTCCATGAATTTGATCTGCCTGCCAATCTTTCTGATCACCTCTTCGAGGACCTTTTTGTTCAGGTTGAGGTTGATAAGGGTCTCCTCCATCTTCAATTCGACGGCCTTCAGCTTCTTATCATACTGCTTTTTTGTAGCCGCGTCGGCGCCCGTCATCTTTCTGTGGATCTCTTCCTTCTTTTCAAAAAGGTTCTTGACGCTGTTGATGAGAGAGATGGTCTTCTTCTTGTATTTCTCTTCATCCTTCTTTGTATAGTTCATTTCATCAATGTTTTTAATAACATCAATGATGTTGATCATTTCTTTTTTCAGTTGGGACGACAACTCCTGGAGCTCGCGGACGGCGTGGGGCAGGTCGAAAAGGAGGTTGCGGATCTTCCGCTCACCTTCTTCGATCTTTTTCGCAATGGCATACTCTTCATCAGAAGTGAGCAATGACACCCTGCCTATATCTTTTAGATAGGCCCAGATGATATTGTCTGTTCTTTCGGAGGGGAATTTCTCTGCCTCCCCCCATTCATGGGACTCTTCCTCCGGCGTCTCCACCTTCTCCTTGATCGTTTCAACAATATCTATGTTCGACTCGGAGAGAAAATCGAAAATATCTTCAATATCTTCGGGTGAAAAGATGTTTTGCGGGAGGATATCGTTGATCTCGTCGGGGGTAAGAAAGCCTTTTTCCATCCCTACATCGATCAGGTGCTTTATCTCGCTGAAATTCTTTATGCTCATGGCCGGCTCCCAAAACACAAAAAATGCCCCAAATCAACTGATTTGAGGGCATCTCTAATTATGTTTCTTTAATTATCTATGTTATCAATATAACAATTGCCCGGTATTTTTGTCAAGCAGGTTTTTACGAAATTGCTCGCTGTGGGCTTCTTTTGTAAACAAATTTCACATGATGCCTTTAGCGCCCCCCTCACCCTGGCCCTCTCCCGCAGGGGGAGAGGGGGAAAGGCTTCCCGGGCAAAAGGGCACAAGCCGGCGCCATCAATCGCTCTCTCCCGGAGTGGGGGGAAAGGCTTCCCGGGCAAAAGGGCACAAGCCGGCGCCATCAATCGCTCTCTCCCGGAGTGGGGAGGGAGCGTTGTTCCCCAAGCTGCCTGCGGGAATGGTAATGTCAAGTATTTTGTGTCATCTCGAAGACGGGGCATATTCCCTCCTGGGTATTTTCATAGAGAAAAACGGCATAGAGTATTCTGTCGTCCATGCTTGTCCGGTCGCTGAAGACTCCCATCATTGGATTGAAATAGTACTGCTCTTATGATAGATTACCTATTGGCTTTCAAACCCATGGACATACGGGAAAGATTAGAAAAGAGGGAGGAGCTTATCCTCTCGCCCTTTGCGCAGAAAAGCAGTCAGACAAGGGGAAGGTTGAAGCCGGAGCCTGAATGCGACATCCGGCCGGCATTCCAGCATGACAGGGACAGGATAACGCACAGCAAGTCCTTCCGCAGGCTGAAGCACAAGACGCAGGTCTTCCTCTCTCCTGCCGGCGACCATTACAGGACAAGGCTCACCCACACCCTTGAGGTTGCCCAGATAGGGCGAACCATTGCAAAGGCCCTTGACCTGAACGAAGACCTCGTTGAGGCGATCTCCCTCGGGCACGACCTCGGTCATACACCGTTCGGCCACGCAGGAGAAGAGGTGCTCAACAGCATCCACAAGGGCGGATTCCGCCATTTTGAACAGAGCCTCAGGGTTGCCGATATCCTAGAGAGGGACGGCAAAGGGCTGAACCTGACCCATGAAGTGCGAGACGGCATCCTGCGCCATTCAAAGGGCAAGGGAGAGATTGTTATCAGGGATGAAGCGGAAAAACCTCTCACAAAAGAGGCTGAGGTGGTCAGGGTCGCCGACGTGATCGCCTACCTCAACCACGATATTGACGACGCGATCAGGGGAAATGTCATCGCTGAAGGGGACCTGCCTGCAGAATGCAGGGAATTCCTCGGCTTTACCGTCTCCGACAGGATCGACAGCATGGTCCGGGGGGTCATATCGGAGACGCGGAAGGACCCTCAATTGTGTGTGGATTTCGGACGGGAGCTCGAAGAGCACATCGTGCAACTGAGAGATTTTCTTTATGAAGCGGTTTACGACAGCACTATCGTCCACGGGGACTTCCTGAAATGCTCCAGGATCATCACCGACCTCTACCGGCATTTCCTCAAAAATCCTGATGCATTCCTGGAAGAAACCAAAAAGAGCGATTTTTATGATGAGCCGGCGACATGCGTTTGCGATCTTATCGCCGGCATGACAGACCGTTATGCCTTTAACCTTTTTGAGAAGATATTTCTCCCATTGCCGTGGAATATACCGCTTTGATGGAAGGATGTTGTTGCGTTTGAATATTGTTGATACTGGAGAATGCGCTATGATGGACAAGGTTTACAATCCTCACACCATAGAAGAGAAATGGTACCGGTTCTGGGTTGAAAAGGGATTTTTTACGGCAGAAGGGAGGTCTTCGAAGCCTTCCTTTTCCATGGTCATCCCTCCCCCAAATGTTACCGGCTCTCTCCATATGGGCCACGCGTTGAACAATACCCTGCAGGACATTGTTACCCGATTCAGGAGGATGGCGGGCTTCAATGCGCTGTGGCTTCCCGGCACCGACCATGCGGGCATCGCGACGCAGAACGTCGTTGAGAGGGAACTAGCGAAGGAAGGGGAGAATCGCGAGACCCTCGGTCGGGAATCATTCATAGAGAAGGTCTGGCAATGGAAAGAGCAATCAGGGAACACTATCATAGAACAGCTCAAGCGGCTCGGCTGCTCCTGCGACTGGTCCCGGGAACGCTTCACAATGGACGATGGGCTCTCGAGGGCTGTCCGCGAGGTATTCGTGCGGCTTTACAACGAAGGGCTCATTTACAGGGATAACTATATCATCAACTGGTGCCCCCGGTGCAAGACCGCCCTTTCAGACCTTGAGGCCGAACACGAAGAAACCAACGGCCATCTTTACCATATCCGATACCCCCTGGCAGAAGGCGGAGGATACCTGACGGTTGCCACGACAAGGCCCGAGACGATGCTCGGCGATACAGCCGTGGCGGTTAACCCCGATGACGAACGCTATGGAAAATATGTAGGAAGATACGTCATACTGCCGATCGTTGAGAAAAAGATCCCCGTTATCGGCGACAGCTACGTCGACACATCATTCGGTACCGGCGTGCTCAAGGTTACGCCGGCGCACGACCTCAATGACTTCGAAATAATGAAAAGGCATAACCTCGAAATCGTCAAGGTCATCGATGACGACGGAAAGATGAACGAAAACGCTGTCCATTACAAGGGGGTGGACAGATTTGAATGCCGCGAAAAGATCATCCGTGAGCTCGACGAGAAAGACCTCCTTGAAAAGATCGAACCCTATAACCTTGGTGTAGGAAAGTGCTATCGCTGTAAGACCATTGTGGAGCCCTCCCTTTCACTCCAGTGGTTTCTGAAGATGAAACCCCTCGCACAGCCTGCGATCGAGGCCGTAAGGTCACAAAAGGTCAGGATCATCCCCGATATGTGGGAAAAGGTCTACTTTGAATGGATGGAGAATATAAGGGATTGGTGCATCTCCCGCCAGATTTGGTGGGGGCACAGGATCCCCGTATGGTACTGCGACAAATGCAATAAAACATATGTTTCCGTCGACACCATCGATGCCTGCCAAGACTGCGGGGGCAGTCTGCGCCAGGAGTCCGACGTCCTCGACACGTGGTTCTCGTCCGGCCTCTGGCCATTCACTACCCTTGGCTGGCCTGAAAACACCGACGACCTGAAGACCTTCTACCCGACATCCCTTCTCGTTACCGGGTTCGATATCCTCTTTTTCTGGGTAGCCCGCATGATCATGATGGGGCTCAAATTCATGGGCGATGTACCCTTCCGCGACGTTTACATCCATGCGCTTGTAAGGGACGCAGAAGGCAAGAAGATGAGCAAATCAAAAGGGAACGTCATAGACCCCCTCGTCATTATGGACCAGTTCGGAACGGATTCCTTCAGGTTCATCCTTACCCTCCTCGCCGCACAGGGGCGTGATGTCCTCCTGTCGGAGGAGAGGATAGAGGGCGCCAGGAATTTCGTTAACAAGGTCTGGAACGCCTCCAAGCTCGCCCTGACCTTCCTGCGGGAAAGCGAAACAGCGCAGGAGACAACAAAGTCATCCTACCTGCCCGATGTATGGATCAGATCAAGGGCGCAAAGGGTGATCAGGGAGGTAACGGAAAGCATTAACGCATACCGGTTCAATGAAGCGGCGAGCAGCCTCTACTCATTTATATGGCACGAATTCTGCGATTGGTACCTGGAGCTTATAAAACCCAACCTCTACGGCAAGGTCACGACCTTTGATACCGGCGCAACGCGGTCTGTCCTCTGCAGGACCCTCATGGACATCGTGAAGCTTCTCCATCCCATTATGCCTTTTGTTACGGAAGAGATATACCAGCGCCTCCCCGGCCGCGATAGGGAAAGCGTAATGGTCTCCGCATTCCCGGTGTTCAACGAAGTTGAACTGGACGAAGAAAGCGAGGCAAAGATGGCAACGATCATGGGGGTAGTCGACGTTGTCCGAAATATCCGCGGCGAAACAGGGATAGCCCCCAATGTAAAGATAGGGGTCGTCATCCGCGCAAACGGCTACCAACAGCTTCTCGAGGAATATGAATTTTATATGAAGGAACTCGCGAGGGTCAAGGATATCCTTTTCATAGACGGCAATGCGCCGGAGCATTCAGCGGTAGGCGTATACAAGGGCATAGAGGTGTTTGTTCCCATCGAGGGCCTGATAGATGTCCAGAAAGAACTTGGACGGATCGAAAAAGAACTTCTTAAGATACAGGGGGAAAGCGATAGGATCTCTGCCAAGCTCAACAATCCAGCCTTCAGGGAAAAGGCCCCTCCGGAGGTCATTGCAAAGAATGAGGCAAACTACGAAGAGCTGCAGGAAAAACGTGAAAAACTTATGGCGAGCAAGAAGATGCTCGAGAGCATTACCGGATAGAAGATGCCGCTGAACTTTTCCTTCATCGAATCTTACATCGCAGACCACCAGGATATCATAAAGGACCGTTTCCTTCTGCGAAACGAACGGTACAGGCTTCTTTCCGAACTCGGGAACACCCTGCAATCTGCGCTCAAGGATTATGAGATCTTCGAGACCGAGTTCAGGTCGCTAGTGCTCCACAAGATCGACAGTGCAACATCCTTCGAGGAGCTGCGGGCATACCATGATATAGCAGTTGCCGGCATAGAAAATTTCTACCTTGAAGAGGAAAGCATCCTCGATACCCATGACCTTTTCCGCATCGCCCGGGACAAGCTCATCATCAAGGTATTAACCATGGTTGAAAAGAAAATGGAAGAGGAAGGGTTCGGCAAACCGCCCACAGATTACGTATGGGGAGGTCTCGGGAGCGAGGGGAGAGATGAGCAGACGATGATCACCGACCAGGACAATATGATCATCTATGAGGAGCCTGATAAAGACTTCATGTCAAAGGAACTCGAAAAAAGATTGCGCGAAACCTTTGAGCAAAGGGATATCAAGGTATCAAAAGACGGTGTTGGGTCAAAACAGATTGTCGACTATTATTACGAGATCTTTTGCCGCAAGGCTACTGATAGCCTCCACGAAGTCGGTTTTGAGCGGTGCAAGGGCAACGTGATGCCGACGAATGAAAAATGGCGGGGGTCCATCGGGGACTGGGAAAAACGCATAGAAGACAGGATCACCTATGAACAAGGCATCTTTGAGGCCCTGGACGTGATAATCCTGACAGACGCGCGGCCCGTAAAGGGCAGCGCAAAGATCCTCGATTCGCTTCTGGAATACTTTTTCAAAAAGCTCACAGACAACAAGCACGTCATGAAGGATTTCATCCAGTCTGCCGTGCTCATGCCAAGCGCCCTTACCTTCTTCGGCGGCTTCAAGACCGAAAAAGAAGGGCCAAACAAGGATAAGTTCAACATCAAGCTTCTCGGCTGGGCCCCGCTCATACTTGCGGTAAGAATGGTCGCCCTTGTCGGCGGCATTTATGAGAGAAATACCCTGCGGCGGATACAGTCGCTCGGAAAGAAGAAGGTCATTAAAAAAGAAATGGAAAGCGACCTCATAGATGCATATTTTACCTTTGTCAGGTTCAGGATAATAAGCCAGATGAACTACAGAACCGACAACACGAAAGACAGGAATTACCTGAGGCCTGATATGCTGGGGCCCGATGAGCAGGAGAAGCTGCGCAAGGCGATGAAAACGGTAGAGGCATTTCAGAAATTCATCCAGGAGACCCAGCTCTTCGGACAGATGTTGTAGCGATGAGCATTATACAAAGCGTTTTCAGACAGCAACGCCAATGCCATTGTATGGAGGACTAGATGAAAGTAGTGGAACTTATGAACAAGAACGTGGTCACGTGCCATTCCTCAGAAAGGCTTAACGTCATTATCAACAAATTCGAGCTCTTTAATATCGCGGGAATGCCCGTGGTCGACAAGGGAAGGCTCATAGGCATCATCTGCCAGAGCGATATCCTCAAAGGGCTCAAGGCTGGCAGCATAGAGGAACTTGCCGTGAAGGACGTCATGGTCGGAGATGTTATAACCGCCCCTCCGACGGAGTCCGCCGTCAATATTGCAAAGATCATGATAGAAAAAAAGGTAAACAGGATCCCCATTATTGATAACGACAAGCTCGTCGGCATTGTGACAAGGGGCGATATCATAAAGGCTGTAGCTGAATGCGGATGAGGATATAGTCCAGAGTCCGGGGTTGGAAGTTCAGAATAAAAGCGACGAAGAACACAGGAGACATGGACGGTGAAGATAGATAAAGGAGTGGTCGAATATGTTGCACATCTCGGGAGGCTTGCCCTGGAGCCTAATGAGGTCGAATTATACACCTCCCAGCTAAACCGAATCCTCGAATACATGGACAGCCTCAATACCCTTGATACCGAGGGGGTAGAGTCTACAAGCCACGCGGTTCCCGTGACCTGCGTGTTAAGAGAGGATTTGGCGAAAGATTCCTTTAGCGTGGAGGAATCGATCCTGAATGCGCCGGAGAAGATCGGTTCATCCTTTAAGGTGCCACCGATCATTGAGGTGGAGGAATAGATAAAGCAGCGGACAGCTATCAGCTATCAGCCGACAGCGGCACACCTGTAGGTGGTAAAAAAGGAGTTTGTTCAATGTCCTGTGTTCGACGTTCAACGTTAAGACAAGGCAGACCGGAGAGACGAAATAAACTAAATGAACCAGATAGACTGGGGTCGCGGCTGATAGCTGATAGCTAAGAACAAGGAGATGTCGTGGAAGATATCCTGGAATTGACCATTGCACAGATAAGAGAGCTCCTTCAAAAAAGGAAAATAAGCTCCGTTGAGTTGACGAATTACTTTCTGGAAAGGATAAAAAGATTTGATGGGGACATTTCGTCATACATCAAAGTAACTGAAGAATATGCCCTTAAAATGGCCGGGGATGCTGATAAAAAGATTGCGGACGGCGAAAATGGTCAGCTTCTGGGGATTCCCCTCGGCATAAAAGACATATACTGCACGAAAGGCATAGAGACTACCTGTGCGTCACGGATATTAAAAGGCTTCATTCCCCCCTATGATGCGACTATCATCAGGAGGCTGAAGGACGAGGGATATGTCCACCTTGGAAGGCTTAATATGGATGAATTCGCCATGGGTTCATCAACTGAGAACTCATCCTTTCAGACCACAAAAAACCCCTGGGACCTGTCGCGCATTCCCGGCGGGTCAAGCGGCGGGTCAGCGGCGGCAACGGCGGCAGGCCTCTGCGCTGCGTCTATCGGGACGGATACGGGGGGTTCTATCCGCCAGCCCGCAGGCCTCTGCGGGGTTGTAGGTATGAAACCCACCTACGGCAGGGTCTCCCGATACGGCCTCATCGCCTTCGCTTCGTCTCTCGACCAGATAGGCCCCATTACCAGAAACGTAAGCGACTGCGCCACAATGATGAACGTAATCGCGGGTCATGATCCTATGGATTCCACATCGATCCCGCAGCCTGCGCCTGATTACCATGCCTTTATCGGAAAAGAAATAAAGGGCTTAAGGATAGGCATACCGAAGGAATATTTCAAGGGCGGGATGGAAAAAGACGTCAAGGAGGCAGTGGATGAATCGATAGCCTTGTTTGAAAGGCAGGGCGCTTCCATTGTAGATGTCTCGCTCACGCATACTGAATACGCGGTGGCGACCTACTACATCATATGCACCGCCGAGGCATCTTCCAATCTTGCGCGGTATGACGGGGTTAAATACGGGCTGCGGGAACCGGGAAAAGACATTATTGACATGTATAAGAGGACCAGGTTCAAAGGATTCGGCAGGGAAGTGAAGCGCCGGATCATTCTTGGGACATATGTCCTCTCATCGGGATACTACGATGCCTATTACAGGAAGGCCGGCAAGGTGAGGACGCTGATCAGAAACGACTTTGACGAGGCCTTCAAGGCATGCGACCTCATCGTAACGCCTGTTTCTCCCACAACTGCCTTCAAAATAGGCGAAAGGATGGAAGACCCCCTTGCCATGTATCTCTCGGACATCTTCACAATACCGGTGAATCTGGCGGGTCTGCCGGGGATGTCGGTGCCCTGCGGGTATGACGGCAAAGGTCTCCCTATAGGTTTACAGATCATAGGGAAGCCGCTTGATGAAGCCCTCATGATCCAGGCGGCATACGTTTTTGAGACGGAGCGGAAAGCAGTAAAGATGCCGGAGCGGTATAGATGAATGAACCAACCATCACGCCACGCACTGTCCGCAACTTCATGCGCGCCCTTCAAGGCATGGGCGTCGATAGCTACCTCTTCGACGAGGGAGACCGGATGACCCTCTCAAAACTCCGGAAAGAGGTGCGCCAATGCAGGAAATGCCCCCTTGCCGCAACGCGCAGGAACGTTGTCTTCGGTGAGGGCGACGCCAGGGCACGATTGGTCTTTGTCGGTGAAGCGCCTGGTGAAGAAGAGGATATGCAGGGAAGGCCCTTCGTAGGAAGGGCGGGCAAGCTTCTGGATCAGCTTATCGAGAGGATCGGCCTCGGCAGAGGCGATGTCTATGTCTGCAATGTTCTGAAATGCAGGCCGCCCGGCAACAGGGACCCTGAAGAGCAGGAAAGGGAGCTATGCAAGCATTATCTCTTCGCGCAGCTCGAGCTCATCAAACCGAAGATCATCTGCACCCTCGGCCGGCATGCCTACAACACGCTGCTCGGCGTTGATGAGCGGATCACCAGGATCCGCGGCGTGCTGACCACCTACCGCGGAACGCCGCTCCTCCCCACATACCATCCATCGTTCCTCCTGCGCAACCAGAACAGGGTCAATGAGGCCTGGGACGACATGGAGAAGCTGAGGCAGCTCCTTTAGTCTGTTGGTTGACATTCCTGTTTACTTTTATTAGTATCTTCATTTAAAACTCTTGACCAGAGGGGGTTTAATCGGTAATGAAAAGGATCTTAATAGCTATTATTAACAACGATAATAGTCCATACTACATCATATTGTTTTTTATCGCAGTGTCCCTCCTGTTCTCCTGTCTGTACTATGTGGCGCTGCCATTTCTGGACGGGCACCCTGCGCTTAAGCATAGCAGGTATGGTGCAGCGGGAGCTGCTTACATAACGTATCTGGATTGTTTTTATTTCAGCGTAACAACCCAGACGACAGTGGGGTATGGCGACATCGTGCCGGCCTCTGCGCCGGGAAAGATATGCAGTATAATCCAGGCCGTCTTCGGGTATTTCTATCTCGCTTTCTCCATATCCATATTCGCCTGCAAAGGCATAATACGGTCAAGAAAGTTTGAACTGTTGCTTCAATCTTACAGGAGGGACATAAAAGGAATAAATGAGTATATCGCAAATAATTAAACTGCGCCCTCCCACGGTGTCGTGTCGTACAGCAGCGTGGGCAACTGTTTTTGTTCTGTTCGCGAAATGTGCAATGGCAGCGGAAAGCGGGGAGAGCAACCTCGTCAGCAGCGTCGGCATCGCAATACTCGCGGCCACGATAATGTCTTTTGTCGGGCATCTGCTGAAGCAGCCGCTTCTGCTTGCATATATCGCTGCAGGCGTCTTCATAGGCCCGAACATAGGATTCGGTTTGGTGGCAAACCTGAACGATATAGAGACAATCTCCCATATTGGGCTCATTCTCCTCCTCTTCCTGATAGGCCTTGAAATAGATATGAAGAAGTTAAAGGAATCCGGTAAATCGCTTGTCGTAAGCGGCCTTTCTCAATTCATCATATGCGTTGTGCTCGGGCTTGCCTTTTTTAGTCTGCTGGGGTACGGCATCGGCGGCGGGAGGTATGACCTCCTATATCTTGCCGCCTGTTGCGCCCTGAGCAGCACGGCCATTGTCGTCAAGCTTCTCTACGGGAAGTTCGAGATCGATACCCTTGCAGGAAGGATAACATTGGGTGTCCTGGTGTTCCAGGATATATGGGCCATCATCCTGCTTGGAATCCAGCCGAACCTTACCGATCCACAGATATTGACGATCCTCTTTTCATTCATCAAGGGAGCGGCGCTCGTAGGGATCAGCCTGTTCTTCAGCAAATATATTCTTCCCCGCCTCTTCAGGGCCGTATCCAAGGTCCCGGAGCTTGTCCTGGTATCGTCGCTCGGCTGGTGTTTCTTTATATGCGGCCTGGCAGGATTTCTTGACCTCTCTCTTGAAATGGGCGCGCTGATCGCAGGGATCGCCATCTCGACCTTTCCCTATAACCTCGATGTAATCGCGAAAGTGATCAATATAAGGGATTTCTTTGTAACCCTCTTTTTTGTCGCGCTTGGCATGCAGATACCCAACCCATTGAACACCCCCGGTATCCTGGCAATTGCAGGGATCTCCTCCCTTTTTCTCATAGGCTCCAGGTTTTTATCCATATACCCCGCCCTCTATCTTCTCAAGAACGGCAACAGGGTCAGCATCCTCACGTCGATAAACCTCTCACAGATAAGCGAGTTCTCGCTCGTGATAACGGCGCTGGGATTGAAGGCCGGGCATATCGGCCAGGATGTCATGTCTGTAGTTATCTTTATCTTCGTAATAACCTCGGTAGTTTCGACATATATGATAAATTTCAGCGATACCTTGCAAAAGGCATGCAACACCGTACTGCAAAAAATAGGGTTAAAAGATATCGAGACGCAACGGGATGAGGATGAGGAGCAATCCGGCAAGGAGATCGCAATACTCGGGTTCCACCGCACGGCGAGCTCCTTTATACGCGAACTGATGGATATGAGCAAAAATTCCCCATTCGCGGCGCTGAAGGACAAGATCGTAGTCGTTGACTTCAATCCTGAGGTGCACTCAACGCTCCAGACGATGGGGATCAAGGTTATATACGGGGACATAAGCCACCCCGACACGCTCCACCATGCCGGCATCCACGGCGTTAAGCTGGTCATCTCAACGATACCGGACACTATATTGGTAGGAACGGACAACCTGAGGCTCATAAGTCAAATAAAAGATATCAGTCCCCATGCGAAAATAATCGTTACGGCCGAAAGCGTGCAAAGGGCTTTAAAGATGTACGCTGAGGGCGCTGACTATGTTCTTTTGCCGAGAGTGCTCACGGCAAAACATCTTATTTCCATGATCGACAAGGTACTATCAACAGACTGGCCGGACTTAAAAGACGCTCTGCACAATGAGGTCAGGGAGCTCGGAGAGCGGGGCGAGACCATTCGCTGAAATATAAAGATCAAACAGGTAAAGTGTGGCGCGGCCGGTCTTCTATCTTCCACCCTTTCGCTCTGTCCTTGGTGCCTCCCTCTTGGCCGGCCTCTCTCTGGGAGCCGCTGCAGATATCTGCATGCCTCCCCTTCCTGGCGATTGTGCAGGAGGCTCCACAGAAGGAGCCCTCACAGCCGGCTGCCTTTGAGGCATTGCAGAAGGGGTTTGCGCGGGTCGCTGCGCCGGAGATGATACCGTACGGGACCTTGTGGGCTGCTGCGCCGGAGATGATACCGTACGGGACCTTGTGGGCTGCTGCGCCGGAGGCGCCGCTGAAGTAGGCCGGGCGGACGAAAACGTCTGAGGCGTTGCCGGCAGGGTTCGCGTTCTCTGCATCGTAACAGCCGGGGATTGTGCCCTCTTTGTATCTTTTTCTATGTCGGCCCTCCTCGCCGGTACATCGGTCAAGCGGGCAGGTACAGACGGCTGCGCTTGAGGTATTGCCGCAGGGACACGCTGTTGCACTGTTGCCGTTTTTGCTTCCTGACGGGCAGCCGGGGCCGCAGGCATCTTGCCCTCTGCGCCGGTCTTTTGCAATTCTGTCATTGCGTAACGGGCGGATGCAGGCTGCCCTGTCGTTGGAGGAGTCACACCCCTCCTGAACGTTCCCCGCTGCAAATCCACCCTTCTTTCATGTACCTGCTTCAACCGGTTTACAGCATTTTCCGGGGCTGATATGTTGATCGGCCGGTTCTGAATCTGCGCTGCGTGATGATCGGTCTTCGGTATTCCCAATCCCTTACCGGCGATCTTTGCAGGCGGCTGTTTCTCTCTTGGTATATCTTTAATGACAGGCATGTGCGCTGCTTTCTCCGGCCTTATCTCCGGTGCGCCCATGATCATTTTCTCTTTCAGAAAGAGGTTTTCCCGTGGAGCCGGCTTTACCTGCCTGCCGGTCACGAATGTGTCCCTATGCACAGCGGCGATTGCGTTCTTGACGTGTATGTTCTTATATGCGGGCCGCCGGTTGACCGTAACGTTCTGCACCGTCACATTTTTTATATTGACGCTGTGCGGGCCGTAATGGCCGCGGCCATAATAGATCTCTCCCGGCGCAAGAGGCACCCAGGAAACGTATGTCGGGGTATGCACCCAGCCGACATATCCAGGGCCCCAGTATGCAAACCCTCTGCGCGGAGGTACCCAGCACCATCCCCGTGCCTTGATGAATGCCCACCTCCCGTAATGGTACGGCACCCACCCCCACGGCTCGTAGGAGATCCACACGTAATCGCCGCGCATCCATACCCACCTGCCGACCCTGTAAGGTGACCAGTCCTGTACGACGATAACCGTGGGCGTCCAGACATAGCCGTATTCCTGTTCGTATATCCACCTTCCGTTCTTATTGAGGTCATAAGAATAGGGCTTGAGCTCATCGGGAAGATAAGCCGTCGCATTCCCGGGCTCAGGCCTTGAAAACTCACGGTCCCTTGCCTTGTTCCACTGTTCCCATTCGTCAGCCGGGAGAAGCTTCGCGAGGACCGGGTACTGGGCATCTTTCTTCAGGGTCATCCTTTCCCCCGCGCCGATCCTCATCTGACCCGTACCGCGGTCTGCGTACAGCTCGCCTTGAAAAACAGAAACAGTCGAATCTTCGTTCTCAGCTATGTCAATCCTGAAAATAGAATTCCCGTGCGCAATAAAAGATGCGGCAGGGGTTTCTACAATAACAGGTTTTCCCTTTTCAACAATTACATTTCCATATACGCTTCCCGCTCCCAGATAAAACCGCGGCTGCGTGTCCCCTGGTGCTGGCATCTCCAAAAAGGTGTCTCTGCCGAGCCGGACGATCGCACCATTTCTTAAAAACAGTTCAGCCTTTCCGTTATCAGGCACCCATATCTGATCGCTGTCCCTTAAGGGCATGTTGATCGATGCCGGGAGCCATTCTTTTGCATCTCCTGTTTTTACCTGCACATCCCCCTCCAGATACCGCAGGTGTATCTCTCCGGGGTCGACAGAATATCCTTGCAGAGGAAGTGCGATGGCGCATATTATACAAAACAACGCTGCGATATGTTTCATTGTAACGCCTCCTTTACACATTCTGCATGTCTTTATCAAAGCAATATGCATGCCAGCGCGCGGCAACTATAATACATTGATTATAATAGGTTTTATTACAGGGAGACCGTTGCTGCAGTACATAATTGTCGAAACGGGGCTTTTCTCATCGACAATTTTGTCTATATAGAGAGAATCTAAGTCTTAATATCTCAGAACAACCGTCGCAAGGCGTGGAAGTCAAATTCATCCCCCTCACCCTGACCCTCTCCCGCAGGGGGAGAGGGGAACTGCAGGTGATCTTTTCCCGGCGAGGGGGGAGGGAATATTCTTGCTACGGCCCTTTGCCGTCAGGTGAAGAGGAAATGTTGTTGCCACGTACCGCTTCTTGCCCTCTCCCGCAGGTGGAGAGGGGATTATGGGCTATTTCAGCAGCTTTGCTGCCACCGTCTCCAGCGCATCCTTCTTAACGGCAACAGGGTAAAGCGCAACGAGGAGCACACACACAAAGCAGGGCAGGGAAAAAAGCATAAAGAACTGGCTTACGCTGAGGTCTGTCATCTGTATTGCTCCGCCTACGATAGGCCCGCTTATCGATCCGATCCTCCCCATTGCATAGGCCCATCCCGCACCGGTCGACCGGATGTGGGTAGGATAGGTCTCGCCAGCTACGACGTGAAGTGCCACAGGGACGCTCACCACAAAAACTCCTGTTGCCAATCCGGCAACATAAAGGGCTGCTTCGGACGTCACCGCCCCGAACCAGATGATGGACAACCCTCCCAGGAAATAGGTAAGACAGAGGCCCCGCTTCCTGCCAAAGATATCAAGGATGCAGCCCAGAAAAAAACCGCCTACAGTAGACCCGATGGCCTGCACGATTCCGTAGCTGAAGCTTTTTTCCAGCGAAAAACCTGCATTGGCGAGGAGCGTAGGCAGCCAGGTAGAGAGCCCATAGATGGCGAGGAAGTTGAAGAGGTAGCTGCACCACACCAGCAAGGTCATGCCTCGCAGTCCAGGACGAAAAAGCTCTCTCAGCTTGCCCTTTTGCTCTGTGACCGGCTGCGCAAAGTTCTCAGGTTTCCAATCCTTCTGGTCGAAACGACTCATTCTCTCTACCCTTTTTATCTCCTTCAGCGCTTCATCATACCGCATCTTGCCTGCGAGAAATCGAATTGATTCCGGCAGGTAACGATGGAGTATAGGGAGTAAAAACACCGGGAGAAACCCGAAAAGAAGCACCACGCGCCATCCGTAATCTGATATTAACGCCGTGCCGACAAGTCCCGCTAAGGCCCATCCGAGAGTAAAACCGCCGGCCGCTGCAGTAAGCAGCCTGGCCCTGATCGCGGCAGGAGCAAATTCCGAAACTATCGTTGAAGAAAGCGGCACCGCCCCGCCTATCCCCAGGCCCGCGATCAAACGCAGCAGGCAAAACACCTCGTAGTTGGGAGCGAAATAGGCAGCGCTGCTGAAGACAGACAGCGATGCAACGGCCAGCATGATGGTCTTCTTTCTTCCTATGCGGTCCGATGCCATCCCGAACCCGATGGCGCCAAGCATGAGGCCGAAATGGCTCGCCGACATCATGGTCCCTGCAGCAAGGGGCGTCAGGTGCCATTCCTTTAGCGCAAGCGGCACGACATACGCAACGACCTGTGAATTGTAGCCCCCGGCGATGAATATGAGGCCTATGAGGGTGGTTAGAATTACATGGAAGCGGTTGAACTTAAGTTTGTCGAGCCAATCAAATACCAGGATTGTCGGATTCATGTCTTATATTTCCTCCTCTGGGATTGAAGGCCCATTACAGAACGTATTGTATAACAAGGTGCGGGTAGCCCCTGCCGCCCGCACCTTTATAGCGCCTTTCAGCTTTCTTTAATAACCCTCTTTGCCTTCCCTTCGAACCTCGGCAAGCTCCCCGGGTCGACAAGCTCGATGTCGGCGGTAACCTTTATATTGTAGACGATGCTTTCCGACAACTGTCTTACAGCATTTTTGGCCTCTTCGTCTGATACGGCGGTTGATGCCGGCTCCACCTTTATTTTCATTCTTTTCCCGGTGCCCTGCTTGGGGATGATCAACTGATACTCGTTCGCAAACGTCGGGATGCCCCTGATGAAATTCTCGATCGCTGAGGGGAAAATGTTTACCCCGCCAAAGGTGAACATATCGTCGGCCCTTCCCAGAACGCCACCGTCCATGCGCAGGAACGTCCTTCCGCAATCGCACTTCTTATAATTGAATTTTACAAGGTCCTTTGTCTTGTAGCGGATGAGCGGCGCGCTCTCGCAGAACAGATTGGAGAGCACAAGCTCGCCGGCCTCACCTTCGGCTGCCGGCTTGCCGGTCTCTGTATCGAGGGATTCAGGCAGGAACATCCCCTCTGACATGTGAGTGCCTTTCTGCGCTACACACTCAAATCCAAAGTTCGTTATCTCGGTACTCCCTATATCATCGTAATTCTTTGCTCCATACAGTTTTTCCACGAGCTGTTTTGTCGCAGGGACCTGTGCGCCGGGCTCGCCCGCGGTGACAACGATCCTTACTTTTGAATTAGAAAGATCGACCCCCATCTTCTGCGCTAATTCACCCAAGTAAATAACGTAGGTGGGCGTTCCGCAGACAATGGTCGCCCCCCAGTCAATGATGCTTTTCACGCGCGCATCAGAGCTTTGGCCGCCGCCCGGGACGATGGTGATCTCGTGCTGCTCCATCGCAGACTGGATCCCCCACCAGGCGATAAACGTTCCGTAGGTGAACGGGAAGAATGCGACATCCTTGCTCTCCATGCCATAGCCATATATATAATAGCTGAATTGTTCATAAAACGTTTTGAACCAATCCTTTTTGCTGAAGGGGATCTTAAGAGGCTTGCCGGTGGTTCCCGATGTCTGAAAGACCCTCGTCGCCTTCTCCGGCTTGATACACGGAAAATCGCCGAATATTGGATGTTCTTCCTGCGATTTCAGCAGCTCCTGCTTTGTCGTAAAGGGAACCCGTCTCACATCGTCCATAGTCTTGATGTCATTGGGCACCACTCCTGCTGCCTTAAATTTTCTCTTGTAAAAGGGACTTTTCTCTATGACATACTTCATCTGTTTCCTGAAATATTTCAACTGTCTTTTTTCCAGCTCTTCCCGTGGCAATGTTTCTATTTCCGGCTTCCACATCTTTACCTTTGCCATAAAAACCTCCTTATATTAGGTCAATAAACTTTACTTTAATATTATCAAAATACTTGCCCTACAATCATTGTCGCATTTAATAACTTATTAAGAAAGATATCGGCATATTTATATATTGTATATATTCCTTGGCATTCTGTAAACTTTAGGAAAGACACAATTGTAGCCCCCCCCTCACACCGGGAATGTTGTGGCGGTTGTACTTCACCCCGGCAGGCGTGAAGTACAACCGCTCAATAACTATTGCACCATACAGTCTATTGGTATGCAGTAGGTATCTTTCTTGTCTTCTCCTGTTCTTTCCAGTAAGCTATGCGTTCCTTTATGAACTTTATCCAGCCGTCAACCTCTGCCGCCTTGAAACCCTTGGAGACCATGTCCTTCTTGTAATCATCAATTACCGGCTGTACGGCCTTTACCCACCTCTGGATCTCTGTATCAGGAATGGGTATGGTCTGGCCGCCCTGTTTGTCGAAGAATTCTTTGCCGTCGAGGTCTGTTTTGTTCCACTCCACCGCCCAGATATCTATGTAGGTCTTCGCTGTTTCGTCAATGACCTTCTGTGCCTCTTTCGGGAGGCTGTTCCATTTGTTCTTGTTGAAGATCACATAGAAGGTATAGCCGCTGCCTGCCTGCCATGCTACACTGTGATACTTTAAGACTTCGCCTGTTCTGAAGCTCTTCAACTGCTCATAGGGGCCCATATTGCCGTCAATAACGCCCCTTTTCAGGGATTCGTACATATCCATCATCTCGATGGGTGTTGTGGTGGCGCCAAGCGCCTTTACTACATCTCCGCTCCTGCCGGTGCCCCTGATCTTCATCCCCTTCAGGTCTTCCAGCGTCTTGACCGGCTTCTTAAGCGTCTGTATCGTCGATGGCGTGCTGGCGCTGAAGATGAGGGGATGGTATGCGTCCCACTCTTTGGGTTTGAACTTGTCATAGAAATCGTTGATCACATGGGTGAGTATGAAGCTGCTCGAAGCGCCGAGAGGCAATTCGGTAAGCTCCATCACAGGGAACCTGCCCCTTGAGTATGAGCAGTGCGCAAGGCCCATATCGGCAACACCAGAGGCTACGCCGGCGGCCATCTGGGGCGCCTTGAGGAGCGTGCCGGCAGGATACTGGGTAATCTCCACCTTACCGGCAAGCTTCTTGTTCACCTCTTCGCAGAACTTGCCCATCACGATCGTATTGGTATGCATGATAGGCATGTAGTTCGCAAACTTGATCTTAATCACCTCAGCCGTGCCGGACGCAGCAAAGAAAAACGAAAAAACCGCAACAACAAAAACCACCGCTAACACCTTTCTTGCCATTTCTAAACCTCCTTTAGTTTTTTGTATATCATAGTGCAACATGTTGCCTTTTTGATCAGGCTTCTCCCCGTTGCCTCTCATTTGTAAACAAGTGAAGGAAGCCAGAGTGAAAGCTGCGGGAAGAAGAAGAGGATAAGCCAGCAGATAAAGAGAGAGATCAGGAACGGTGCGCAGCCTTTGTATATAGTCCACAAAGGCACCTTGGTAATATTCTTCACCACAAAGACGCAGATAGCCACCGGAGGGATGATCATGCCGACCATGATGATGACGCAGATGATGACAGCAAACCAGATCGGGTCAAACCCAAGCTTGATGACGGTCGGATAAAAAATGGGGAGGGCAAGGATCATGAACGCAAGGTCTTCAATGAAAGAACCGCCCAGCTCGAAGATAATACAGATGCCGAAGAGGATAATATACCGGTTGATCGGCAGCCCTACAAGCCATTCTGCCGTCTTCTGAGGGATATTGGTGACTGCAATAAAATGGCCGAGCACCGCGGAGCCCACAAGGAGCATGAGGAACATACCGGCGGTACGGATCGCCTCGCTGAGCGATTCCAGATATTTTTTGAAGGTGATATCGCGCATTACCGCCGCCAGAAGCAATACCGCAAAGGCCCCCACAGCGCCTGCCTCCGACGGGGTAAAAAACCCCTTCATGATCCCTCCTATCATGAGGATAAAGATAAGGAAAACCCATACTACCTCCGGCAGGCTGCGCATCCTCTCCTTCCATGTTGCACGGTCCGACACAGGGGCGACCGCCGGGTTGATCTTCACCCACCCGTAGACGATCCCCATAAAGAAAACAGCTATGATGATCGCGGGGACTATGCCTGCGAGAAAAAGCTTTCCTATGGACTGCTCGGTGATAACGCCGTAAAGAATGAGGACCACGCTTGGAGGTATGAGGCACCCTAGCGTCCCCACGGTGGCAATGGTTCCCGTCGAGAGCTTTTCGTCGTATTTGTATCGCTCCATTTCGGGCATCGCGACGCTTGCAAAGGTTGCCGTCGTGGCCGTGGCAGAGCCGCAGATCGCCTTAAAGGCGCTGCCACCGACAATGGTGGCCATTGCAAGACCGCCGGGGATATGGCCGATGAACTTGTGCGAACAGTCATAGAGCCTCTTCGCGATACCGGCATGAAAACCGATCTGGCCCATCATGATAAAGAGGGGGAAGACCGTGTAACCGTAATTGGTAATGACATCGAACATGTCCCTGGCCAGAAGGTTCATGGCCGAAGGAATTCCATTAAGGTACGCAAAACCCACAAACCCCGCGATCGCCATTGCGAAACCCAGTTCAATACCCGTTGCAAAAAGGAGCAGGAGCACAAAGAGCATTATGATGCCGATCGTTATCTCATTCATATTGACCTCTCCATATTTTCACAATGTCATTGACAAATACCAGGCACTCAATAAAGCAGCAGACCCCCACGCCATAGGCGACCGGATAAAAGGGAAGCTGGATGGTCGGCGACACCTCGCCTGATGCGCGGAATTCGTTGCCTGCACCGAAAAGGTTATACCCGATGAACAGGAAAAGAAGGAAGCAGAGAACCCTGGTGAAGGTATTCAACAGGTCCCTTCTCTTCGGGGTAAGCCGTTCAATAATAACTTCCATGAAAACGTGCCCCCTTTCGTAGGACACCTTCGGGATGGTAAAACCGACCACCAGCGCTAGCGCTAAGGCCACAACCTCATAGGTACCGATAATGGGGTGTCCGAATGCGCGCATGGTAACATCGGCGACCGTCAGCAGCATCATAAAGGTAAGCGCTGCGCTACCTATATAATTGAGTATCTTCGTTACGATCTTGAGAAAACCGTCAAGCCTGTTATGCATTATGCCTCCTTTCTCACAACTCCCGTTTCATGGTTGGTGTATAGAACAAAGAACAGTGGTAATGTAATAGATGAGATTGTTTGTATTGACGTGTCGGTAACTGCACAATACGCTTCAGGCAACCTTTCTCCCCCCTGAAGTCCGCACATAAGGATGCTAAGTGCCGGACCGGTGCTGGTTAATCCCTTATTAATACGTATGTTGTATGTGCTCTTCTACATCTTGCCGTGTCAAATGCGTGGCCTTAACAAAGGCGGATTAAGAAAAATTATCTTTGATTATGTTTAATAGCAAATTCTATGCCAAATTACCGTACCTGTGAAAAGGTTTATAACTACAGGTTATTATGAGATTTAACCCAAAAAATGCAATTGCAATAGACATACCTACGTTATAAAGCCCATCAAGGCTTTTCCTCACTTCTTATCAGAACGACCATTGTTGGTGCGGTTTCTTGGCCCACCTCCGGTTTGGTTGCCT
>Ga0209201_1000888_pt1 | contig 38344 bp, 29 predicted proteins | sample AD_UKC055_MetaG_FD_184411 | JGI IMG/M metagenome (GOLD analysis project Ga0209201, IMG submission 184411) | Active sludge microbial communities of municipal wastewater-treating anaerobic digesters from USA - AD_UKC055_MetaG (SPAdes) (version 2) | ecosystem: Engineered > Bioreactor > Anaerobic >... | reverse complement strand
GAACTTTACTACCTGACCGGTATTCAATTACTGCCTTTTAATACTCTTTTTCAGCTTTATGCCCTGCAGAAGGAAAATCCTGGCTGGTTGGAGCTGGCTGAAAAGATACTTTTTATGCCTGACCTGCTCAACTTCCTTTTAACTGGCAATAGAGTTACCGATCTGACCATTGCTTCTACCTCCCAGCTATTGTCGTCCATCAACCGTCAGTGGTTGCCCGGGCTTCTGGAGCGGATAGGAATTCAAAGTCAGCTATTACCCCAAATAAATCAGCCAGGGCAAACTCTTGGCAGGCTCTCCTCCTGGCTGTTAGCAGAAGGGCTGCCTGAGCTGACCGTTGTTCAGGTGGCCGGCCATGATACAGCTTCTGCTGTCGCCGCCGTCCCCGCTCAGGGAGATAGCTGGGTTTATATCAGTTCTGGTACCTGGTCACTGGTCGGAGTTGAACTGGATCAACCGGTCATCAATGAGCGATCTTTCCGGGCTAATTTTACCAATGAAAGCGGCCTGGGAAACACCATTCGGTTTCTTAAGAATGTCAACGGGCTGTGGCTTCTTCAACAGTGTCGGAAAATCTGGTGCCGTCAGAAGGATTTGACTTATAAGCAGTTGACCGAAATGGCTGAAAAGGCCAGGCCCTTTGCCCTTTTTTTCGATCCTGATGATCCGCTTTTCCTGAATCCGACCAATATGGTCGAGGCACTAGCCGACTATGCCGGCCAGACTGGCCAGACTGCCCCCGAAGACCCGGGAGAAATGACGCGAGCCATTTTAGAAAACCTGGCCTTGAAATACAGGCTGGTAATTGATGAACTGGAAGCTCTGACCGGCCAGAATTTCAGGGTGGTCCATATCATAGGTGGTGGCTCAAAAAATGATCTTTTGAATCAATTCACAGCTGAGGCAACTGGCAGGCTGGTTTTAGCCGGACCGGAAGAAGCTTCTTCCATCGGGAATATTCTGACCCAGGCTCTGGCTTTCGGTCAGCTTAAAAACCGTCTGGAAATCAGGGAGACCGTCAGACAATCATTTGATATAAAGGAATTCAGACCACACTCACCAGAAATATGGGAAAAAGCCCGAGCTGAGTTTAAAGCCAGGCTGGCGGAGGCTCGACAGCAGGCCGGCTCTTTACTTCCTTGACAGCAGGCAGTCAAAATTATAAGAACTATTATGCAGGAGGGTTGAAGTAATGGATAACGCTTCAGTCGAAAAAAAATATAACGAAGCCAGGGAGATACTGGCCGAAACAGGAGTCAAGGCTGATGAGGCTTTACAAAAGCTCGAAGCTTATCAGCTGTCCATTCACTGCTGGCAGGGGGATGATCTTAGAGGCTTTGAACAGGCCACCTCAGAGCTAAGCGGTTCGGGTTTACAGGTTACCGGTAATTATCCTGGCAGACCAAGAAATGTAGAGGAGCTCAGACAGGATCTGGAGAAGGCCCTATCTTTAATCCCCGGGCGCCATCGTCTTAATCTTCATTCTATTTACGGGGAATTTGATGGCCCTGTTGAAAGGAATGAGTATGAACCAGGCCATTTTCGGGGTTGGCTGGATTGGGCTAAAGTCCACGATTTGAAGCTCGACTTTAATGCCACCTGCTTTGCTCATCCCCGGGCAGCCAGCGGGTTGACCCTGAGTCATCCCGGAAAAGAAATCAGAAAATTCTGGGTAGAACACGTTAAGGCCTGTCGCAAGATAGCGGCCTTTTTCGGACGTGAGCTCAAATCTTGCTCTATCCACAATCTCTGGATTCCAGACGGACTGAAAGACTGGCCGTCTAACCGCTGGCTTTACCGTCGCTTACTTTTTGAGTCCCTTGAGGAAATATTTGAAACTGAATACAGCCAGACCCAACTCAAAGATTCTCTGGAGAGCAAGCTGTTTGGTTTGGGCAGTGAAGCTTACGTCGTCGGTTCTCACGAATTTTACCTGACCTATGCCCTGAAAAAGGGCAAGATGGTTTGCCTGGATCTCGGTCATTTTCATCCGACTGAATCTATAGCCGATAAGATTTCAGCCATCATGACCGGCGGTGGGGAGCTACTTCTTCACCTCAGTCGGGGTGTTAGATGGGATTCAGACCACGTCGTTCTGCTGAATGACGAACTGGAAGCCCTGAGCGAAGAAATAGTGGCCGTTCCCAATCCGGATAGAATACATCTGGCCCTGGATTATTTTGATGCCTCCATGAATCGGGTCGGAGCCTGGGTTCTGGGAGCCAGGGCGGTCATCCGGAGTTTGCTCAGGGCGCTCCTTCTGCCTAAAAAGCAGCTGGAGGAAGCTGAACTTAAAGGAGATAATCTCGGAAAGCTTTACTGGCGACAATACGCCCGGGATTTACCTGTTGGCTCAGTCTGGGACTATTATTGCTTGACGCATCAGGTTCCTCTGGAAAACCAGTGGCTGGAGCCAATCAAAGAATATGAAAAGGCTGTCCTGTGTAAAAGAAATTGAAACCTGCCCGCAGGTCCGACTGCTGAAAATAGGCCTGAACAGAGCGGCAGTCAAATAAGGGTTTAAGATTCAGTCAGAAACAGCAGGGTTTGACTGAGAGCTCCCTGGTGGATTAAACTAATCGAGCAAAGGTTAATTATTATGCTGCCTGAAGACACAAAACCGGCCAAGGCGGTTGGGGAAGAAAAAGCCGATCCCCAGGCGGTCCAGAAGGTCAAAGAACTGGTTTTATCTCTCGCCAATACTATCTCGGCTCTTAAAATTTTCCCGCCCGAGCATGCTTCTGCTATTCATTTCCGTCAGGATTTTATCTCCAAACTAAAGACCTTTCTCGACAATTACCAGAGACTCGAACTGAGTATCAGCGAGTTTGGCTTTTATTACCAGGATAAACTGGTCTATCAGGATGAGATTTCCAGCAAAAGTCTGCCATTTTTTTTCTTTAAGGACGGCCTGCGTCTGCTGGCTTTTTACCAGGGAATGGATGACGAGGAAATAAGTGATTTCCTGGACATCATCAGAACTGAATCAGCCAAGCCGACAGATGAATCAGATGTGGTTAATGCCCTCTGGCTCAAGGATTTTCCGAATCTTCAGTACTATGCACCCGAAGAATTCATAGAAAGCCGTATCCTGGAAGAAAGAACCGAAAGCCTTTCGAAACGTGGTCTGCAAGTTATCCCTCAGGAGCTGGCCGGGAAAGTTGTGGATATTAAGGTTGACCGCCAGCAACTTTTTTCCGGACGCTTAGAATTAAGGCCCGAAGAAAAGCAGGCGATCAATGCTTTCGTCGATGAAGAAGTGCCTGAGCTACCTGAAAACTGGCAGCAGAACTTTGCCTTTGAAGCTGAGGGAGCAGAAAGCGGTACAGGCACTGGCCAGGCTGATCAGCCAGCTAATCTGGCGGTAAAATTACCGGTCTCCCTGCAGTTAACTGAAGAAGAACTTAGCCAGCTCAATCGTTTGCTTGAAAGAAATAGAAAACTATCGCCTGAAGAAGAATTTATAAATCTGATGCTGGAGATTATGGCTCTTGAAGACAATGAGAAACAATTTGAGACCAACCTCAATATCCTGGAAGATTTCTATCTCGAAAATATCAAAAGTGGTCATTTTAATATTCCAATTATTTTGAATCGAAAAATCAAGGAATTACGGACGCTGCTGGCCTCCAGTCCAGATGATCGCCCCAGTCAGCTGGATGCTTTTCTGGCCAGAACAGCTGATTTAAAAATTTTGGATGAAATCAGAAAACTCGTTGACAATAAGGTTCAACTAAATTATGAAGCTCTGTATGAATATCTGGTTCAGTTTGAGGAGGCAGCCGTTCCTTTCCTGGCAGAAATGTATGAAAAAGTTGAAAATCAGGCTTTCAGAAATCTGGTTAGAGGATTTTTTCAGGAAAAAATGGCAACCGACCCGGGGTTGGTTGCTTCTCAGCTGGATGAGCAAAAACCACAGTTGACCTCGGTCCTTATCGACCTGATGGAAGAACAGCCAGCTAAAAAAATCATTCCTTATTTCACTTCTTTTCTGGCCATGAGCAGCCGGGAGTTGAAGCTCAAAGCGGTGGAAGCACTGGCCTCGTTTAATGATGAGCTGGCTAACAAAATCCTGATGGCCTTCATGAATGATAAGGACCAGGAAGTCAGATTAAAAGCTACCACCAATTTGAAGTTTCTCGGCGATACTTCCCGCCTTGGTCAGCTGATGGCCGAGGTCTTCACCCCTAAATTCAGAGCCAGAAGCTTTGAAGAAAAAAAGGCTCTGTTTGAGTTTCTTGGCCGGACAAAAAGCGAGGAAGCTTTTAAGTTTCTCAAAAAGATATTTTTAAAAAAATCATGGCGTCGAAGTACGACTGAGTTGAAGATCTGTGCTGTTGCCGGTCTGGAAAAGATGGGCTCAAAAGAAGCCATTGACCTGCTGCGGCGCGGAGAACACTTCTTTAACCGCCAGGTGCGGGAAGCCTCGGCTGAAGCCCTGGTCCGGCTGGCTCTAAAAAATTCTTGAGGTCAAAATGATAGAAGAAAAGGAAAAAACGGAAGAAGAGGAAAAACAGGCTGAATCAGGTGAGACAGGCCTTCCGATTCAAAAGCTGGCTATTAATTTTCTGACCAGGTTTTATATTGTCTTTAAAATCCTTAAACTTTATGCTGAAAATAACGAGCTCATTGAAGAACAGACCACCCTTCTCATGGAAGACCTCAACCGGCTCAAAGCAGCTGAGCCTGAGGTAAAGTTCAGAATTAAGCAGGAATCAATTTTCTTTAATCAGCAGCGTCTAAAATTCTCGCTGGGTAATTACCACATTTTCAAATTTTTGCTGGAGGAATTTAGAAAACGCGAAATAGGACAATTTGAATTTTCACCTGATATCAGCCGCCAGGAGCTGACCAGAGCCCTGGCCATTCTCTGCCAGAAAAGAACCGAAGCGCAGCCTTACGAGGCTATTCAGGCTGAACTGCAGGGCAATCAAATCACCGGGCTGACCCTGGAAAAGATGCAGGCATCGGAAAGATTGCTCAGTCCGGAAAAAAGTTCAGCCCGGCTGTATTTTTTAAGTATTCTTCATTTGCGGGAAATTTCTGAGCGGCAAAAAGATAATGAAAAGATCAGGCTTAATACCACCAGGCGTTTGATTCAGTCTATCTTTAATCACCTCATAGATAATGAATCCTTTCTGCTCGGCCTGACCAACATCAAAAACCACGATGAATATACCCTCAATCATTCGGTCAATGTCAGCCTGCTGGCCATCGCTCTGGGCCGAAGACTGGGACTCAGCCGGGTGGAACTGGTCGATCTGGGGCTGGCCGCTTTTTTCCATGATCTGGGGAAAATTGAGACACCACTCGAAATATTGAATAAACCGGGCCAACTAACCGAAGAAGAGAGAAAAATAATGGAGCTCCATCCCCACCAGGGTGCGGAAAAACTTGTCCAGCTAAAAGAGTTCAGACGGCTGCCTATTTCAGCCATCCACGTAGCCATGGAGCATCATATCAAAGAAGATCTAAGCGGTTATCCTCACTTTAAAATCAAACAAGACGTAAATCTTTACAGCCGGATCGTCAAGGTCTGTGATTTTTTTGATGCTATTACTACCAAAAGAGTCTACCGTAAAAAGGTTTTTACCCGGGCTGAAGCGCTGAGCCTGATGCTCGAGCAAGGCAGAACAGAATTCAACCCGGTTATTCTGAAGGCTTTTGTTCAAATGATGGGCATTTTCCCGGTGGGGTCAGTAGTGCTGCTCAATACCGGAGAAATCGGACTGGTCACAGCTGTCAACCAGGAATTGAAATTTCTCCTCAGACCAAGAGTCAAAATCATTGTTGATGCTGCTGGAAACAAGATTGATGGCGAGCTGGTGGATTTAACAGAAATCGACCTCGAGAACAGAAAATACAAAAGAACTATTGTCAAAGAAATCAATCCGGATGAATACGGCCTTAATGTAGCTGATTATTTTCTGGCTGAGGCTGAAGCCTGAAATTGATAAGATGATTGGAATTGGAGCCAAGAATGAGTCTTCAAGCACCATTTAATCTCAAGGTAGAATATTTAAAAGAGGAAGTCATTGTTGACCATCCCCGGCCAAAATTTTTCTGGCAGGTCAAAGGCAACTACCGGGGAGACGGGCAAACTGCCTATCAGATTATCCTGTCTTCTGAACCTGAACTTGTCGAGCGCGAAATCGGCGATTTATGGGACAGCGGCCGGGTAGAATCAAGCGCCAGCAGCCGCATTCCCTATGATGGAGAGGAACTGCTGAGCTGCCAGAAATATTACTGGCGCGTTCGCTGGTGGAACTCGGCTGGCGAGGTCAGTCCTTACAGCGATATATCTTCTCTATCTACCGGCTTTATGGGGAGTACAAAATTTAAGGCCAGCTGGATCACCAGTCCTCAACCGGAAAGTTATAATGGCCAGAAAACAATTCTTCTTGGCCAGGAAGAACAGCCTGATCTTGAGTACAAAGCTATCTATCTGAGAAAGGAATTTTCCAGCCCCGGGCCAGCCAGCCGGGCCACAATTTATATCTGCGGATTGGGCCACTATGAGCTTTATATTAATGGTGAGAGAGTTGGTGAACGGGTGCTCGACCCATGTTGGTCTGATTACCAGCAGATTGCTTATTATTCCGTTTACGAGGTTACTAACTTAATTCGTGCTCAAAACGCTATCGGTGTCATTCTGGGCAATGGCCGGCATATTAAGAAATACGGCTATGATTGCCCCAAACTTATTTTTAAAATGGAGATTTATTATGCTGGAGGTGGCTATGATCTGATCTCCAGTGACCGCAGCTGGAAAGCCTCTTCCGGGCCACTTCGCGAAAATGGTCTTTATTTCGGCGAAAATTACGACCGCCGCCTGGAACAGCCAGGCTGGAATCTGGCCGGATTCGATGATGAGAACTGGGAAAAAGTGGTGGAGGTAAAAGGGCCGCCGCTTATCGCCCAGGATATCCCGCCAATTAAAATAATAGAGAAACTCAAGCCTAAAAAAATAAGTTCACCGCAACCGGGTGTCTATATTTTTGATTTTGGCCAGAACATTTCTGGCTGGGCTAAATTAAAAGCCAGAGGACCTGAGGGGACAGAAATTCGTTTGAGATTCGGTGAGCTTCTGCTGCCCGATGGCAGCTTAAACACTGCTACCAATGATCAGGCCCGAGCCACAGATATTGTTGTTCTAAACGGCCAGGGGGAGGAAATCTATGAGCCAAGATTCACCTACCACGGTTTCAGATACGTCGAGCTGACTGGCTTCCCGGGAGAACCAACCGCAGATACTCTTGAGGCCCGCTTCGTTCATTCCGCCGTTGAACCTGTTGGTCACTTCGAATGTTCGAATCCTTTGATTAACAGCATCCATAAATGCGTTGTGGCCAGCCAGCGGTCCAACCTGATGAGTATTCCCACTGACTGCCCCCAGAGAGATGAGCGTCATGGCTGGTTGGCTGATGCTGCTATGACTATGGAAGAAGCCTGCTTTAATTTTGATCTATCTGCTTTTTACCAGCACTTCCTGCAACTTATCAGGCTGGCCCAGAAAGAGGACGGCAGTTTGCCGGATTTTGTACCTCCTTACAATTCTTCTGTCTATCCGGCCGATCCAGCCTGGGGTTCAGCCTATATCAGCCTCTGCTGGCAGATTTATATGTTTTATGGCGATCGGGAAATACTTCAGAAACACTACCAGGGCCTGAAAAATTACCTTGATTTTCTAAAACAAAAAGCCAGTGGTCACCTCTTAACCGGATTGGGCAAATATGGTGATTGGTGTCAGCCAGGCAGCCTGGTCGCCAAGAAAACCCCGCTCGATCTGGTTTCCACCTGCTTTTACTACCATGATGTCCTCCTGTTTTCAGACATCTGCGAACGACTTGGACGTCAGACCGAAAGCCGCGAATATAAAGAACTCGCTTCCCAGATAAAAAGCGCTTTTAACCGGGCTTTTCTGGGAAACGGTCAGTATAAAGCCCTGAGACAGGGTCCGATTGACCGGCTGCCTGACCAGACAGCTAATATTTTGCCTCTATACCTCGACCTGGTTCCTCCAGAAGACACGGATAAAGTCCTGGAGAGTTTACTCACCTCCATTATCAGTCATCATGATTATCACCTGGACACCGGTTTGCTGGGCACCCGCTTCTTGCTTGATGTCCTGAGCAGGTTTAACCGCCAGGATGTGGCTCTGAAAATAATTCTCCAGGAAAGCTATCCGGGCTGGGGTTATATGCTCAAAGAGGGAGCAACTACCTTATGGGAAAGATGGGAAAAACTGACCGGCCCGGGAATGAACTCCCATAACCATATCATGTTCGGCAGTGTCGATGCCTGGTTTTATAAAAATCTGGCGGGCCTGGAACTCATCGAGCCTGGCTGGAGCACCTTTAAGATAAAACCGTTTGTGCCTGAAGAAATAGATCAGGTACAGGCCAGGCTGGCCACTATCCGGGGAGAAATTTCTGTTTTCTGGCAAAAATCAGATTCTATTTTCAACCTTGAATTAGAAATCCCGACTGGCAGCCGGGCCAGGCTCTTTCTGCCTGTCCTCTGGTCTGAATTTCGGATTTCAGAGCATAAAGAAAAAGAGCTTATCCTCTGGGATCAGGGAACCTATGTCAACCGGGAAAATGACGATGGTATTTCCCGGGAAGATATTAATGAGCAGCCTGTTTTCTGGCTTGATTCTGGTTCCTATCTCTTTCGGATGGAAAAAATCTAAACAGCGAATTTAATTTCCTGAACAGTCACTTACTTATTTGCCTGCCAACCAGTTATTTACCAGAATTTCTTGAAAATCCTGGCGGCCTGTTGATAAGCTTCGATGGTTTTTTCAAGGTCTTCTTCAGTATGGGCGGTGGACAGACAGCCACCACCATGAACAACATGTACTCCATTAATCAACAAGGCCAGTTTTAAAGCTTCTTCCCGCAGGAAAACATCCGATCTGGCCGGATCCCAGATATCCTCCGGATAGGAATAACTGATATTGTCTTTTTCAGGAAAATTGACCATAAAAAAGGAACTGCCGTTAACAGCTATGTGTCCACCACCGGTACAGACCACTTTCAGTCCTTCAGCGGCAAAGGCCCTTTCAATACCCTGTCTTAAGCTGGTCGCTAATTGCCCGATTCTCGGATATATTTCTTTTTCATGGCTGCTAAGATAGCCGAGCATGGCCAGACCGGCTCGCATATATTCTTCATGGGCTGAGAAAGTCCCGCCTTCAAAGTTAACGCGCAGTCCACTGACCCCGGCTCGCTCACAATTCTCCATGATCCTGGCCCGCCCCACTACCGCCGCTACCGCCTCTCCTCCGCCAATCAGTTTACCAAAAAGGGACAGGTCAGGTTTTACTCCATAAAGCCTTTGCAGGCCAGATGGACAGAATCTGAAGCCCGAGATAACTTCATCAAAAATTAAGACCACTCCATAGTCATCTGCCAGCTTTCTGGCCAGACGCAGATACTCAGGTGAACAGAAAAGAAAGCCGCCAACCCCAATGAACGGCTCTAAAATAAAAGCAGCCAGTTTTGAGCCATATTTCTTAAAGGTTTTTTCCAGATGGTCGGGATCATTAAACCTCGTGATGATAATGTGCCGGGCAAACTCAGGCGGCAGACCGGCCGAGTCTACCTGATTGAAACCACGGCCCGGATGAAACTTAACCCCTTTTAAGAGGTAAGGCGTGGAGCCATGCCAGCCACCTCCAATTTTCAACACATAATGACGACCGGTATAACCCATGGCCAGCATGACCGCATAGGTTGAAGCCAGGGTACCGGAAGTGGTGAATCTGATTTTCAGGCCTGGCTGCCCTAAACTGGCCAGGATCCTTTCTGCCAGTTCGATTTGAACAGAACTTTCAAAACCGGTATGAAGACTGCCGGCGGCCAGGTAGGGCTCCATTTCCTGTCTTATAACTTCAGGATTATGCCCCAGTAAATTGGCATAATGTCCCTGCCAGTAATCAAGGTAAGTCTGTCCGTCCAGATCGGTCACTGTTGAACCGTGAGCTGAGACGGGGAAAAAAGGGTACGGCTTCCAGAGCCTGAGGCTGTGGCTACCGCCTCTGACCATGACCTTAGTCGCTCTTTTGAACATCAAGCGACTTTTAACGGTCTTCTTTTCATATTCTCTGCCCAGATAATCGATCAGTTGTTTTGTTCTCTTCATTTTACTTTTTCTTGTTTTCAGGTTAAGATAAATTAAGCTTTAATTTATGCTTAAGCAGCAAGAAAGTCAATTTGGCGACTGGCTTCGACCAGATGGTAAATTGTCATCTTGCCAATTCTATAGTATTATTATAGGATTACTGTAGATTATTTAAATCTGTCACGTAGATTAAAGGAGAAATAAATGGAAATGCTGAATGAAGAAGTCAGAGACTTCACCCGTAAAAAGTTTGCAGAAGAACTGGTCAACCCGGTCGAACTGATTTTTTTTATGGAAGAAAAAAGCCCGCTAATTGTTCCAGGCCAGCCGGTTTCAACCGATTGCCAGTACTGCCCCGAGATCAAGCAGCTGCTGGAAGAATTGAGCAGCTTGTCTGACAGGATCAAATTGACGGTTTACGATTTTAAAAAAGAGGCAGCCAGAGCAGCTGAATATCGTCTGGACAAGATTCCAGCTATCATCATCAAGACCGAGATTGACACCGGCATAAGATTTTTCGGTATTCCTTCCGGTTATGAATACATGAGTTTGCTGGAGGCCATTGTTGATGCCAGCCGAGGGCAGACCGAGCTCAGTCCGGCTACCAGAGAAGCGTTAAAAAAGCTGAAGAAAGAAGTCGATATTCAGGTCTTCGTCACTCCCACCTGTCCTTACTGTCCAATGGCTGTTCGCCTGGCTCACCAGATGGCTCTCGAATCGCCCCTGATCACGGCCTCGATGATCGAAGCTGCTGAATTTCCTGAATTAACCCAGAAATATGAGGTCATGGGTGTTCCCAAGTCCATTTTCAATGAAACTATTAGCCTGGAAGGGGCTGTACCGGAGGAAGTCTACCTCGAACAGGTCCTGAAGGCAGCTGGAGAACAGGCTGGCTAAGATCAGGCTTTTTTAGCATAACTGATTCATTATCAGCTAGTTATCTCGAAATTTAAAGCTCCAAAATTGACAGCCAGAGCTCTGGTGTTATAATAAACAGAGCAATGCCGATTTTTAAGAAGACTAAGAGCAAGAAAAAAATCTGTGTTATTGGTCTGGATGGTGTTCCTTATTCTCTGCTTCTTGACCTGGCCAGCACCGGGCTGATGAGTACTGTCGCCCGTCTGATAGATAGCGGACATCTGCACCAGATGAAAGCAAGCTTGCCTGAAATTTCGGCTGTTTCCTGGACAAATTTTATGACCGGCACCAACCCCGGAACTCACGGCATTTTTGGCTTCCTTGATTTTAAACCTGGTAGCTATGACCTCCGCCTCCCCAATTTTCTGGACGTCAAGGTTGACACTCTATGGGATCTTCTGGCGGAGGAAGGTTATAAAAGTATCGTTATCAATCAACCCTCTACTTACCCCGCTCGCCGCATTAACGGGGTCATGGTCTCTGGTTTCGTAGCAGTTGATCTGTCGCGATCGGTCTATCCGCCATCATTGTTCACCATTCTGGAGCAAATGGGCTATCAAATAGATGTGGACAGCAGTAAAGTGGCGGAAAATCCGGCTCTACTCTGGCCCGAGCTATCCAAGACCATGGCCAGTCATCAAAAAGCTCTGAATTATTTCTGGGACCAGGACTGGGATTTTTTTGAATTTGTCATTACCGGTACTGACCGCCTTCATCACTTTCTGTGGTCAGCCTATGAGGATAAATCTCACCCTGCTCATCAGGCTTTTCTCGATTTCTATCAGCAGGTTGACCGGATCATCGCCAAGATCATCGCCAGTTTTAAAAAATTAAATGAGAGCGAGGATAGCCTTTTTATCCTATCTGATCATGGCTTTACCGGTATCATTCAGGAAGTTTATCTTAATGCCTGGCTGGAAAAAGAAGGCTACCTGTCTTTTACCACCCCAACTCCCCGAAGTCTGAACGATATCTCGCCCGAGTCAGTAGCTTTTGCCCTTGATCCCAACCGCATCTATCTTAACCTCGAAAACAAGTTTCCAGCCGGACATGTCGCCCGCAGCCAGAAGAAGGAGCTAAAATCAGAAATCGCCCAGAAATTACTCCAGCTGGAATACAACGGCCAGAAGGTCATTCGCCAGGTATTTAAATCAGAAGAAATTTATAAGGGAAAATACACCTCCCTTGGGCCTGACCTGATTGTTCTGTCCGAACCTGGTTTTGATTTAAAGGGTTCTATCAGGAAAAAGGAAATTTTCGGCCGCAGCTATTTACAGGGTATGCATACCTGGGACGACGCATTTTTCTGGGCAGCTGAGGATTACGGCCCAGATCTGGCCATTCAGGATATCGCCAGCTTGATCATGAAAAAGGTTAAATGAGGCAAAGGGCAGCCCGGCTTTTTCACTCGATACTAAAAAGGATTTATCCACTTTTTTCCCTGGTGCTTATCCTGACTACGGCTGCCTCAGCCTATATCGGGCCGGGAGCAGGATTTGCCTTTCTGTCTTCTTTCCTGATCTTTTTTCTGACTTTTTTTCTGGCCTTTTTTTCTATTCTTTCCTGGCCTTTCCGCTGGTTTTTTCGCCAGCTGCGAGGTCAGAAGGCCTACCAGAACAGCCGCGTGGATAAAGTTATCATTTTAGGTTATGACGGTCTGGACCCCGATTTAGCCGAAAAGTATATGGCCGAAGGCAAATTGCCTGTTTTAAGCCAGCTGAAGAAACAGGGGACCTTTAAGAGGCTCAGAACGACGACTCCAGCCATTTCTCCGGTTGCCTGGTCATCGTTTATGACCGGTTGTGAGCCATCGAAGCACAATATCTTTGATTTTTTGAGCCGCAATCCTAAAACCTATCTCCCCGATTTGTCTTCAGCCCGGATTGGTCCACCCTCAAAATATCTGAAGCTGGGTAAATACCGGCTCCCTTTAGGCCGCCCCGAAATAAAGTTGCTCAGGAAAAGCCAGCCCTTCTGGAAGATCCTCGGTCAGGAAGGAATTTTTTCGACCATTCTCCGCATCCCCATTACTTTCCCACCTGAAAAATTTTCCGGTCATCTTTTATCGGGCATGTGCCTGCCAGACCTGAAAGGCTCCCAGGGAACTTTTCTTTTTTATACCACCAATCCGGACAGGATCAAAAAGAAGGAAGGCGGGGAAAGCCTGCTGGTCGAACGCCAGGGCAATCTGATCAGGACTTTTATTTCCGGCCCAGAAAATTCTCTGCTGGCCAAGCCTGAGGAAATAAAAATACCGATGCTGATCAGGTTTGATAACGACCCTGAACAGGTCGAGGTGGAAGTTTCCGGTCAGAGATTTAAACTGCAGAAGGGCATTTTTTCACCGTGGATTAAGCTCAGTTTTCCGGCTGGACTCGGAGTCAAAGTCAGAGCTATTGCCAGGTTTTATCTCCTGAGTACCAGTCCTCATTTTGAACTGTATATAACCCCTCTCAATATTGATCCGGAAAAACCCGCCCTGCCTGTTTCTCATCCATTTATTTATTCCTCTTACCTGGCCAAGTTGCTGGGCAGCTATGTCACCCTGGGTGAAGCTAATGATACCTGGGCTCTTAATGAAGGCGTTCTGCCAGAACAGGCCTTTTTAGATCTGGCTTATTCCTTCCACCAGGAAACAGAGAAAATTCTGTTCAATGCCCTGTCCAGAACAAGAAAAGGACTGGTGGCCTGCTGGTTTGAAACCTCTGACAGTCTGCAGCATATGTTTTTCCGCTATCTGGATAAATCCCATCCAGCTCTTCGCACCACTGCTCATCTTAAAGATGGAGCCACTGTCATCGAAACCCTCTACAAGAAACTGGACGCTCTGGCTGGCCAGGTGCTCGAACAATGTAATGACCGGACCTGTTTAATTATCATGTCTGATCATGGCTTTAAATCTTTCCGCCGGGGGGTAAACCTTAACTCCTGGCTATATCTTAACGGCTATCTTCATTTAAAAGATGGGGCCACTTCGAGCGAAGAATGGTTCAAGCAGGTGGACTGGACCAGGACCAGAGCCTACGGCCTGGGCCTGGCCGGCATTTATATTAACCTCAAGGGGCGGGAGGCTCAGGGTATAGTTGAGCCCGGAGATGAATATCGGAATTTAAAACAGGAGCTGACCGAAAAGTTATCCGGTCTGAAGGATAAAGATCTCGGTCGGCCGGCTGTCAATCGTTTGATTGATACGGAGAAAATCTATAATGGACCTTATCGTCACGAAGCACCTGATTTAATTGTCGCTTATAATGAAGGCTATCGCGCTTCCTGGGATTCGGTTACCGGACGGGTCAACGAGACAGTTATTGAGGATAACCTTAAGGCCTGGAGCGGCGATCACTGCCTCGATCCGGAGCTGGTCCCGGGCGTATTCTTTTCCAATTTTAAGTTTGCGGTCGACCGGCCTTCGATTATGGATATTGCTCCGACCGTTCTTGATTTATTTGGCCTGGAGCAGCCAAAATACTTTGATGGCCAATCTTTTCTGTCTGACCGCTTACGGCCGGCTTCGGAAAAAACTGATAAAAATGGTAGAATAAAACAAGAAGAGCAGAAACCAAAAAAGGCCAAAAATAATGACAAAAGAAAAAGAAGATAGCGGCCTGAGCCGGCGCCGTTTTCTTGAACTTATTCTGAGTACCTCAGCCGGCTTGGCTTTTTTCCCCAAAACTGGCTTTCTTACCACTAAGGGCCGCCGCCAGACAGCCAGAAAGGTGCTGGTTCTGGGCTTTGATGGACTGGATCCGATTTTAACCGCTGAGCTGATGAAGGACAACCGGCTGCCAAATTTTAAGAAACTGGCTGCTTCAGGTAGCTTCCTTCCTCTTGGCTCCAGCATTCCCCCTCAGAGCCCGGTAGCCTGGGCTAACTTTATTACCGGAACTGATCCAGGCGGGCATGCTATTTTTGATTTTGTCCACCGCGACCCCAGAAATTACATGCCTGTCTTTTCCGCTTCGGAATCGCTGCCGGGAAAGCATGAAATCAAGCTGGGCGATCTGATTTTGCCTCTGTCCGGAGGGAAAATTAACAACCTGCGCCGCGGCCGTGCTTTCTGGCAAATTCTCGAAGATTATGATATTCCGGCTACCATCTTTAAAATCCCCTCCAATTATCCGCCTGTGGAGAGTAAACAAAAAACCTTTTCTGGCATGGGTACCCCGGATCTTAAAGGCTATTATGGACTATTTAATTTTTATACCAATGAATATAAAACAATCACTGAAGAATACGGCGGTGGCGGTCGGGTGCATGATGTCTTCGTTATCGGCAATCGGGTTGAATCCAGAATCCCTGGGCCAAATAATCCTTTTAAAAAAGGCAACCCGGAAACTTTTGTAGATTTTAAGGTCTTTATTGACCCTGTCCATCCGGTGGCTAAAATTGCTTACCAGAATCAGGAATTCATATTGAAAGAAAAAGAATGGAGCGGCTGGAAGAAAATCAAATTTGATTTCATCCCGGGCCAGGGAGTTAGCGGTATCTGCCTTTTTTACCTCAAGGAGGTCAGGCCAAAATTCAAACTCTATGTCAGCCCTATTAATATTGATCCGGCCGACCCGGCTCTTCCCCTGTCAACGCCCGACAGCTATTCTAAGGAACTGGCCAGAAAATTCGGACCATTTTTTACCAAAGGGTTGCCAGCTGATACCGCCGCTCTCGAAAATGAGGTGCTGGATGAAAATGAATTCCTGACCCAGGATGAATTAGTTTATCAGGAAAGTGTAGCTATCCTCGAAGATGAATTGAGAAATTTCAGGTCGGGTCTTCTATTTTATTATTTTTCCAATACAGATCAAAGACAGCATATGTTTTACCGTTTTTTAGACAAAGACCACCCAGCGTATGAAGAAAAGCTGGCTTCTGAATTTGCTCCGGTTATTCCCCAAACATACGAAGAGATGGATAAAGTTCTCGAGATGTGCCTGGGGAAAATAGACAGCCAGACAGCAGTTATAGTTATGTCTGATCATGGCTTTAACCCATATCGCTGGGGTTTCAATCTTAATACCTGGCTGCTCGAAAATGGTTATCATTATCTTCTGCCCGGCAGCCGGCCAGAGGAAGTGACACTATTTCAGCAAACAGACTGGGCAAGGACTAAAGCCTATGGCGTTGGCCTCAATGCCCTCTATTTGAACCTGAAAGGACGGGAAAGCCAGGGAATTGTCCAGCCGGCCGAAAGAGAGAGCCTCACCCGCCAGCTGGCCAATCAGCTGGAACAGCTGGTTGATCCCAGAACAGGCGAAAAAATCATTCTTAAAGCTTATATCAGCCGTGAGGTCTATCATGGGCCCTATGTTGATTTAGCTCCAGACATTATCCTGGGTTTCAACCGAAATTATCGTATTTCCTGGAATTCGCCTCTGGGTAATTTCCCTCGCGAATTGATTGAAGACAACCGGCAAAAATGGAGTGGAGATCATATGTCCTCACCAGCAGTCATCCCGGGGAGCTTGATCAGCAACCTGCCGGTCAAACTGTCTGACCCGGCACTTCAGGATGTAACCGCCGGCCTTCTGTCTTTATTCGGGATTAAAATCCCACCCGAGGTTACCGGCCGGCCAATTTTTTAAACCGATAAACCGAACCGACGAAAGGAGCGGACAGAGCAATGGGTAAAAAGGTTAAGGTTAAACTCGACAAAGAGCTCTATAAAAAAATCGAAAAAGTGGCAGAAGTGGCTGGTTACAGCTCACCAGAAGAATTTGTCATCCATGTTCTCGAAAAGGAAATCAGCCAGTTTGAAGGAGCAGATTCAGAGGAAGAGATCAAAAAAAGATTAAAAGGGCTGGGCTATATTTCCTGAAAAGGTTGTTCTGAGTCCAGATGTGGTGGTTGAATCAAGCAGTCGGATTGGTGGTAAAAGTTTTTTTACTGCCTTTTACCGGCCTCAATCCCTGGGCAGGGATGATTTTCATTTCTCTCCTGACCGCTATTCTTATGCTTTTTATCTATAAAAAAACTTCTAATCAGAGCGGTATAAAAGAGGCCAAAAATCTGATTAAAGGCTATCTGCTGGAAATAAGGCTTTTCCAAAATGATTTTGGCATATTTCTGGGCGGGCTGAAGAGGCTGTTGTCTGCCAATCTGCGCTACCTGGCCTATAATCTCAAGCCGCTTCTGGTGATGATTCTGCCCATCTTTCTTTTGCTGGCCCAGATGAATCTCTGGTTTGGCTACAACGTTCCACAGCCGGGTGAAACCTTATTGCTCAAAGTTGAGTTCAATCAGGCAGTTGAGGTTGACCGTCTTAACCTGGAAGTAGAAGCACCAGCAGGAGTGATTGTTGATTCTCCACCTCTCAGGATTATCGATGAAAACGAAGTTAACTGGCGGCTAAAAATAGTTGAACTTCGAGGTGGACAGCTGGTAATAAAAAATGGAGGTCAAAAGTACGCCAAAGACATCTCTCTGCCCCAATCTAAACTGGCCCGGGTATCGGCCATCAGAGTGAACCAGAATATCTGGGAGCAGTTGCTCAATCCAGGAGAAAAGCCTCTTCCCCGGGACGCTGAGATTAAAAAAATTGAAGTTGTTTATCCCTCAGCCAGATTAAATCTTTTCGGTCTTAAAATTCACTGGCTGGTAGCTTATTTTGTGCTGTCCATTATCTTTGGTTTTGGCCTAAAAGGCTGGTTCAAAGTGGAAATTTAATCCATCATTAAATTATAAACAGAAAGGGGAAAGATTATGAAAATTGAAGTTTTTAAAATGGAAAGAATGCAATCACTCTGGGAAAATCTGGTCGATTACAACTTATCGGAGAGCGGCGTTCATCCTTTGACTCTGAAGGAGCTTCTGTCAGCTGAGGAAATACAGCAGTTAACTGAAGTCGAGCTCGGTTATACTCAGACCAATGGCACCCCTCCCCTGCGCCAGCAGATTGCTCGACTTTATCCAGGTCTCAATCCGGAATCGATCATGGTTACCGCCGGTTCGTCTGAAGCCAATTTTCTTCTGATGTGGAGCCTCATTGAACCTGGAGATAAAGTGGTTTTTGAGTTGCCCAATTATCTTCAGATGTGGGGTTTGGCCAGGGCCTTTGGGGCGAACGTTGAACCTTTATGGCTTAAAGAGGAACTTGGCTGGCAGCCTGAGCCTGAGGACATTGACCGGGTTATAACTCCAGGAACGAAACTGGTGATTTTGACCAATCCCAACAATCCGACCGGTTCAATCCTCAGACCGGCTATCCGCCAGCAAATAATAGAACGAGTAAAACAAGTCGGAGCCTGGCTGATTGCCGATGAAGTTTACCGTGGAGCAGAAATAAATGGAGAAGAAACGCCATCTTTTTATGGCCAGCTCGAAAAAGTGGCCGTCGTGGGCGGTCTATCCAAAGCCTATGGGTTACCTGGCTTGAGACTGGGCTGGCTGGCCGGACCGGAAGAGCTGGTTCAAAAGATCTGGACTTATCATGACTATACCACCATTTCAGTTTCAGCTTTGACCGACCATCTGGCCACCAGTGCCCTGGAGCCAGACAGGCGCCTTCAGCTCCTGGCACGGACCAGAAACATCATCAGGACCAATCTGCCCATTCTAGAAAAATGGCTGCAGAGTTTCGATGGGCTGTTCAATTATCAGCCACCGCTGGCCGGGGCCATCCTTTTTACGGCCTACAATGCTGAGGTCAATTCCACCCGGCTGGTTGAGAAAATTTTAAAAGAAAAAAACGTTCTACTTGTTCCCGGCGACCATTTTGAACTCGACCACCATCTGCGGCTGGGCTATGGCTGCCCGCCAGGTTATCTACAAGCAGCTCTGGACCGGGTAACTGAATTTTTAAAAGAATTCATCAAAAAATGAAGTGATAATTTTAAATAAATAACTTGCGTCTGCAGCCCAATCAAAGATTGGAGAGGAGGTCTAGCCAGATGAAAAGAAAAGTAGCCTGCCCGGTGTTAAAAGTCGGATGCTCATTATTTTTAGGTTTAATATTTAGCGCCTTGTTGGCGGCCACAGCCACTGCTCAGTCAGCTCAAAAGGTAGCTATTATCGATTCTCAGAAAGCTTTTGATCGTTCCGCCCAGGGCCAGAAGGTCATTGCTCTTCTTCAAGATAAGGAAAATGAAATAAAAGCCAGCCTGAAGCAGAGACAAGAAGAAATAAACAGCCTCCAGGATAAATTTGCCAGTCAGAGATTGACTTTGAATGAGGAAGCTTTAAGACAGCTGAAGCTAGAAATAGATAAAAAAGAAGCAGAAAACAAGAAATATGAACAGGACTCCTCGATTGAATTTGATCAGTTCAAAGCAAAATTGATCAAGAAGATGAGAGACGAGATGCTGGCTATAGTTGATGAGCTGGTTAAAGAAAGAGGTTACGATCTGGTCTTTGATCTGTCTTCCTCCGGGCTCATTTACTTTCAGCCTGCCCTGGATATAACCGAGGAGGTCATAAAAAAATATGATGAGGCTTCTAGCCGCAAACAAAGCCCGGGGAGCTTCTGAGATAATCCTTTAATTATCGTCCACCCGCCTGAAACTCAATTCAAGCAGAACAATCTCCGACCGGCTACCGGTTCTAACTGCTGGCCCCCAGGTCCCGGCACCAGAAGTGACATAAATATGAGTTTGACCTTTTTTCAGGTAACCCCAGTTTTTCTCATAAATGAGTTTGTTAATTATATTAAGGGGAAAAAGCTGCCCGGCGTGAGTATGACCGCAGAGTAAAAGATCTAGGCCTGCCCGTTCAGCTTCTTCCAGCCCAATCGGTTGATGATCCAGAACGATAAGTGGTAAAGAAGGCTCAACCTGGTCAGCCGCCATAATAGCCGGAAGGCTGGCCCGACGATCACCAAACCTCAGGGCGGCCCGGTCTTTTCTGCCAATAACATAAAATGAACCATCTATTTTGAGGGCTTTATCCAGCAGCTCCTGGACCCCAGCTCTTTCCAGATAGCTGATATTTTTTTCCAGTCCACCATAGTATTCATGGTTACCGGGACAGGCAAAAAGGCCCAGGGGAGCCCTGATGTCTTTCATCAGCCTGACCATTTTCTCTTCTTCTTCAGCACCAATGGCTTCATCAACAATGTCACCGGCAAAAAAGACAATTTCCGGGTTAAGTTCATTAATTTTTCTGACCAGAGCTTCCAGCCGATTCGAACGGTTATACATTCCCAGATGAATATCGGATAGCATAACCGCCCTCAGCCCGGTTCGGCTATCAGCCTTTTTATCAACCTGGAGATGAAGAGTCTTAACCACCGGGTGGATAGCATTAAGATGGCCTGAAAAGATAATAATCAAAGATACAGACAAGATAACTGTAAAGGAAGCCGTGTTGCTGACCGATAACCAGCTTGATGTTTTTACCGGTTGTTGTAACAGAAGGCAACTCCAGCGAATTAAGTCTTTTAAAAAAAGCAACAAGAAAAGGTAAAACATAAAGGCTAAATAATAAATGCCAGGAACAGCCAGAATCTGTGATAAACGGTGGCTAAACTGACCATTGATTATTCTGCTCAGGGGAAAACTTAAAATTAAAAAACTGAAGACCGCCACAAACAAGAGACGGCCGACTGACCGGGAAGAAAACGCCTGAAGTCCTCTTTTTATAATATAGCCATTGAGAAAGCCATAAAGAAGAAGGCTAACCACTAAAAAAATAATCAAGTCTTTTCTCCGCATCGAGAGGTGTTTCTTTTTATTTTCAGCTCAGTCTCCCAGCCGATTAAACCAGGCAATATCCTTAAGTTCTTTTCTGGCTCGCGGTCTCGTCGGTCGGCTGGCGGCATACCCGACTGACAGCATGGTGACCAGACGATATTTCCCGGGGATATCGAGTACCTTTCTAACCGCTTTAAGATTAAACCACCCGATCCAGCAGGTACCCAGCCCCTGTTCCTCAGCTTTTAAAACAAAGTGTTCACCGGCAATGCCCAGATCTAAAAGATAAAACTGCGTACCCTGTACCAGGCGGCCGAGATTATTAGCCAGAAGATCCAGCCTGGCCATCATCAGAACCAGGACAGGCGCTCCGGCCGCAAACCGGCTGGTGGCGTATATGCCGGAAAAGGCTGCTCTGGCTACCTTCTCTTTCAGTTCAGGCTCATCTATAACCAGAAATCTCCAGGGCTGGACATTTTCAGCGGAAGGAGCCAGCCGAGCAGCTTCCAAACAGGCCAGAATTTTTTCTCTCTCTACCGGCTGAGGAGAATAGCGCCTGATACTGCGCCTTGCTTGAATAATCTCGTCCAGAGTCATCTCTGCCTCTCTTAACTGGAATTCTGACCTTATTATTTATTTTTCTTGGGCCCTGATTTTTCCCAATCTCTCTGCAGTTCAATTAAATCCACTGTCTGGGAGAAATCACCGAGTAAATAGCGAGCAAAATAATCAGCTCTGATCCAGAACCAATAATCATTCATGTCGCCATAACCGTGTCTCTGTCCAGGGAAAACAAAGAAGTCAAAGCGTTTGCCGGCTTTGATCAAAGCGGCCGCCAGCCTGAGTGTATTGGCCGGGTGGACATTATCATCAATATCACCCGTCGTTAACAGCAAATGCCCTTTAAGGTTACCGGCGAGAGTTGAATTGCGGTCAATGCTGTATTCAAACTTAACCTTCCCGTCTTTATCGACCACCTCTTTTACACCATGATGTTTCTCGCTCCACCAGCGGTTGTAGATATTGTTTTCATGATTACCAGACGATGATACGCCCACTTTAAAGAAATCAGGATAAACCAGCAGAGCCGCTGCTGTCATAAAACCGCCGCCTGAGTGACCGTAAATCCCAACCCGGTTAAGATCAATGAATGGATACCGGGCAGCCAGCTGCTCAATAGCATATTTTTTATCGGCCAGGCCATAATCACGCAAATTACCATAGCCATAATTATGGTACCACTTGGAGCGCAGTGGACTACCACCCCGGTTGCCGACTTCGATGACGATAAAGCCCATCTGGGCCAGGGCGACATTCTGATTGGCTGGTGAAAAACTTTTGGAGACGCTCTCCGTTTGTGGTCCAGGATAAACATAGACGATAATGGGATATTTGCGTTCTGGATTAAAATCAAAAGGCTTGTATATCACACCATAAAGATCAGTCTGGCCATCAGCCGCTTTAACCGTAAAAGACTCTGGAAATTTAAATCCGGCAGCCTGGAGAGCAGAAATATCAGTTGTTTCCAGCTTCAAAATCAGATTGCCTGCAGTATCCCTGAGTTCAGAAACGGGGGCAGCATCTACCCGGGAATAATTATCAACAAAAAAACGGGTGGAATCGCTCATAGAAACCTGATGATTAAAATCGCCAGGATCCAGGCACTTGAGACTGGTACCGTCGAAATTGATTCGATAAAGATGGCTGAAATAAGGATCCTCACCTTTTTCGCGGCCGCCGGCCAGAAAATAGAGAACTCTCGCCTTTTCATCAAGATTAACCACTTGCCGGCAATTAAATTCACCGAAAGTGATCTGATTTTTCAGTCGGCCACGAGCGTCAAAAAGATAATAATGTCCCCAACCATTCCTCTCTGACCACCAGACCAGCTCCTGACCGCCATTGACCAGCCGCAGAGGCTGAAATTCGACATAGGTATTTAGCCTCTCTTCAATGAGGACAGTCACTTCACCGCTGGTTGTATCAGCCAGACAGACTTCATAGCCATGAAGATCCCTTGTCTGCCGGCCAAAATAAAGTTTATCTGAAGTATCGGCCAGCCAGAGTGGAGGCAGTGGTTTATCAGGGTCTTCAACCACCGCTTTACGCGGCGCAGTAAAAATATTGTAGGTAGGATCTTTGAACTTCTCAGCTTTAATTTTAACCCGGCTTTTGCTGGCCGGCTCGAAAACCAGAATCTCAGGCTGGGGCTGATTTTCTTCGCCCGGCATCCCGTATTTATAAGTCTGAAGCACCGGTCTGGGTTCGGCCAGGCTGTCAATCACCCAGAGATCTCCAACTTTTCTTTCATCTTCCCGAATACAGGCAAATTTCTTTGAATCTTTTGACCAGAAAATCATGATAGCCGGAGTCCGGAAATCCTGACGATCTTTCTCCTGTTTCTGAAGTTCCTTTTTTTCATCTTCCCTCAGGTCGCGGGCATAGGAATAATATTGTTCTCCATCGGTGGTCAACTGAACTTCCTGGATGGTGGGATCATCGGCTTTCTTCAAAGCCTTCTCATAATTGGCTTTATCCATCAAATAAAGGTTATGGGCACGAGCAAAAATAACGGTCTGGCCATCAGGGGAAATTGAAGCCCAGCGCGGCCTTTTGGGCGCAGGTTGATAATCTTTAATGAGGCTTAAAGTCCCTTTCTGCAGATCATACTCAAATCCGAGGGTTTTGGTCTTTTTGGCCTGCTCAGCAGGCTCTTCTTCCCGTCCTTTATTCTTTTCCGTATCCTGTTCCTTTTCCTTTTCTTTTTCTTTATCCATAAACCGCTTTTCAAGCTCCTGGACTTTCATCACCTCGCCGGCAACGGAAATATCGTTATCAAGAGGAACTTCAATTTCAAACTGAAAAGCCGTATCGTTTTTAATCATTTTGATGGTTTTAATTGGCAAATGCTGGGCATCATAGGGCGTCAGAAGAATGCCAGTCAGGTCTGACGCCATCCTGGCCTTATCAAAGAGAGGCCGACGGCTACCGCGGGCAGCTTCCACTAAGTACCAGTCTTTTCCAGCCGGAGTTTCGTAAACATACCAGAAGCGGTCGCCGCTTGCCAGCCAGTGAGGTTCAACTGAAAGGTTAAAGACAAGTTTGCCCACTTTAGCTGGAGTCCAGCGGGCAGCCAGATCATAATTAGCCTTTTCCTGTCCAGCTAAAAGAAATGAAGCCAAAAAAGACATGGCAACCAGAAGAAAAAGACATTTTTTAAAAATCTGGCCGCCGACCAGAGCTCTGGCTTTTGTTCTCTTTATCATTCTTTCCTCCTGACCGTTGGTCTGAGCCATCCGGCCTTTTAATTGTTTTCTCATATCAGTCTTGACCCTGATTTCAATAGTTATTTATTAAAGCTCAAATACCGCCTTGATAGCAAGACATTTTTCTTTTTATTAATGGCCGATATTCTGATAGAATTCTAGGGCAAGAGAAAACTAGATTCATCCAGTTTACGTATTTTAATTAAAGGAGATAAAGATGAAAAAGTCGAAACCGATTATATTTTTTTGCCTTCTTTTAAGCCTGACCGCCTGGTTTCTCCCCGGTTGTGGGCCTCAAGCCAGAAAGCCAGTAGCCGGTTCTGCTCTCGGTCAGGATATGCTGACTCTACTGCCTGCCGACACCTCCGCTTTTTTTGTTCTTGACTGGCATAAACTCATCAACCTGAAGCCGATCGAGACCTGGCTGGAACAGAAAAAAGAGTTGGAAACTTACCAAAAAAAGATAGAAGCTTTCCAGCTTGATTTTAAAAAAGACATTTATTACCTGGCCTTAGCGGTTGTCGGTGAAGTTAATAAGCCGGCCGAAGCGGTGGTGGCGCTGGCCAACCTTAAGTATGAGAAAGACAAATTAATACCAGCCGGGAGTGACAGCCAGAAGCCCGAACTGGAAACTTACAATGGTATTTCTTACCTGCCAATGATCGAAGTAGAAGGAAAAGCTATGGTCTGTCTGGCTTTTCTGGATAGCTCTAATCTGGCTATTGGCTCAGAGGCGGCGGTTAAAAAAACCATAGATGTTTATCAGGGAAAAACGGCCCATTTTTTAAGCAATAAAAATTCGAAGACTCTGGTTAAAGATCTCAATACCAGAGCTATTACTTTTGGCTGGTTAACCGTCCCGGCTGATCTGGTTCAATCAAAACTCAGCCAGAATCCATCCCTTCACCCCCTGAGCAAAGTCAAATATATTTCTTCTTTCTCCGACTATAAAAATTCCACTTATCTCAATGAGATCAAGCTCTATGCTGAGGACAAAGATAATTTAAAATCGATTGCTGACATTTTAACCGGCTTCAAGTCTCTTGGCCTGGGGCTGGGAGCTCAAACTCCAGAACTCAAAGAAGTGCTGGAGGCTATTGAAATTACCACCACCGAAAAATATCTTAAAGTTTTTATCAGTCTTAAAGAAGAACAGCTTCAGGCTATTACCAAACTGATCAAAGAGAAAAGTCAGAAGAGCAGCTCGCCTCAGCCGGCTGGCAAAAGCCAGGCCTAATTGAGGATTATCCCGGTTGGGGACCGGGGAATCAGTCCTGAACAATGTACTCTTTAAAAGTAAATAATAGAGCGGCCAGAGCCAGAAAGACAACACTAATTAGAGCCAGAATCAACACAGCCAGCCAGTCGGCGGTTGGCTCCAACCTGATAAAGAGGAAACTCAGTCGGCCAGAGGCCGAGGAATATTGAGGAAGAAGAGATTTCAAATAATGGACAATGGATAGTTTCTGAGTGGTGCCGGGGAAATACTGAATGACATTTTCCCAGCCGAAACCGAAAACCAGTCCAAGTAAAATCGGCCTGACCAACCAGGTACTGAGAAAAGTAAAAAACGACAGATAAGCAGCCAGGCCCAGCAGCAAGACCAGCGCATAACGGACTATTGTCCAGATGTCCTGCAGCTGAAAATCACGGTCAAGATTGAGAATAAAGTAGGAAATAAGCAAAGTTGAAACCAGAATGATAGAAGTGACGGCCAGCGATGACAGGTATTTGCCAATAATAATTGAGGCTCTGGACAACGGCCGGGAAGAAAGATAGGGCAAAGTCTTACCTTCGACTTCTTCACTGACAATTGACGTTCCATAAAAAAGAGCCAGAATGACGATTAAAAACTGCAGGAAAAAAACCATCAGGATATTCTGGAATATAATCTGCCCGCTTTCTGTCCATTGACCGGCCAGCCGGTAAAACCTGATAATCAGGGCCAGCAAAATAGAAGCTGCGCTCAGCAGAAAAAACATCTTTGATCGCGAAGACTTCTTCTTCAGAAAAAAATAAAAGGAAAAGACTCTCTGTATTTCAGGTTTCATCTTATTTCCCTACCAGATAATCAAAAACAGCCTGAAGATTATCATCGGGTGAAGTAATCTCATCAATGACGACAGGTGAAGTAAGGACAATCTCATTCAGCCGGCTAAAAAAACGATCCCGATCGTGGGTTTCAAATACCACCGCTTGCTCCACAGGTTCGAAAGCCATCTTTAGAACGTAATCCTCGCCAGCCAGGGTTTGAGCCAGCTGACGGAACTGAGGTGATTTTACCCTGATCATATGGGGATGCGTATCAATTAAGTCCCTGATGAAATAAATATCTCCGCGAGCAATGATTTTACCCTGGTGAATGAGAATAATCTCTGAGGTCAAAGCCTCGACCTCCGGCAGAATATGGCTGGAGACAACAATGGTTTTTCCGCTGTTCTTAAACTCCTTGATCAATTTTATAATGCGCCGCTTGCTGAGCGGATCAAGGCCATTTAAAGGCTCATCCAGAATCAAGATTTCAGGATCATGAGCAATAGCCTGAGCTATCTTAATTCGCTGTCTCATCCCCCGGCTATAGCTTCTAACCTTCCGGTCAGCCACATCGGTCAGCTCCACCAGCTCCAGAGCCTGCCTGGCTCTCTGCTCGCATTCAGCAGAACTAAATCCGTAGAGAGATAGTAGCCCTGCCAAAAATTCGAAACCAGATAGATCTTCATAGAAAGCATCATCTTCGGGGCAGAAACCCAGGCGCCGAAAGATATGACGGTTGTTCCAGACTTTTTCGCCGAAAATCCTGGCTTCCCCGATATTAGTCTTCAACTGTCCGGTTAGTATCTTCATAAAGGTTGACTTACCAGCTCCGTTAGGGCCAAGTAAGGCGGTTATGCCCTGGTTTATTTCCAGGTTGAGGTCACTAATGCCAAGGACATTGCCATACCAGCGCGATAGATTCCTGGCTTCAATCACTGCCGTCATTTGATCACCTCAACCCCTCTGACTTTATGCTTGACCACGAGATAGGAAAGAAAACAGAAAACACTGATGAGCAGGAAGGACAGATACCAGGGAAAATCATAAGGCGGTTTAACCAGAAAGAAGCCGGCTGCCACCTGTTTCAGATTAGCAGCCATAGAAAAAAGGGCCGAGAAGGGAGAACGGAAAATGACAAAGAAAATGCCTCTCAAAATTTCAGAAAAAAAGTAAAGACCGAAGATAATTGAAATAACATAATTACGGTTGTTGCTTAAAGATGAAGCCAGAAGAATAAAAGCAGTAAAAAACAGGATCATAAACAGCGAAAAAGCCAGAATAGACAAAATCAGCCAGGGATATTCCAGAAAAAAGGCAAAACTGCCGGCAAACAGCAATTTGAGAATATAGAGCAAGATAGCCGGAACGAGAGTCAGCGTACCAACAAAAAAGATGACCACCCCGGCTTTGCCCAGCAAATAGTCGGCTTTGGTCAGTGGACGGGCGAAATAGAGTTGGACCGCTTTATGCCGGAAATCATCGGCCAGCAAGCCTGCTCCTCCCATGGACATCAGGATCAAAATGGCAAAATAAAGTAGATCAAGCGTCAGGTAAGATTTAAAAAAATTAGGATTAACCTGTAACAGCTTATCGCCCCCTTGAGCGATAAATTTAAAATCCTCCAATCTTTCTGAAATATAGACAATAACCCCATATATCATGGCGGGCAGGAAAGAAAAGGTATAACCCAGCTTAAAGTGCTTGCGGCCGAAGGCCAGCTTGATACCCGATCTGCTAATCGGCCAGAAGGCACGAGGCCTGTCCAGGAACTGACCATCCCAGTGATGATAACCTTTTTCTCTAATTGAGCTCATCAATCAACTCCCACCACCCGGGCAAACAAATCTTCTAGTCTACTCTGACTGCGAGCAAACTGCCTGACCTGGACACCATTTCTGGCTGCTGCTCTGAATATTTCCATCTGATCAAAATCAGGCGGTGTATAGATCTTAATCAATCTGTCCTCGGTTTCTTCCAGCCGGCAACCCGCCGACTCCAGCTCCCGTCTAAAAGCAGACAGCTCCCCTTTAATCTTAAGTTCGTACAAGCGGTAGTTGATCATCTTTAAATCTTCTATCCGTCCGCTGGCGGCAATCTGACCTTTATTAATAATAACCATGTCAGTGCAGATGGACTCTATATCATCCAGCAGATGAGAACAGAGAAGCACGCTGATGTCTTTACTGCTGGCTATTTCCCCGATTAATTCCAGAATATCCTGGCGGCCGGCTGGATCCAGATTGGCAGTTGGTTCGTCTAAAAATAGCAGTTTTGGATCATGAACCAGAGCCTGGGCCAGCTTCAAACGCTGCCTCATGCCGGAAGAATAGGTCTCAACCAGCCGGTAACGTGATTCTCCCAGACCAACATAGAAGAGAACTTCATGGGCTCTTTTCATTGCTTCCTGGCGGGGCATGCCTGACAATTCCCCTAAATAGGCGGTAAACGAAACGCCATCCATCCCCGGGATATAACAATCATCTTCTGGCATATAGCCGACCCGCTGTCTGATAAATTTCTGTTCTCGTCTTAAATCATAACCAAGCACCTGGCCATCCCCCTCATCCGGAGTGAGAAAACCAAGCATAATTTTGAGTAACGTACTTTTCCCGGCTCCATTGGGCCCGAGGAGCCCGGTCGCTCCCTCGTTTAAAACCAGGTTAATACCATTCAGGGCTTTGACTGACCCATAAGAAAAATGAATATTTTTAAGTTCAACCTTCATCAGGTAGCCTTATCTCTTCTCTTTTTGACGTAAAGAGCATAATAAAAGTTCATTTTTTTAGCCTCTATTTTAGCATTTTTTAAAAGATAAAACAGATCGACCTCAGAAAATGCCTGTCAGCACCGATTATCCTTCGAACAGGCTATCTGTCTTTTATTACTTTGCTTGAAATATCTTATTTGTCTATAATGCTCGGGTATCCAATAAAAAGCGGGAGGAAAAATGAAAATCAGAAAGAAAGAAAAATTGCTGGCCTGCTGGCTGGCCCTGGCCATCTTCTCTCTCCTCAGTCTGAGTCAGGCTGCGGTGACCGAGAAAAAAGCTCTGACCTTTGGCGACTTTATCAAAATAAAACGGTTGTCTGATCCAGAACTTTCTCCCGACGGCCAGCAACTGGCTTTCGTTGTTACCGTTATGGATCTCGAGAAAAACAAGGGCAATAGTGATATCTGGATTGTACCGGCTTCAGGTGGAACAGCAACCAGTTTGATTTCCAGCCCCACCGCCGACTTTTTCCCGCGCTGGTCTCCCGACGGGAAAAAACTGGCTTTTATTTCTACTCGCAGCGGCTCCCCCCAGATCTGGGTCAGGACCCTAGCTGGAGGCGAAGATAGAAAATTGACTGATTTTCCGGCCGGGGTGGGCTCCTTTAGCTGGTCAAAGAGTGGAAGCTATTTACTCGTTTCTAGTGCTGTTTTCCCGGAGGCACCTGACCTCGAAACCAGCCGTCAGTGGCTCGAGGCTGCAGAAAAAAACCAGGTTAAAGCCAGAATCTACAATCATTTGCTTTACCGCCACTGGAACAGCTGGTTTGATGGCACCCGCAGTCACCTCTTCCTTTTTCCTCTGGACGGTGGTCAACCGGTTGATTTAACTCCTGGCGACTATGATACCCCGCCCCTGGCTCTGGGTGGAAATCTTGACTTTAGTTTTTCCCCCGATGAAAAAGAAATTGCTTTTGTCCGCAATATTGATCCCGAATTCAGGCTGGCTCTCGGCACCAACAATGACATTTTCTTGACTGATACTGGGGCACGGGTCATCGAAAAATTGACAGTAAGCCGGGCGAATGACATCGATCCTAGGTATTCACCTGACGGACGTTATTTAGCCTACCGAGCCATGCACCGCCCGGGTTTCGAAGCTGATAAATTAGACCTGATCCTTTATGACCGCCAGAAAAAAAGCATCATTAACCTGACAGAGAATCTCGATTATTCTCTGAGCGAATTCATCTGGTCACCAGATAGTCAGACCATCTATTGTCTGAGTGAAGAAAAAGCCAGAACAGCCCTCTTCGCCTTAAAACTGGCCACCGGCAAAATTGAGAAAATTTTAGCAGGTCAGATGGTCAGCAGCCTGCAAATTTCTCCTGATGGTAAAATTATCTATCTGGTAAAACAGACTCTTAATCATCCAAATGATATCTATTCGTTCGAACTTAAAACCAGGAAGCTAAAACAATTAACTGACATCAATGGCGAGCTGCTGGCCAGCCTGGAGATGAACCCGGCTGAGGATTTTTATTTTGACTCAGAGGGCGATAAAATCCATGGCCTGCTCCTTCGTCCGCCTTTCTTTGACTCAGCCAGAAAATATCCTCTGCTGCTCTTAATTCATGGCGGACCGCAGAATGCCTGGCAGGATGAATTCCATTATCGCTGGAACGCCCAGATGATGGCCGCTCCAGGCTATGTTGTGGCTCTGGTCAACTTTCATGGCAGTCCAGGCTATGGTCAGGCCTTTACCGATTCAATCAGCGGTGACTGGGGAGGAAAACCCTACCATGATCTGATTAATGCGGTTGACTACCTGCGGGAAAATTATGCATTTATTGATAAAGACAAACTGGGAGCAGCTGGTGCTTCTTACGGCGGCTATATGATTGACTGGATTGAGGGGCAGACGGATATTTTTGATTGTCTGGTCAGCCACTCTGGCGTCTTTGATCTCCGCTCAGAATACGGAGCCACCGAAGAACTCTGGTTTCCGGAATGGGAATATCATGGAACACCCTGGAATCAGCCCGAAATGTACCAGAAATTTTCTCCGAGCTTTTATGTCAAAGATTTTAAGACACCTTGCCTGGTGATCCACAGTGCCAATGATTTCAGGGTCCCCTTGGAGCAGGGTTTGCAGTTTTTCACTTCGCTGCAGAGAATGGGTGTTCCTTCAAAGTTTCTCTATTTCCCGGACGAAGATCATTTTATTCAAAAGCCACTTAACGCTGAGCTCTGGTGGGGGACTGTTCTTGACTGGCTGGCCACTTACCTAAAACATTAACGGACAGAACAAGCTGCCTTAAAATTCAATTTCCAGCAGGGCTAAGGGATCGATGCGGGCTTCGTTGATTTTGGCTGCCCAGTGAAGATGCGGTCCGGTCGAAAGACCGGTTGAACCAGCCAGCCCAATAACCTCACCCTGTCTGACCATTACTCCCCTTTTGACCAGGAGCTTCGACATATGGCAGTAAACCGTATAAAGGCCGAGGCCATGATCGATGATCACCGTATTACCTGAAAAATAGAGGTTAGAGGCCAGGACTACCCGCCCATCGTTGGCCGCCTTAATTGGCTGGCCGGAGGCAATAGCAATATCAACCCCGGCATGAATGGAACGAGGCACATTATTATAAATTCTCTGCTGGCCAAAATTAGGGGAAAGCTGGCCATTGCAGGGCAGTTCAAACTTTCCCTGCGCCAGCCACTCGGAGCTGATCTGCCCGTAGATCTGAGCAAGAATTTCAGCTTCTCTCTTAATTCTTTCCTGAACTTCCCGCGGCGGATGAACATACTTTGGATCTACACTCAGCTTCCTTTTAGGGAAATCCCGGGCCAATATCTCCAGCTCTGCCTGAATTTGATCCTGTTCGGACCTGCCCGACCAGAGAGTAATATGCAAAGTCTCCCGTCCTGGTTTTACCCCCAGATCAAGACCGAGAAATATGAAATCGGCCTGCCCGAGCCTGGCTTTTAGCTCATAATGTTCACCTCGGAAATCAATGGTGGCCAGCTCACTTTTTTTCTCCAGCCAGGTCAGAATGAGCGGTTCACCTGGCTGGAATTTTCGGGCCTTGAGTTCAAACAGATCACCGGTTCTGGCTCCCAGCTGAATAACCTCAGCCCTGGCCGCTAGGGCCCCATAGACAGCTAGATAAAAGATCAGACAAAGAAAACCACCGACAGTTTTAAAACTTAATTTCCAGGAATGAGAATTCAACTTATGATCAACCATAATCAATCACCTCCGACTTCTGATTAGCCCCTTAGATTTATTTTATCTTATCTATCAGATGACCTGGCCCCGCCCATCATTTCTTAAGATTTTACCCGGTAGCTGGCCTGTAATTTGACCCTCATCCACCACCAGTTTCCCGTTGACCAGAACATAAGGTATGCCTTCCGGATAGTGATGAGGATCCGACCAGGTAGCTTTATCCTGAATTTTTTCGTAATCAAATAGGACCAGATCAGCCAGATAACCTGGCTTGACCAGGCCTCTTTGCTTAAGGTTAAATCTTTCAGCGGGAAACCCCGTCATTTTTCTAATCATCGTTTCGAGTGGCACTACTTTTTCTTTTCTAACATACTCGGCCAGGGCCCGGGGAAAAGTGCCATAATACCTGGGATGAGGTTTACCTTTGGACAAAGGTCCGGTAGTTGAAGCTACTTCTCCGTCAGAGCCAAGACAGGTAAATGGCTGCTGAAGTATTTTTTTCAGATTATCTTCACTCAGGCCAAAACAGACCATTGACACCTGACCCCGCTCTTCCAGCAGCAGATCTCTAATAAATAAGAACATATCCTGATCCTGGTTTCTCCCTTTAGCGGCCTGCTCAAGGTCAAGGCCTTCTAACTGGCGGTTTTTTTCTGTTTCAACCGAAGCAATCAAAACCTTATTCCAGGAGCCAAGATTGCTTTCAGCCTGATTAATGGCTTCCCTCAATTTTGGTTCAAGTTCGGGTGAGCGCAATCTATTCAAAAAATCCTCATTTTTGCCTTCCCTGACCCAGAGAGGGAAAAATATGCTAAGCCCGGTTGACCAGGCGGTATAGGGATAAACATCAGCCGAGAAATCGACTCCGCGAGCCCTGGCCTGATTCAATTTTTCTAAAAGCTGGTCAATTAGTGGCCAGTTCCTGGGAAAGCCAATTTTAAGATGAGAAATTTCTAACCTGACCCGGGACTGTTCAGCAATGTTCAGAGCTTCATCAACTGCTGGCAGGACTTCGTCTTCCTCATCTCTCATATGGGTGGCATATATCCCCTGATTTCCCCTGAGAACCTTCATAAGATCGATTAATTCACCAGTTGAGGCAAAGCTCCCGGGGGCATATTCGAGGCCAGTCGAAATACCAATTGCTCCCTGCTGCAAGGCCTGGCTGGCCAGCTCTTTCATTCTGTCCATTTCTTGTGCCGAAGGCGGCCGGTTATTGTAGCCTACGACCGCTGCTCGAATGGTGCCCTGCCCAACGAGAGTAGCAAAATTTAGGGCCTGGCCTTTTGCCTCCAGCCTCCGGAAAAAGCCGGCCAGGTCCTGCCAGTCAACTTTAAGGCCGAACTCCCGGCTGAGATACCTGTCTTCATCTTGAAGCATGGCGGGAGTAAGTGGAAAGCGGCTCGAACCGCAATTTCCTCCGATGACCGTGGTCACGCCTTGTCTGATGTCCTGCCAGTCAACTTTAAGGCCGAACTCCCGGCTGAGATACCTGTCTTCATCTTGAAGCATGGCGGGAGTAAGTGGAAAGCGGCTCGAACCGCAATTTCCTCCGATGACCGTGGTCACCCCCTGTCTGATCAGTGAATCGGCTGTTGGACAGACCAGAAGCTCAATATCGGTATGGTTATGGACATCAATAAACCCAGGACTCAAGCAGAGATCCTCAGCCAGAAGCTCCCGCCGGCTGCTGTTTTTCCCTATTTTTCCGATATATTTTATATAATTACCGCTGATTCCGACGTCGGCCCGGAAGGGCGGCTGGCCGCTGCCATCAAAAACCAAAGCCTGTCTGATGACCAGATCATAATCACCGGACAGCTCTGACCGGCGACAACCCGGAGAAAAGAAGCTCAGGCAGGATATACTGATCAAGCCCTGGCCGGCCTTTTTTAGAAATTCACGCCTCAGAATTGATTCTCTTTTCATTTATTTCTCCAGCTTTTTAACATAATAAATCAGGTTGACTTTATCAAGCTTAAAGAAAGCTTGAGATAAAGCATTATATTCTCTAGCCGGAGGAACTGAATTTAAGCCAGGCAAAATGAATAATAGCAGGCATTCAGCCAGGGCCACCAGTCATGAGTATTCTCGAGGCGGAGCGGATCTTACCCCTTTGAAGATCGAGGCGATCGTGACCAGATGGTGGAGTTTCAACTACCGTCTTCTTGATTGGCCAGGTTACTTTTTGATGGCCGGGGTGATAGAGTCCTTCTTTGCCACGGGATCCGGGGAAGCCAGACATCAGATCTCCACTGGTATATAATTGCTAACATATTAATTTTAAGGCAATTTTTGTTATATTATTCAAGCTGGCCAGAAACAGGCAGTTGCCATCATCTGCCAGAAATTTTTTGGCAGGCTGTCAACAGCCGGTAAGATTACAACCATGGCTACCGCCGGATCAGGAAGAGCAGGATAAGATCAGGACTAAATTGCTTTTTATTATCTAAATAAGGCAAAATCAGGCAAGTAGATCAAGTCGATCAGAATGAAAGAGGAAAAAGAAAGTTTTCTGGCTGTTGCCCGCCGTCAGCAAGCCATCATTTTTTTACTCAGCTTACTGATTATTCTGTCTGCGATAAGGGTCGAAGCCAGGATAACAAAGGCGGCTGACCGTCTAAACGGAACCTTCTTCCGCCAGCTCCTGACCGACAGCGGCGAAATTCTGACCTCACCTGGCAGGTGGGGAAAAAACGACTGGCTGACTTTTAGCCTGAGCCTGACCGCCAGTCTGGCCTGGTGGCCGGTGGATAGCTCCATCCATGACTGGATTGCTGACAGCCACCCTGCCACTCTGACTTCAATCTCCAGATTTTTTTCTGATCTTGGTCATCCTTTGAGCCTGATCGGGGCCATCTCTGTCGGTTATTTAGCCGGGGAACTAACCGACTCGTCCTCTATCAGACAGACTTGCCTGCTGTCGGCCGAAAGCTTGCTGATTACTGAACTTATCGTTCAGGCTGGCAAAATCTCTAGCGGGCGAGCCCGACCCTATACCCTTGAAGGCTCCAGTTCGTTTCATCCCTTCACTCTGAAGGGAGACTGGCAATCTTTCCCCTCCGGACATAGTTCAGCCGCCTGGGCTCTGGCCAGTACCCTTTCTTCTAGAACGGAAAAACACTATCTTCAAGTCCTTTTTTATAGTCTGGCTACCGGGGTTTCTCTTTCCCGGTTGATTCTTGACAAACATTTTGCCTCAGATGTCGTTGCCTCCAGCCTTCTGGGCTATTATATCGGACGTAAAATTAGCCATAAGGCTTCTCAGCCAGCCAAAAAAACCGACCGTCTGTCTGTTTCCTTGTCAGTCCTGCCCGGTTTGATGTCTGTTAACTTCAGTTACCAGTTATAAACCATCCAACCAGCCGCCGGCCTCCTGCTTTTCCCCTTGTCAAGCAGACATTTTTTTGTTATTTTTCTATCTAAGATTTCGGGAGGTTATTTTATGGCTGAAACTGACCAAAAAAAGGGCAACAAGAACAAAAAGATTAATCGCTTGACCCTGGCCGAAATAGAAGCTCAGCTGGAATCTATTAAAAAATCTGAGGGTAGCCTGCGCTCCAAGCATGCCCAGCAGCTTCTGGCCAGAAAGGCAATTTTAACCAGGAAGATTTAAGTCATATTTTCAATCAGACTGGCTGTCTAAACTCAAATTATAAATATTTTACAAAAAAATCGTTTTCTGCTATCATCAGAAAGAAAAAACAAGGAGAAAGTTAGTGTTAACAAAGGAATTGAAATCAAAAATTATTGAGGACAATCAACTGAGTCCGACTGATTCTGGCTCGCCTGAAGTTCAGGTGGCCTTGATGACGGAAAGAATCAATCAACTTATCAACCACTTTCAAATCCACAAGAAAGACTATACCTCTCGCCGCGGTTTGATGAAACTCGTCGGGCAAAGAAAGAGGCTGCTGGAATATTTGAAAGAAACAGATAAAGGGCGGTATCAGAGGCTTATTACCAAATTAAACCTCAGGAAATAGGCTTGTTGCCGCTAAATCTAAAGACGGGTTAAAACATGTCAAATAATATCAATATTGAAATCGGTGGCCGTAATCTATCAATAGAAATCGGCAGGGTCGGAAGACAGGCTGATGGCTCGGCACTTATTCGCTATGGTGATACCATCATGCTGGTCACAGCTACTTCCAGGAAAGAAATCTCCGGAGAAAAGAATTTTTTGCCGTTGATTGTTGACTACCGCGAAAATACCTACGCGGCCGGCAAAATTCCCGGCGGTTTTTTTAAACGTGAGGGAAAGCCTTCAGAACGGGAAATTCTGGTGGCCAGAATGATTGATCGCCCCATCCGTCCTCTGTTTCCAGAGGGCTATTTCCAGGATACTCAGATCGTGGCTTTGCTTCTTTCAGCTGACCTCGAAAATGAGCCTGATACTCTGGGGATCATCGGGGCTTCAGTTGCTCTCTACTTCTCTGAGATTCCGTTTACCACTCCGTTGGGAGCAGTAAAAGTTGGCCTGATCGATGATCAGTTTGTGATTAATCCGACCGCTTCTCAACTGGAAAAATCGAAGATTAACATGGTGGTGGCCGGTAACGAAGATGGTATTTGTATGATTGAAGCCGGAGCGAACGAACTGGAAGAAGAGAAAGTAGTGGAAGGTTTGACACTGGCCCAGGAAGAGATAAAAAAAATTGTAGCTGCTCAGAAAGAGCTTTTCAGTCAGTTGAACATTACCAAAACTGAAGTTAAGTTCAATCCCCCGGCTGCAGAGAAAATTAAACAGATTGAAGATGAGATCGGGGCTGACCTTTTACAGGCTATTCAGATCAAACAGAAAAAAGCCAGTGAAAGAGCCAGTCAGGAGATACTCAACCGTCTGCTGGCCAGAATCCCCAAAGAAAACACGGAAGAAATTTCTGCCACCAAAGACATTTTTTATAATTTGCAGAAAAAGCTGGTCAGAGATCTGGTCTTAAATAAAGGTCAGAGAGCCGATGGTCGGGCCTTTAACGAGCTCAGGCCAATCAGCATTGAGGTAGGCTTGTTGCCCAGAACTCATGGTTCGGCTCTTTTTACCCGCGGCGAAACTCAGAGCCTGGCCACAGTCACCCTTGGCACCTTCGAAGATGTCCAGAGACTGGATGGTCTGGGGGAAGAAGCTGAAAAAAGGTTCATGCTTCACTACAACTTCCCGCCTTTTTCCGTAGGAGAAGTCTCTTTTATGAGAGCTCCGGGCAGACGCGAAATAGGACACGGAGCTCTGGCCGAAAAGGCCCTTCTACCCGCCATTCCTGACGAAGAGACTTTTCCTTATACGATTCGTATAGTCTCTGATATTCTGGAATCGAATGGCTCATCATCCATGGCCACGGTCTGCGGTGGAACCCTGGCTTTGCTGGATGCCGGGGTGCCACTTAAGATGATGGTGGCGGGCATCGCCGTCGGCCTGGTCAAAGAAGGCGAACGCTATGCCTTACTGACTGATATTGCCGGACTTGAAGATCATTATGGTGATATGGACTTCAAGGTGACCGGTTCAGAACATGGTATCACCGCGATTCAAATGGATCTCAAAATTCCCTATTTGCCCATCCAGACAATCCGTGAAGCCTTCCAGCAGTCGAGAGAAGCCAGGCTCCAGGTACTGGAGAAAATGAAAGCTGTACTGCCAGCTCAAAGACCTCAAATCTCGGTTTATGCACCCCGCATTATCACTTTGTTCATCAATCCTGAAAAGGTCTCTGATGTTATCGGGCCTGCCGGTAAGATGATCAAAAAGATAGTGGCTCAGACCAATGCCAAGATAGATATTGAAGAAACAGGAAAGGTAACTATTGCCTCAACCGATATGGAAGCGGCTGAAAAAGCTCGCGAGATGATCAGAGAAATTACCACTGAAGTGGAAGTTGGTCAGGTATATACCGGCAAAGTGGTCAGACTGGAAGAATATGGCGCCTTTGTTGAAATTTTACCGAATATAGTTGGACTTTTGCATATATCAGAAGTTGCTCCCTATCGCATCAGAAACATCAAGGATGAGATTTCTCTTGGACAGACAGTTACGGTTAAAGTGATTGATATTGATGAAGAAAATAACCGGATTCGGCTGAGCAAAAAGGCTCTGGAAGAGGGAGATCAAGCAGCCAAAGGCCCATCTCAGCCGAGAGAACGAGAAGATTCACACGACCACCACAGTCATGGTTTCTCCGGCCATCATTCCAGAAATGACCGAAATCGTCGCTAAAGCCAGATTAAAAGCATAATATGATGAGAGGAAAATCAGAGCCATTTTCCTCGGGCCGAACAGCCGGGTTTACCCTGCTGGAAATGGTGGTGACCCTGTCTATCCTGGCCCTGCTGACCGCGGTGGCCATGCCTGTTGTTACTACTTCTGTTAAAAGGGAAAAAGAGATAGAGCTGCGTCAAAATCTGAGGCTTATTCGACAGGCCATTGATGACTACAAAAAACTGGC